>Ga0209631_10002642_pt1 | contig 21291 bp, 19 predicted proteins | sample COG_08_FD_184752 | JGI IMG/M metagenome (GOLD analysis project Ga0209631, IMG submission 184752) | Pelagic Microbial community sample from North Sea - COGITO 998_met_08 (SPAdes) (version 2) | ecosystem: Environmental > Aquatic > Marine > Neritic zone/Coastal water | place: Helgoland, sampling... | reverse complement strand
ATCGGTATCGAAGTCTGCGAGGTCGATGCCAGCAGCTGCGAAGGCTGCATCGGTTGGGGCGAAGACCGTGAAGGGACCGTCTGCTTGGAGGGCGGTGACGAGGTTGGCGTGGGCGAGGGCGGCCACGAGGCTGTCATGGACGCCAGTCGCCTGTGCATTGGCTGGTATATCTTGTGTCTCGTCCGCCGACACATTGAGCGGTGTGACTGAGATTAAGAGGCAGGCTACGATAAGGAATGCACTGATTCGCTTCATGGTGTCCCGCGGCGTCCCGGGGTATATAAACGCTGATTTTTTACCTAAGCAAAGGGTGATTTGTATTCGTGGACATCTTCTGCAATCCGGAGTAATTGGTTGTATTTTGCTACTCGGTCGGACCGGGCGGGTGCACCGGTTTTGATTTGTCCCGCACGGGTTCCAACAGCGAAATCTGCAATCGTCACATCTTCCGATTCACCGCTGCGGTGGGAAACGACATTGTTGAGACCGTTCGTTGTTGCTAAATCCATGGCTTCAAGCGTTTCAGTAACCGTTCCAACTTGGTTCAATTTCACCAACATGGCATTCGCAGCACCCAATTCGATGCCTTGGGAGAGACGTTCGGACTGCGTCACGAAAAGGTCGTCGCCAACGCTCTGAACGCGGTGGCCGTGTGCTCGAGTAAAGGCGGCCCATCCTGCCCAGTCATCTTCTCCGAACCCGTCTTCTATTGAGAGGATGGGGTAGTCATCAAGCCAACCAGCATACATGTTCCCGAGCTCTTCGCTGGAGATGACCTTGCCCTCAATATGATAGCCATCATCCTGGTGAAATTCCGTTGAGGCAACATCCAAAGCAATGCCGATTTCTTCGGTTGAGTAACCTGCCCCTTCAATGGCTCTGACCATGTACTTGAGGCCTTCTTCATTGGTGGGGAGGTTTGGGGCAAAGCCACCCTCGTCACCAATTCCACCAAGCAGTCCGTCTTTCTTGAGTTCTGTTTTGAGGGAATGGTAAGTTTCTACCCCCGCCCTCAAACCTTCTGCAAAGGTATCAAATCCGTGCGGCATGACCATAAATTCCTGAACGTCAACATTGGATGCCGCATGAGCTCCTCCGTTCAAAATATTCAACATCGGAACCGGCATGAGGCCTCCAGCAACCCCTCCGACATACTTCCAAAGAGGCAATTCGTGGCTTGCTGCTCCTGCATGAAGGCAGGCGAGTGATGCACCCAACATCGCATTCGCTCCGATCTTTGATTTATTGGAGGTGCCGTCAAGTTCAATCATGACTTCATCAATAATTCTCTGTTCATCGACAGGCAGTCCTACGAGTGCTTCTTCGAGATGGTCCTTGACGTGATTGACGGCTTGCTGGACACCCTTGCCCATGTAACGTTGATCGTCACCATCTCGCAATTCGAGCGCTTCATAGGCGCCTGTTGAAGCACCGGAAGGAACGATAGAGCGGCCGAGGAGAATCCCATCGACGTAGCAGTCAACTTCGACCGTCGGTTGACCCCGACTGTCCAATACCATCCTTGAGTCCAAGCCAGTGATGTGTCCCGACACAATACGCCCTCATGCACGCCAGTGGAAGGAGGGACTTGAAGAAAGCGGGCCTTCAAATCACGAACGGTTCAGCCAGCCCATCCATCGAGCTACCTGCGCTTGGAGGCGAGGTATTTCATGTTCAGAGGTACTTTTGACAACCCAGCACAATTGCTCTTCGAGCGGAGATATTGAAAATAACTCGATCCTGTAAACCATTTCGCCATTCTCTGCTCGCTGATTTCGGAAATCTTCAACAAAGCAGTGAATCAAATGCCTCGGAAAGTGATGGAGAATGGTCTGTTCAGGACACAGTAGAACAAGGGATTCGTTGAGAAAGAGGAGGGCTGCTCCGGTTTCTCTGTTCAATTCGTGCGCTATTATCGGTGTTGAAGAGAACATTGCTGCTACATCGATTTGAAACCAATCGTGTTGCTGCTGAGAGCGTTGCGTTGAGGCGACGTCGTCAAGAAACGATTGAAGTCCGGCAACCCCGCTGGTCACTTCTTGTGGCATTGATGAACGCCACCGCGCTATCCTTTTGAACCTCACGAAATTTGAATCTGAAGAGAAACGGGTCGTTTTTTCCTCTTTCTTCCTCAAAATTGCGTTTTTTTCACATAAATAGATAAAATCTAGCCATAAATCCCCGATAAAAGGTTTCAAATAGGAATCTGTTAAGCCATAGTCATGCCCCGCATCGCTGAAATTGACCGAGCAATTCTCGCCCAACTCCGAAAAAACGGACGGATGTCCTACGTGGACCTCGCCACGAAAGTTGAGGCCAGTGAACGCACCGTGCGAACACACATCAGGAGCATGGAAGAAAACGGTACAATTCGAGGCTACACCATTCGGGAGGGGGGTGTCGGTTTGACCGCTCTGGTTCGTATCAAGGTCGCCCCAGGTTCAGAAATTGGTTCCTTTGCATCCGAAGTGACGGGCTGGGATGGTATTGAAATCGTGTATGAAGTTTCAGGAGAAGCCGACTTGGTCGCTCTCGTCCACGTCGACGACACGATGGCACTTCGAGCCCTCTTGGATAAGATGTGGCTCGCCGCACCCAATGAAATCGCAAGTACAACCACTGAACTGGTGCTTGAACAGTACTGATGTTCCTTTCTTTATTCCTCTTCGGAGGGTTTTGGTGGGGAATAATCAATACCGCATGAGCGACAGACCATGTCATCATCCCAGTCGCATTGGCGGCGGCATCCAGTCATTGTGATCCCTCAGGCCTTCCATTTAACCGAACAACCGATTGAATCTGTATATGTGGTACCTGGCAGTTCACCGGCCAGCATCGCCGTAATGGCGTCTTCAAGTTCAGACGTTGTTACCTCGTTGGGATTGCGAGGGCTGTCGTCCATTCGGCCTTGGTAAACGAGAGCCCCTTCCGCATCAAAAAGAAAGAATTCTGGCGTCCGTTTCGCCCCGTAGGATTCGGCAACAATTTGAGTGTCGTCGTGTAAATATGGATAGGGCATGCCGCCTTCAGCACGCTTGACCATGTGTTCGAAGGAGTCGTTTGAATAGACGACGGGGTCGTTCGAATTGATGCCAGCAAAACCAATCCCACGTTCATTACAGGCGACTGCCATAGCATTCATTCGTTCAATACTCGCTATGACATAGGGACAATGATTGCATTCAAAGACGAGAACTGTTCCATTCACTCCTGCGACATCTGCGGTTGTCATTGTTGCACCACCTACCTTTTGGTTGGCATTGTTGAGTTCAAAAGCTGGGGCTTTGTCTCCGGGCTGTAGGTTCATAGCCGTCCCAAGGGCCATCCCCTCAAAATGACTTGCTTTGAATCGCTCTAAAGAACAAAGAAAGCTCCCAAGAGGGAGAGAACGGCTGCAACACCGATGAGGACCTTGACAGAAAGTGGTGAGCGGTCTGATTCTGGAGATAGAGGGTTCTGTTGCTGTTCGGGAAGATCGGGCACATCCTTCTCTTCTGGATTTGGAATTTCGGCCTGAGCGTCCCAATAGGCCTGTTTTGCAGCGGCGCCAGCCTCGAGTTCTGCCTGAATCCTCGCTTCATCAGCAAGGCGAGCTTCTTCTGCCAGCCGTGCTTCCTCTGCGAGGCGGGCTTCTTCTGCCAGTCGTGCTTCTTCTGCCAAGCGTGCTTCTTCTGCCTGCCGTGCTTCCTCTGCAAGACGGGTTTCTTCTGCCAAGCGGACTTCTTCTGCCAAGCGGGCTTCTTCTGCCAAGCGGGCTTCTTCTGCGAGACGGGTTTCCTCAGCCAGTCGTGCTTCCTCGGCTAAGCGTTGTTCTTCTGCGAGACGGGTTTCCTCAGCCAGTCGTGCTTCCTCGGCTAAGCGTTGTTCTTCTGCGATGCGGGCTTCTTCTGCCAAGCGGGCTTCCTCTGCAAGACGGGCTTCTTCTGCCAAGCGCTCTTCTTCTAGACGTTCTTCCTCTGCAAGACGGGCTTCTTCTGCCAAGCGCTCTTCTTCCAGACGTTTTCGTTCTTCTTTCGCTAGGGCGCGTTTGGCTGCTTCCTCTTCGGCCAATCGACGGATACGCTCGTTGATTGCCTCCTTATTTTTCGTGTTATATTGGCTCAGAATGGCTTCACCCATGTTGCCAAATTCTTCCTCGGAAATGTCTTCAATTTCACCTTTGGTTTTGAGCAAGTAGGTTTCAATGTCTTCAATGCTAAAGGTCCCTTCGTGGCTGTTCAAATGTACTCGGAAGGCTTGATAGAAGGTTCGTTGTTCTGTGGATATTGCCCCATCTTGGGTCATGAAATCCTGAAGAGCAGTAAGAATCTCGGAGAGGGTGAGGTCTTCTTCTTCCAAAACAAGCCCTCCCTATAGTGGAGGGTGTCAAACCTTCAACATCAACTTTTTCTCGCATTCATCCAAACGAGTCTTGGCGAGTTGATGGTCGGGCTCAACTGCAAGAACGGCCCGCCACGAGGCTTCAGCAGCTTCAAGTTGGCCGAGACCATGATGATGAGCCGCAATTTGTAATCGGGCGGCGAGGTGATTGCCATCACAACGAACGGCAGCCTCAAAATCGGAGAGGGCATTATCGATCATGTTGAATTCAAGGTAGAGGAGTCCGCGTTGATGCCATGCCGGTGCGTGGTCTGGAGATTGGCGGAGGGCTTCATTCAGTGGGCCTTCGGCCCGCTCAGCGCGATCCATGCTCATGTAGCAGGCCGCCATCTGTGTGAGGGCGTGGGTGTGATGTGGAGCGTTTTCGAGAACATGTTTGAACTCTTGGCAGGCGAGGTCCCATTCTTCCAAATGCATGTGAGCCTCTCCTTTGCGAATGCGCGCGATGGCGAGGAGTGGAGCCATGACCAACAGGCTTTCTGCATCATCAAGTGCTTTCTTCGGCTCGTTGGTGGCCAAGAGGGCTGCGCATCGATTCAATCGTGCACGGATATGAGCGGGGTCAAGGGCCAATCCTTCGCTGTAATGTTGTAAGGCTTGCTTGAGACGACCTTGTTTGGCAGCAATATTCCCTCTGACATAGGCTGTTGTAGGTGTCTGGCCGTGAACATCGGCTGCATCAACGAAGGATGAAGCGGTGACAATGTCGTTGCCATCGAGAGCAAGAAGGGCAGATTCGGTGGCGACAGAAGGGTTCGCCTCACCCATCAAACGTCGAGCCCTGGCAAGGGATTCCTCGGCTGTTTCAAGTTGCAAGAGAAGGCGTTGGGTTCGTGCGAGTCCAAGCCATGCTACGCCGAGTTCTCGGTTTAATTCTAAGGCTCCGTTGAAGGCCTCCTTCGCCGCGGAGAGGAGCGTTTCATCGGTCTGCCCCGTCCCGTCCCGTTGACGGTCAGCGTGAGCGAGGTGGAGTCGCCCTTCAACCGCATGAAGAAGGGCGTGGTCAATGCCTTGGGGCGTTGCGTTCAGCATGGCTTCCGCGTCTTCGATGTGGTGGTTGAGAAGATAACGACCTGCGATGCGTGCGCGTAATTCACCGTTCATTGGCTCGGCTTCAATCGCCTTGATGAGGGTTTCTTCGGCCGCAACTCTCGAACCTTCAATTTCAAGAAGTTCCGCTTTGAGGAAGATGGCGTCAACGCCACCAGCGCCAAGTGCTACGGCGTGGGTTGATGCTTTCAGAGCATCGCGCTCATGTCCTTTCTTCATCGAAAGAATACGGGCTTTCAGAGCCCAAGCCTCGCCCGTTTGGCGATTGAGTGTCAAGCATCGTTCATTCGCTTCAAGGGCCAAAGCGAATTCCTCCTCGGCCTCAAGGAGTTGAGCATAATGTAGCCAATCCTCAGAACGGCTTGGGTCTTCGTCAAGAGCTTGCATGATCGCTTCGATGGCTTCTGAGCGGGCACCAGCACGAGCCCTCAAACCGGAGAGAAGTGACCGGTCTGCAGCAGTATCAACGCCGAGGGCCTCCAGGCGGCGAACGGCAAGTTCAGCCTCACCATCACCCATTGATGCAAGGAGGTGGGCATGAGCGCGAAGCAAATCGGGGTTGTCGGGGGTGATTTTCATCCGTGCCTCCAACCAGTGACGGTAGAGGGCATCATCGCCTCTCAATTGGGCAATGTATTCCAAGCCTTCCAGCACACTGGCGTGTCCCGGTGACAGTTGATAGGCAACGCCAAGAGCGCGTTCAGCCCATTCATAATTCTGGATGTGGAGGGCTGCTAATCCGAGGCGGTGAGCGGTGTCGGCATCCAAATGAAGCGCCATCATGTCCAACCCGTGGTGGTCGAGGACAGCCAAGAGACGGCGCAGCATGCTTTCGTGAGATACCGAAAGCGAAGGAGTTTCAACAGAGGATGTGGTTTGGTGTTGAGTCAAAAGGCGCAGAACGTGGCATACTTCCGCAGTGTCGACCCTGGAACTCACGTTCTGTTCATGGTGCAAAAGGAAGTTGTGTGCAGTCAACGAAGCATCGATGTCGGGGTGGATGCTGCGAAGTGCATTCATCGTGGACTGAACGGCTTGCACTTCGCTAATAACGCCCTCAGTAGCCCGATTGAGGTGGTGAAAATGAGTGGATTGCGATTCCCTGAGAAGTGTCTGCAAATCAAGGAGTTTAACCATGCGCCGGCTGGTGTTTAACATCCAGTATCCTACTGCACCTGCTGCACCGATTGACAATGTACCAACGAGGATGGTGATAACGCTCATTGCCCCTCACCCGCGCTTCGCGCCTTTATGGTCTGCGGCTGAATTGTTGGTTTGGGCGCCTATTTACGGCCCTTTCTTTCACGGCCGCACCCCTGATGCACGAAGAGGAACTTGTGTTTTTGACCCACGAGGACCGTTCATATTGAAAGCCCCCCCGTGACCGTAGTGTCTTGAGGCCGATGGATTCATCAGAGCAGGATGAAGTGTGGTATGAAAACCGCCTCGCTTCGCTTGAGCGTTTTGGGTTTAGGCGAGATGCAATGCTCGATTTCCTCAATGAGGACCCGAATGGGAGGAGTGAGCGGCTTTCATGGCTGGAAGAGCGACGAGAAACGGCTTCGGAAATCGAAGACCGTTTGATTTGGCTTTCACGGACATCTGTTGGAACTCGTATCAATGGCGAAGATTACACCAGTCGTAGTCACGATGTCTTTCAGGTTGAACAACTCTACAGTGATTTTGAACGTGCGTTGCGCGATGTCGCTCCGTGGGAACCTCCGTTGAATCGGGTGAAGCAGTCTTGGTATGAGCGAGATTTAGGTGAAACGTGGGAGGAATTGTATCGCCGTCTTGGACGACTTGACGAATCAAGTCATTCCGCCCTTACTCCCCTCTACAATTTGTTTGAACATCCTGAGCGGTTTGATGAGTTATTCCGACACTTGCAGACTGTTCTTGATGATGAAGAACGACAGCGAAACATGATTGAACAAGGCCGCGCTCTCTTAGCCCAGGGCGGTCACGATGTTGGGCCCGTCGAATCGATGTCCTTGCTCGATGCCTTGAATCACGTTGAACAATGGCAGGAATTCCATCATGCAAAGGAAGACCTTCGTTTGGCTATACGTCAACTCATCCACCCCTTTGATGGCTCACTGGCCACTGAATTTGAGGTGCGGTGTGACCACGTCAACGCTCTGGACGAGAAGGGGGAATTAAACGGGATTCGAGATGAAGTGAATGCGCTAGCTCAAACTCTTGAACTGCGCAGAAAGGAACTTTCAGAGCAGCTTGACCGCTGGCGTCAACAAGGAATCATCTTTCCTCACGAAGGGGAACTTCATCCAAGCGAATTGATGGAGTGGGAGACAAATCACGACCATGTTGCTTCGTCGGTGGCCGTGCATCTCGGCCTCATACAACGGTGGTCGCGCTTTGAGACGATGTGGCCTTCTCGCGTGCAGGCTTCACGGGATTTTTTGGGGCATCTCGATCAGACTGAAGCCTTGCGTGACGCCGTTGATGAACTCGACCTTTTGTGGAAGGAATTGGAATTGGACGGTTTGGCTCTGATTGACACCTATGAGCAAGCCGGCTTGGATCTTGGCCAATGGCGCCAACGCATCTTTGATGACCCGTTAACAGGATTGGAGATGATCACACATGAGCGCCCTCGTTGGGATCGTCGAAAAGAATTGATTGAAGCGCTTGAAGCACTGGATACCAGTTTTGATGGTGTTGAAGACCAGGAAGTGAGAATCCACCTTCTGCGTGGGGAGGTGGTGAATGAAGCGGTCATGGGCGAGGCCGAAGCCTACCTCGATGATGTTTCGCGTCGCCACGCACGTCACCGTGTTATGTTGGAAGAGGAATTAGCAGGCTTCCGCCGTCAGGGAATCCTGAGAGAAGAAGTCCAGACCGATTCCATGAGCCTCAAGGCCTTTGAGACATACATTGCGTCATTACAGATGAACCGGTCCTTTGAGGATGAAGCTACTGAATCTCGTCCATTGCCTCCACGTTTTCTCCAAGGCCTCCGTCAAGAACTGCAGGGGCTTGAAGGCAAAGGATGGAACGTTGAGTCGTGGTTCGTTCGGATGGAGAAAGAGCCGATGGAAGTCGCACTCGAATTGAGCCGTGCACGCCCATTTATCGAAGGACACGATGTGTTGCGGCGGCGTCTGCAACACCTCCCATGGGGCAATGATGTACAACTTGGACTCCAAGTTGAGCGTGACATGCGCCAGCCTCAGATGCTTGAACAATTGAGTGCCTCTCTTCCAGCGTATTCCTCTCGCCTTGCGGGACGTGAGGTGGAAGATGCAGCCTACAGCATTGTCTTGTGGCAACCCAAATTGACGCACGCTACGCTCATTCCAGTTAAAGAAACCCTTTCTTCCCCGAATGTACCGTCCATTCAATCCCCACTTGACGATGCACATGATGCGATGCTCGAAGCAATGGAGCAGGTTGAGGAATCTGAAGAGGCGATAGAGGAGGCTGCCCCATTGAACAACGAAACGCCTGCACTCGTCAAAGAAGTAGAAGTGGCCGAGGAAGAAGGAGAGGCGGTCAAGGTTGAACCTGTTATCGAAGCCAGCCTTAAGCCAGAAGTTGCTCCGGTGCCACCACCTCAAAAGGAGAGCGAAGTACAGATTCGCGAAGATGGTATCATTCGCGAAGATGGTTTGACAGATGACGAATTTTGGGAAGATGAAAAATGGTCCGCAACTCGTTGGAGTGGATGGCGCGACCAGCAAGAGGCCCTGGAGTTGGCAAGGCAAGAAGAAGATGAATTCGTGGAGGAGGAAGCCACGCGACCAATCATCTCCGAAACAACTCAAGAGCACAAAGGCGAGGTCGTTGGTGAGAAGGAATTAGCAGGTCAAGCAACAAAAGAATCCCTTGATGCATTGCGAGAACTCCTCGCGCTATTGGGCCTCAAGGACCTGGCTGAACGCATCAAGAACGATGGTTTAGAAGGTGTAAAATTCGTTCGCCGAGGCCTTGCAGGCCATGTCAATGTGACGCCCCGGGATGTCCGAGTCGCGCGGCTCCTACGTTTGACCTTGAGGCTCCTTCCCGAGGGAAATGAGGGTGACGGCCACAGAGCCGAACTCTTGAACCATCTTGTCAACATGATTCCGCCGCTGAAGCGATGGATGCGCCGAAGGCTTGAGGCGAGACACAGTGGCGCTCAAGGCCATTTCCTCGATGATGCCGTTGCTTTGGGTCAGGCCCTCAAACGAATCCCCGGACTTGGAAAGCATGTACCGCTGGAAAAGGATGAATGGCCGTTGCCATCAACATTGGAAGAACTCGATAAGGAAATCAAACGATTATCAAAGAGCGTTATGCTGCCTTCTGCTGGTGGCGTAAAGGCCTGATCAGTTCAAGTCGTCCCAAAGAGCGTCTTCCTCAATCGTTGCTGCGCGAGGGGCCGGAGTTAGTGGCAGCGGCGGCAGAGGTGCTGGAGGTAATGCTGCGGGTTGCGGCAGAGGTGCTGGAGGTAATGCTACGGGTTGAGGCAGAGGCGCTGGGGGTAGCGTCAGAGGCGGTGGTGGAATGACCGAGGGCGTCGGGGGCGTGGGTGGAAGTGGTTCGGGCATTGAAACCGGTGGCCCTGGAGATGGAGTCGCTTCTGATGGTGGCGGCAGAGGCATTGGCTCTTCGGAGGAGGGCGGGGTGATTGGTGTCGTAACGGGTTCTTGTGGGGAAGGAAGCAAGGGGATTTCCTGCGAGAAAACGCTTGACTGGTCTTTGGCCTCGAGAGCGGGTTGAGGCGGTTGTGCCATGGAATCAACTACGGCGTCAATGTGCTGAGTTTCAAGCGTTCCAGTACGCAAAAAGTCAACGAAAGCAGGCCCGAGTAAAGCCGTGCTGTTGTGAATCAAGAAGGGTTCTTGCCCCCATCCTGACAGATAGAAATCGTGACGACCTCCGTGGTCAGAAAAGGAAATCCGGTGCAGGTCTAATTTGGACATGAGGAGGCCTGCAATGCCTGCGAACATGAACAACCCCCCTCCGAGAACAAGGAGGCTTTGAGCAACCGTAGTAGCTGCGAGTAATCCGAAACCAATGGAAGCAAACCATACTGGCTTCAAGCGGCGAAAGAGATCTAAATGCGTGTGTGAATATCCGGAAATATGTTCCTTTACCAAGGCCATGCGGACGTTCAATCGACGCACTCCATCGGCATCATAGCGGGCTTCAACAACTCGCATCAATTCGTCGTCCATCACAATGGATGTTGATTCGTGGCCTGAGCGGTGCTGGCTGAGTGGGAATTCTGTGACCTCTTCGCCCTGCAGTGCTAAGATAGGTGCTGCCCGAACTGGGAAAGTCCAAGATTCACGCGTTGCGAGTTCAGTCTGCTCAGGCAACTCCCCTGGTTCCATATCATCGGATTCACTGGCGGTCACTTCATCAACAGCAGATGATTGTTCAACCTCGCCGTGAGGTTCTTCCTCGGAAACGGGTACAATGTCGTCACTTGGCCAGTCGGCCTCAATACCTTCGCCCATATTCGGCGAAAGGTCGCAGACGATTTATACAAACCGATGAATTTCAACGGTGGATGTCGACCAACCAAATGTTGACGCCTTCTGGAGACTCGAAGTCCTTGCCTTCTTTGGTCCCAATCACCGTGGTGGCTGAAGACTGATTGATGTAATTCAGTACCTTTCCAGTCACAGGGCCGTTGAGAATCACAGCGTCTGCAGACTCGGCTTCCTTCATGGCTTCCTCAAGTTTTGAGGGGCCGATTTGATCGGAATATGTGCCGTCTGCAAAACGAATGATGGCCTTGTTCTTTGGAATGTCATCGGCCATGTCAAACAATTCTTGGATGTCCGCAGGAGCGGTTTCAGCCTCTGCATCGGCGTCGCTTTCCATGTCTTTGTCCCAATCTTTGTCTCCGCCGTATTTTTCATTGTCCTCGGCAATCTTCTTGTCGAGTTGATGCTTGAACTTGGCAGCGTCTGTTTTCTTCTGGAGGCACATGGTGACCGTCTTTTGGGGCAATAACTCCCATTCTTGGCCAACCGGAGCCTGTGCGACATGGTCGGTCTTCATAATGTCGTACAATTGCATGAACAGCATTTCACCACCACGGTCTCCGTCGATAGCGACCGTGACACTTTCCTTGCTGTTTGCAAGGTCAATGAGTTCCTGCTTGATGTTGCCTGCACCGTCTGCACTGATAGCGTTCTTAACACCGCAGTTCAATAGATTGCGGACATCGTTACGGCCTTCGACGATAATCAGCGAAGACGAGGATTCTACGTTTGGCCCACAGGTCAAGCCGTGGAAATTCGTTGCGGTTCCAACCGTGAGGACGGAGCGGACTTCTTCGATCACGGTCTTGGATGCTGCCTCTCCTGAATTCACCAGGGTGAGGAGTAGTTCCTTGGCTCGGTCAACAACAGCCGTACGCTTTGTTGCACGGATATCACTGATTTCAACGACTTTGATAATGGCGTTGCACGGACCGATTCGGTCAATGGTTTCCAGCGAACTTGCAATAATCGCGGTTTCAACGTTGTCCATGCTGCTTGGAATGGTAATGACGCCGTGCACCTTACCGTTTTTGGTTTCGGTTTCAACATCAACGTGTCCGACTCGTGCGGTGCGTTGCAACTTTCGCAACTCGAGGTCGTCTCCAAGCAATCCTTCGGTTTGCCCCATAATGGCACCGATGATGTCCTTGCGTTGGACCGTTCCGTTCACCTTAATATCAGCGCGAATTTGGTATTTCATCGCCTTGCTCTTGTTACCGCCACCGCGGTTTGAATTGTTTTTCTTCTTCATGAGTATTCCTCCTCTTGCTCGCAAGCACCCTTTTGAATGGCCTTTGAACCGTGCTCAAAGGCTTCATTGCAACCACCCGACGAACGGGTGAAAGTGAATGTGAACATGCCTCCCACCTGCTGAGCCCTTTTCAACCCTGTGGGAGCATTCACCCTTGAAGATAGGATTTTCCATACGGTTTCTTCAAGAAGTCGGAGGTCTTGGATTCTAATGTGTCGGCCGCAACACTCGGAGCCTTGGATGTTTTCAGGTCTACCGTAGAGGTCATGCTCATCGACGGCGTGCTCACGCGTGAAGAAAAGCGGTTAATCATCAAATTAGCCAGCGTCCTCAACCTTGATTCCGACGAGCCTGCCTACATTTACGAGTCAATCCAAGCGGGCCTCGATTCAAGAACTGGTGAATCAATTTCACCCAAAGACATGCGCACCATCTACACCAAAGTCTTCGAAGTTGCCATCGTCAATGCCTCACTATCAAAAGACGAATTTAGGGTTCTTGCTCATCTTCGCTCTCAATTTGATATCGATGATGCCCAACATGCTGAAATCGAGCGAGAATTACGCGAGATGGTCAAAGAAAAGTACGACGATAAAGCGATGATTGATACGTTGATGGACACACTTCGGGATTCGGTTGGGTTGGTTGGTGACTTGTTTGATTCATTTCGCAAGAAAGCCAACGAAGGTGACTCAAATTGAATCCGCGCCTTGACGATTGGTTGGAGCAGCAATCAGGCCGCTCATTAAACAGCAAACGCCGCACTCTGAAATTTTTGTTAACTGCATACAAACAATGCGTGCCGGATTTTACCAATAAGCCGCGGACGGACATTACCACTGGAGACGGGGGGTTTTCGTTTCACATCGGGACGCCTTTACCTGATTTGAGGCAGTTGAGTTCATGGATGCTGACCGCCATTCCCAAACGTCGCCTTCTCGCCAAAATGATCCCGGCGCTTTGGAAACGGCACGGTCGGGAAGATTTGAGCATGGCTGGGTTGCTTCTCGCAAACCTTTCTCCCGAGGATTTGGGTGAAGACCCGTGGATGGCGTTTATTCACTTGCTTCAGCGGCAAGAAGCCTTGATGGTTGTTCTGGAAGTTGCAGAAGAAATTACCAGAGCGGGTCATCCCGCGCCCTCGGATGAATGGTTGATTGCCGCCGCCGACCAAAGTGACCACTGGCACCAATATTGTGTCCTTTTCCTCTCGTTACGAAAAGGTTCAGTCGGTTCCTGCGAACAACTCATCAAAACAGCCCCGGCTGGAGGAGAGATGTTTGAGCGAATTCGAAGCCATATCCTTCAAGCGGAGGATTCATTGAGAGCGGAGGGAAGTGACCCACATGACGGAACGACTTCTCCCGGCTGAAGATCCCGTTCTCGAAAATGTCCTGAAATGGACGGTGGACCGAGATGCTCGCGACGTCAGGCGATTGTTGGAATGGTTGCCAGAAGCTCGTTCTAGCCGAGAGCGAAAGGCACTCCTTGAACGGGTTCGCAGTTTGCTTGAAGAGTTGGAATTGGCTCTTGACCGACTTGATGAAATGCATTGAGGGGAACTGATGACGCTTACCGTGTTCATTTTAGCAGGCGGTGAAAGCCTGCGTATGGGTCAAGATAAGGGGATGATGTTTGGAGGCGTCAGTCGTTTGAAGAAGATGCTTGGTGCATGTGGGGTGTCTCGAATTATCATTCTCTGCGGGGCCGAGGAACGTTCCGCTTTGTTTCAAGGAGATGTATGGCCGGACCCCCCTGGCGTGCAAGGAATTCACCACCTTATTTCGTGGGCTTGTAGACGAGTGGATTCATCGTGCTTACTTCTCCCGTGTGATGCTTTTTTGATGACGGAAGAGGCTTTTCAAGCCCTTGTTGAGCGGACTGTAATTGGAGGAGTTCCCCTGGACAGAAATGGGCGAAGACAGCCGCTTTTTGCCCGTATACCTCAAGGCTATGATTTTGCTGAAGATGCGGCGTCCGTTGGACACCTTTTGGAAGACTTGCCCTCAGTTCAAATGGAGGGTTTTGCCTCGGCATTTACGAATTTTAACTCAGCCGAAGACCTTCGAGACCATCAACAGAAACTGTTGAGTCTTCATGGTGAACACGTCCTTCAGCAATCCATGTGAGTACGGCAGGATAGAGGCGGTGTTCTTCGACTTTGACACGCTCACTCAACCGTTCTTCATCGTCCTGTTTCAATACGGGAACACTGCGTTGAGCAATGATGGCTCCCGTGTCCATACCCTCATCAACCACGTGAACGGTACATCCTGTGATGGTTACTTCAGCAGCAAGAACATCACGGTGGGCATGGGCGCCAGGGAAATGTGGCAGGAGCGAAGGGTGGATGTTGATGACATGTCCATTCCAAGCATTGAGGAAGGAGGGCGAGAGCAGGCGCATATAACCCGAGAGGACGACGAGTTCGACGTTGAATTTCTGTAGACATGACAGTAGTTGTTGTTCGTGCTCTTCGCGTGTGAGGGTCTCGCCTACGGGCTGATGTTCAATGACGGCGGTCGGCACGTTGAGGCGTTGTGCACGAGCAAGGCCAGGGGCGCCCGCTTTGTTCGAAATCACGACCGTTGTTTGGTGGAGGAGGTGCTGTTCTTGCTGAGCTCGAACAAGGGCTTCCATCCCAGTTCCAGAACCGGATAGGAGAATTGCACAGCGAAGAGGGCTTTCGCCAGTAGCGATGCGCCCGCCCACTTGGCTCTCAACCATGATGAGGCCAATTCCTGCCCTGTTTCATATCTTTCCGTTGAAAGCAAGGGTTTTTCTCACGCCTTCCTCACGGGCAATTGGGGAGTCGTATGACCGGTCACGTTGTGTCGCCCGCGACTACTCGCAAGCAAACATCATTACGACTTGCTGAAACCTATGCCTCGCTGAGGGATGAAGAAGTTATCATGATGGTGTTGGCTGAACACAAACCCAGTGCCAATCCAGTTGTCCGCAGCATCTGGATTGTCATCGGCAGTGTTTTTGTGTTCTTTGCCGGCATTGGAGTCTTTCTTCCCGGATGGCCAACAACCTCTTGGTTGGTCGCAGCCGCTTATTGTTACGGGCGCTCTTCGCAACGCTTGTTCCGTTGGTTGCTCACCAACCGCTTATTCGGCTCATCCCTGCTTGGATATTATCGCTCGGGGCGTGCCCTTCCCTTGCACTCAAAAATCGTCATTTGCGGACTGATTGCGCTGGTGTCGCTCTTTTCCATTTGGTACATCACCATTCTTGGTGACCCGGGGTTCGGACAGACCACCATCGCAATTATTGCCGCAATTGGAGTTTGGTGGGTCGGATGGCGAGTTCCCACCGTTGCTTAATCCTGAAGCTGTTGTGGTGACGAATACCGGTCAACAGTTCGTTGTCCTGCGTGCTCATCGATATTTGGTAGGATTCCATGAATGATGAGGCGTAAGGAGCCAAGTGCGAACCAAAACGCCATCTTCCATGCACCGACGAGGTGGCCGAAATACGATTTATTGATGTCTGCAAGATGTCCCATGGGAGGCCCTTGAGTCGTCTCGCCTTCAAACCTACCATTGGAGATCAGTGACGGAATAATCGGTGTCCAGTAAAGACCATCGAAATCTTTCTTGCGTCCGCTTCATCGATGACTTCTTGGTCTCGAATCGAGCCCCCTGGTTGAACAATAGAGGTTGCGCCTGCATCTGCCGCTTGCTCTAATCCATCCTTGAATGGGAAGAAGGCATCAGAAGCAAGAACGCTGCCCTGTGCTCGTTTTCCAGCGCGGCGGGCAGCAATGCGGACCGCTTCAACCCTGCTGGTTTGACCTGGCCCAATACCGACCGTAGCGGTTCCCTGAACCATGACGATAGCATTTGATTTGACTTGCTCGCATACACGCACGGCGAATTTCATACTGGCAATTTGTTCGGGTGTTGGTTCCACCTTTGTGACGGTTTCAGCCTTGGCCCAGTCAATGATTGGAGGCTCTTCTGTTTGAACGAGAAGTCCGCCTTCTATCGGTTTGCGTACGAGGTTGCGCTCAAGCGGCTTAAGGCGATGGTTTGGTGATTCTATGGTCAAAAGGCGGCGGTTTTTCTTCATCATAAGGCGCTGTTTTGCCTCATCTGTATATCCTGGTGCCATCATGACTTCAACAAAAAGATCGCCAATGGCATCGGCTGTTTCAAACTCGACGACTTCGTTGAAGCATATGATTGAGCCAAATGCAGATTCGGGGTCACTGGCAAGGGCTTGTTCAAACGCTTCTAACTGGGTTGCTCCCAAAGCAGCACCGCATGGATTATTGTGCTTGACAATCACACAGGCATGAGGAGTTTCAGGCCATTCATCTGTTGACAATGAACGACAAAGGCGGAGGGTAGCGTCAGCGTCAGAATAATTGTTGTACGACATTGCTTTTCCACCTTCAACATGTGCTGTGACTAACGTTGAGTGGCCTTCCTTCTCGGTCGCATCGACATAAAGCCCAGCTGCCTGGTGAGCGTTTTCACCGTAGCGAAGCAATTGCGTTTGTTCACCCGCAGAAAGCATCGCTGTTGGAAGGTGGTCTCGTTGAGATTCCATGCTGTCTTCGTGGGTTGGATCACCTACGATGCGGTTGTGCAATTCATTCGCAATCGTTGCATCATAACTCGCAGTGTGTTGGAACGCTTCGAGTGCTAACCTGCGGCGCAAGACAATGGGGACTTGTTCTGCTCCGCCGGCTTCGCGAAGTGCTTCAAGAATTGATTCGTACCGTTCAGGGTTGGTGGCAATGAGGACGTGTTGGTGGTTTTTGGCCGAGGCTCGAACCATTGTTGGACCACCGATGTCAATCATTTCCAAGAGAGCGGGGTCTTCGAGCGGAGGGTCTTGTTGAGCTGCTGCTGCAAATGGATAGAGGTTGCAAGCGACGACTCGGATAGGGGCGTAGCCCAAGCGATCCAATTCTTCTGCGTCGTCGCCTTGATGGAGACGGGCAAGGAGGGGGCCATGGATGGCTGGGTGGAGTGATTTAACGCGCCCGTCGAAAATTTCTGGGTGCTTTGTAAGGTCCGATACATGAAGGACTTCAAGCCCTGCTTCAGCCAATGTTCGTGCCGTACCGCCCGTGGATACGAGTTCAAATCCGAGGTCGGCCAACCCTCGCGCAAAATCAACGATGCCGGTTTTATTCCATACGCTAAGGAGGGCGCGGGGTGGTGTTTGAACGGTGCTCATATGGTGAACCCGTTATCGTAGTTGCCCCGTCCGATGCACTTGAACATAGCGCAACTCGTGACTGGGTGAGGTCATCAGTCGCCTCGGGCAGAGATCACTTGGTCAACGCGAAGGAGTCCACAAGCCGTTTCTGTAGCAGAGTCAAGGGCATGACGGAGCGTTTGCATTGGAATCCAGGACGAGGTTATTTCGGCGACCTGCCCCGATGCATCAATACCGGCATTGGCCTTTCCATCTCGGTGTTCTGCGCGCAAGGCAAGAAGTGTGTTCAAGCGGTCAACGCCTGCGTTTTGAGCGAGCGTGGATGGAATGGTTTCCAAGGCTCTCGCAAAGGCTTCCATGGCAAGGCGTTCTCGGCCCGATTGCTGCTCGGCAGCGATTTTGACAGCCAATGAAGCACCCATGTGAATTGAACCACCACCTGCTACAACAGCGTCTTCTTGCATGGCGAGTGCGGTGGAGCGTAGAGCATCGTGCAGTCCTCGTATACTCTCTTCTACCGCAACACCATCGCCGCCCCCGACATCAAGAGTCACAAGGCCGGCTTGTTGAGCGAAATGAAGGAAGAGGCGTTCCCGACGTCCATCCATTCCCTCGCTGGTTTCAATGGCGAGGGAGGTGAACGCGCCTAGAATTGAGGCGTCCATGTCGTCGAGGTGGTCGCACATGGTTGCACCGGAAGCGCGGGCAATATCTTCAATGCCCACTCGTTCAAGTCCTCCAAGGACAAAGCAACCAGCGTCGGTTAACGCATGAAAGATACTCGGCTCTATTGATTCTGCACTGAACACTGCCTTTGCACCGGTCGCAAGAACGCTGTCCACCTTCTGTTGTAGAAGTGTCTCTTTGGCCTGAACAAAACCCATCCACTGCTGGGCGGTTTCGACTTCAATGTCTGCTTCCCGGGATGAGTCTTCTTGATCCAATGGGCAGGTCAATGCCAGAAGGGTTCCACCGCTGAGTTGCCGTGGCAGACGGTCGAGTTGCAACGCCTTTTCGAGGATCAATCCCTCAACGAGACGAGTGTCGTTCACACTTCCTTGTGTTCGTTTGGCCATCCGGACATCTTCGTAATCAACCTCAGTTCCTTCGCCAACAATGGACAGTGCCTTGACCACCAGGTCGGCCAAAAAAGTGCCTTCAATATCTGCAGAGGTGCCGTTCATTGCGGTTTTGGCCACCAGGGTAAGGAGATCCAAATCGGAAGAGCAGGGCGCCGTGTTGCTTTCGAGATAGTTGAGTGCGTGTGCAAGTGCATCTTGGTATCCTTTGATGAGTACGAGGGGGTGAAGGCCTCGGCTCAACAATCGACCCGCTTCTCGCATCAACTCGCTGGCGAAGAGAAGACATCCAGTTACTCCGTCCCCACACGCCTGCTCTTGAGCCTCTGCGAGTTGAACAAAGGCTTTGGCAGCCGGATGTTTCACCAATAACTCGGATACTATTTTGGCAGCGTCATTTGTCACAGCGGTCTGGCCGTTGGTTTTGTAAAGCATCTTGTCGAGACCCTGTGGACCGAAGGTACCCTGCATGAGGTCGCCAAATGCTACGGCTGCCGTCACCAATTTTTGCGTGACATCTAGACCGCTGGTCACGGTTGTAGTAGGGCGTACAATAGCAACCGGGGCTCGCCCGCTACCGTCGTTTGCTCCAGCCATCAGTCACTTGCGGGGGGCTCTTGTTCTTGAACCCTTATTCCCGAAGTGGATCACTTCTTCTTTGCTGGTGACTTCTTTGCAGCAGGTTTCTTGCCGTGCTTACCGAGTTTGTGGGCCTTCTGAGACTCGTTGTGAGACCAGTGGTAGGCCATCTTCAACAGGTTGAGGTAGTGCTCGTTGCCGTCTTTCTTCATCTTGTCGTGAAGAACCTCGTTGGTCATGAATACGTCGCCCCAAAGTTGAGCAGCAGTTCCCTTGTCACCCTTTGGCATGTCAAAGACTTCGTCAGTGGTTGGATCAAGGTAAGAGCGCCACACACGGGCTGGGTTAACGGCCATGGTCACTTCAACAACAATCTCGTTTTCGTTGATTCCAGTACCAGTTTGCCAGGTATCTTCGCCAAGGTCGGCAAGGAAGGGGAGGCACAGGTCTTGGATGGACAAACTTGTCATCGGATCAGCGGCTGTGAGCGCGGAGTAAGCCTCTCGCATTCGGCCACGGTCTGCACCGCGTGAAGCAGTCTGGAAGCGCAACTTGTCAATGGATGTTGGAACGAGGAAGCGGATGTCGGTGTAGTAAACAAGCGGGTTGTCGTCCGAGGAATTGAAGATGTGCTCGAAGGGAGCAGGTCCAGCAGATTCACCAAGAAGGTCAACCGGATAAACGGTCTTGAGAGCGTTGGTCGCAACGGATTGAATGATCCGGCGCATCAAACGTTCTGGGGCCGCAGAAACATCATTGAAGGTGTCAAGGTATTCTTGCATGTTCAGGATGTCGTAGCCGCGTACTGAAAGGATGGAGTGGACATTGGGTCCAATCATCTTCTCACCATCAACCTCAGCTTGACTAATCCAGCGTGCACCACGGGCAACGTCGGAGGCTGCAACGAGGTCTGCATATGCCTTGAATCGGCGAGTAACACGGTTCATGAAATCGGCTTGGTCAAGTTTGGTGAATACGGTTGAGCCGTAATTTGACTTCAGTGCGTGATCGGCGACTTGGCTTGCATTTGCACAGGTCAAAAGGTTGCCTTGGTCACTGGGGTACATGATGAGTCGACGGCGCTTGGCTGCTCCACCGAGTGTCCCGATGTGTGGGTCGGTCAAAATATAGCCCAACGTAGCACACACTTCGAACAGGCGGCTGTACTTGTCTTCGTCGCTCGAGTTGCTGATCCATTCGTCAAGACCAGGTTCGATGCAGTGGAATTCCAATGGGACCATTTCTGACCCTGCACCAAATGCTTGGCGGACGGTCGAGGATTGCATCATGCCCATCATGGTGTAGAGGGAGGTCTTTCCAGTTGTGAGGAAGACGTCTGAAATCCCCTCTTCACCAAAGGAGGATCGGCGGTCTGGGAGGTTCACGAGAAGGTTGAATGCGGTCGCAGTTTCACGGTTTCCGTTGACAGCTGGCCAAATCCAGGTATTCGGGCGGGTCATGAGGTACCCTGAGGCGTCCTTTCCGAATCCAGCGGGTGAATAGCGAATCCAACCGAGTCGGTTGTTAAAGGACACATTGCGGTGCATCAAGGAAGGGTAGTAGACGCGGTCGAGTGGGTCGGAATCTGGGACAACGCCGCGGTGGCCAAGTCCCCAAAGGATAACTTCCCATTCAGCGAAGTCCTTGCCTTCAGGTGGGCTGAGGAACAAGTGATTATCTGTTCGCTCATCGCCTTCCAAAATTGCTCCACCCATGCGGTCTTCATCACCTGTTGAACAGAAAAAGAAGGTCTGAGTCGTAAACAATTGCTTTGGCGTCCACATGTTAGCGTTGATGATGGTTTTCTGCTTGAGGTAATCAGCGATGTTTTCAATACGGCGCTCAAATTTGAAACGGTCAGAATCAATCCACGAAGAGCCAAGCACCAAATTGGTGTTGAGAAGTTTAGCTTCGGCAGGACCGATGTAGCGTGTCCGGGCATCTGCACGGGAGTGGTCAGAGGCGGGGATTTCTTCCCATGGGCCGCGGCGTGGAATGTAACTCATGAACGTTTCAGCGTCGAATTTTTCAACCTCTGCTTGCGTTACTACGGCTTCAACTTGATCCATGAGCTTGACATAAGTCTCGCTGGGTAGGATTCTTTTGGTTTCTTCATATGATTTGTTTGATACTGTACGATGTTCCCACATTTTTCTTCACCTCAAAATTTCTTCATGTCTTCAGGAGGCGTTTCTTCGCCTTCCTCGGAATCCTCGGAATCCTCTTCAGCAGCCTCTTCTTCAGCAGCCTCTTCTTCAGCAGCTTCTTCTTC
>Ga0209631_10002639_pt1 | contig 21313 bp, 21 predicted proteins | sample COG_08_FD_184752 | JGI IMG/M metagenome (GOLD analysis project Ga0209631, IMG submission 184752) | Pelagic Microbial community sample from North Sea - COGITO 998_met_08 (SPAdes) (version 2) | ecosystem: Environmental > Aquatic > Marine > Neritic zone/Coastal water | place: Helgoland, sampling... | reverse complement strand
ATGATGCCCAACTCAGAGTATGGACTGAGAACACATTTGGCAGAAGAAATTTACATCATGTTGGCAGGGTCTGTGGATTGGAAGCGTGATAATGCACCATATAGTCGCCATTTTGCTGGTGATCGATCATACCATCCATCGATGATGCCTCATGCAAGTCGCACGAAATCAGAAGCATTTATGTCGGTGTACGCATGGCATGGTGATATTTCAACTGAAAGCTATTCCTACACGGGCATTGATTAACATTAATTAATCAGGATCAACCTCTTGTTCCTGAAATTCTTTCTTTTTCTCAAGGCTGACTTTATCCTTTAGGCTCATGATATATGCTGCTACTGCTAATATAAGAATTGCTCCTGCTTCACCTAAAACCATGAGAGCATCCATTTCTTTACTCTGCATAATTATTAACCTGCAAATGGCTGTGATTGCAATTATTATTGGCAGTGTAACCGGTATTCTGTTTGTGCTGTAGAAAGCGCCAACCATTCCGATTATCTCCACAAATATAAAAAGCATGAAGAGATCTGCCAATAGAATTTCTCTAGCATAAAACATTTTGAGTAAATATTGAGCGGCTGCAATGCAGGTTGCGATACCAATCGCAGCTAAAAGTACTCTTTCACTGGTAACAGTTGTCCAATGAAGGCCCTTGATAATAGTAGGAAACTTTATTTTCAATTTACTTACTCCACTTCAAACTTAAAAAAAATTTGTTCAAAGCGAACGGTGAGATACCAAACTTGTCAAGTTTGACCTTGGGTTAATATGGATCAATTTATCTGACCAACACAATTTTGTCGTGGGGATAGCATGTTATTGCATCAGTGATTGAAATACGTTTATTTAAATATTTATGGTTTTCTGGAAGCTTTGTGTTTTTTATAACTGTCACCTAGCTCTTTTTTCAAGAAATTTCCAAAGTTCACAGTCGCAAATTTTGGCTTTCCGGTTCCTTTTAAAGGTGTAACGTCAAGAGATACATTTGGATCATAAAAGAACGGGCAAGAAAATCTCTCTAATCCTGTTTCATTTATGACTCGATGTGGAGTCGATCGCAAAATCCCGTTAGTCATTATATGTAACATATCACCTACGTTTACTACAAAACTGTTTTCTAATTTTGGAACATTTACCCACTCGCCCGTTGGAGATTGAACCTGCAGACCACCAACGTCATCCTGTGCCAAAATAGTTATGCATCCAAAATCTGTGTGTGGTGCTGAACCATAAAGATCATTTGGACTATCACCTGGTAAAGGCGGATAATGTAATAACCTTAACCATGTGGTCGGGCTCTCAAAAGACTCCATAACTGAGAGATCTTGAACCCCAGCGGACAAGAGAGCTACTCGAATTAATTTGTTGGCCAGAGTGCTGAGCTCTGCATTATATTGCTCCATGATTGAACGAAACCCATCAAGTTCAGGCCATTGGTTTGGACCTGACAGATAAATCTTGCTATTTTCTGCTTGATCTTCACGCATCATCATAAAGCTTGCCGATTGATTGGGTTTTTTGATTTCTTCAAATTTTGAGTTCACATCTATGGACGTGTTTATAGCAATGTAGCCACGGTGGTTGTGATCAAGTGATACTTTCATTTTTTCATTTAAGGACAAATTATGAAAACAACGTGAATATTCAAAAACTTTTTCGATTAATTTATGATCAACTCCATGATTTATTATATAACCAAAGCCTTGATTATGATAAGCTTTATGAAAGGATCTGAGCAGCTCGGGTGAAGGTGCTTTGTTTTGAAGTGAAGAAACGTCGATAATAGATATTGGATTGTCGATATTTTTCACTTTGTAACCTTATTTTTAATTTTTATATTTTCCTCTTTCTAACATATTTAAAGCATAGGGAAAATGATTTTGATTGCTTTCTAGTATACTTCACAGAGTTACTGGTAAATGTTAGTGATTTTTTGACAGATATTTTTTTGGAGAGCGAACAATGAAAACTATTTTTTTAACAGGGGCCAATAAGGGATTAGGCCTTGAATTTACGCGCCAATATTTAGAGCAAGGGAATCGGGTAATTGCTACCTGTCGGAATAAGGGAAAAGCATCAGAATTAATGAGTTTGGTTACTCGTTATCATGGATTTCTGGAAATTTTCCACATGGATCTGGCTGATTTTGATTCAATAAGAAAGCTCGGTAAACTTTTAAGTAAAAGAGGAATTGATCTCTTTATTAATAATGCGGCAACAAATGCAGGTTATATTACTAATTCAGATCAAAATGTCTTTGGAAATTTAAATCCAAATATTTGGACAAATGTTTTCTCTGCGAACTGTGTCGCACCCTTATTACTAGCAGAAGTTCTTTATCTAAACATATTAATGGGAAATGATAAGAAAATGATTTTCTTATCAGCTAAAACTGCATCTATTTTAGATAATACTAGCGGTGGTTTTTATATGAATAGAACTGCGCGAACAGCATTAAATCAGTCAGTAAAATCATTATCAATTGATCTTTTAAAGGATAAGATTTCAATTGCAGCAATTAGCCCTGGTTGGGTAGCTACTGATTCTGGTGGGGTAGGTATCGCAAACGACTCTAAAAGACCGAAGGCGTTGATTGATCCCAAAAAGAGTGTGTCAGGAATGATTAAAGTTATTGAGCGGCTCAGTTTGGAAAAATCAGGCTCGTTTGTCGACTACAAGGGACAATCTATACCTTGGTGAGATAGATTTTCATTAAGATTATTCTAACTCAAAATATACCTTTATATTTTGAGTTAATTTAAAAAAAAATTGGACAAACAGTCAAAACGAATTAGTTGATCGTCGAAAGATAAGGAGAATAGATTATGTTAAAGACAGGATTAGCGATAATTTTTTTAATCGCCTCAACTCAGTTAAGCTTCGCAGCAAGTAGTGGTGGCTCTTCATATTCGGGTGATGAGTCTCCTAATTCCATGGATGCACCGAATGTTTTTGAAAAAGCATATAAACTTATTGATGAAAAAAAATATGCTGAAGCATACAAAGAGCTAAAATCATTGGGGTCCCCAGGGTCTAGTGATGATTTGAATAATCTCTTGGGATTTACTGCAAGAAAATCAGGAAACTTGGATGCAGCCTCTAGATATTATGCTGCTGCTTTAGAAATAAATCCAAAGCACGTAGGCGCGTTGCAGTATCAAGGTGAATTATTCATTACTCTCGGTCAAGTCAATAAAGCAAAAGATAATTTAGAACGTATTGGGAAAATATGTTGGCTCTTTCCATGCAATGAAGAGCAACTACTGGAAGAAGCTATTGCTCAGTCAGTTGGTGAATAAATAGACCCAAATTTTAATGACCCATGATTTGGAGTGTTTGTTTCTTGTTTGAGGAAAACTATACGGGCGACTTTTTAATTTTAGTGAAGGGTGCACAGATCATTACCCGAGGAGGATCTTGTTGATGAGTCATCTGAGAAATAATACATATGTAAAGTCCATAGGCATAGGCATAATCAGAATTCATTTCGGGATTATTCTTTTGGCGCATGGTTGGTTAAAGGTATCTGTATTTACTATCGGTGGGACAGTTAATTATTTTGAGAGCATTGGGCTATCAGCGATCATAGCATATCTGGTGATATTCGGTGAAGTAGTAGGTGGCTTGGCCCTGATTTTAGGTATACAGACCCGCCTGGCTTCGCTTTTGTCGGTGCCGATAGTGTTAGGAGCAGCAATAATGAACTCAAGTAACGGTTGGTTGCACTCGGCGAATGGTGGGGGTTGGGAATACGCGGCTTCATTAACTGTTATTGCAGTTGCTATAGTATTAATGGGATCAGGACGCTTCTTATCTTTAAATTTCAATCCTTTTAATAGGATTTTACCGTCCTTCATAAAAGATTAATTAAAGGTATCGTTTAAAACTTTTTTATCTTTTTCTCGATTATTTGGGCTGTTGTTGGGTAATACAATGAATGCCTCCACCACCTTGTGCTATTGACGAGATTGGTACCATATTTATTTTCCTGCTAGGGAAATAAGATTGTAATTTTTCCTTCACTTCATCATCAGTCTTTATCCCGTAGCTTGGTGCGATAATAGAACCATTAGCGATATAGAAGTTGACATAGGAAAGACAAAATCTTTCACCAATTATACAATCTTCTGGAGCCTCCGGAAGTTCCAAAAGCTCAAAGTTTCGACCTTGAGCGTCAACTTCTTCGCTCAATTGATTTTTAAGGGAGTCAAAAAAATGTTTACGCGGTTCGTTAGGGTTTGAGCTTGTTTCTAAAATTATACGTCCAGGTGATGCGAAAGCCGCGATACCGTCAATATGCCCATCTGTTTCATTATCGTTTGGATCGCCTGGAAGCCAAATGATCTTCCTCACGCCTAGCAATTGCCTTAACTCTTTTTCAATTTCCTCTCTCGACCAAGTTGGATTTCGGTTTTTGTTAGTGAAGCACGTATCAGTAGTAAGGAGTGTGCCTTCTCCATCCACGCAGATGCCTCCTCCTTCGGCAACAAGATTTGACTTTATAATGGGTATATCTGCATTCAAAAGAATGCGTTCAGCCATTTTCGCATCTTGGTCATAAGTTTCATATTTTTTGCCCCAAGCATTGAACTGAAAACAAACGCCAGCGATCTTACCATCATCATTTTTAACAAAATTAGGTCCGCTATCGCGAGCCCAGGAATCGTCTATTGGTATCTCAATGATTTCTATATCTGATCCTAAAAAATCATGTGCTTGCTTAAATAAATGAGGTGGTGCTAACATTCTTAAGGGTTCAAAATCCCGAATTGCATGGGCAACAGCAGCATACGTTTTGCATGTTTCTTCAAGATTATCCCATAGCCCCTCTCGACAAGGCCAGGCCATCCAGCACCTTTGGTGAGGCGACCACTCTGCGGGCATAAGGTATTTATTTTTCATTAACCCCTCATTGCCTTGCCAGAGGGATCATAGGGCGAAGGTGCAATAACTGTAGCTTTTCTTTCTACGCCAACAATATGAACTGTTAAATCAGTTCCCTCTTTTGCTAACTCTGTATCCACTAATGCCATGGCGTAAGATTTTTTCATCGTATGACCATAGCCACCAGATGTCACAAATCCAACCATCTTATCATTTGACCAGATTGGCTCATAACCGCTAGCATCTGCACCGTCTGCATTCACTTCTAAAGTCACTAGTCGCCGATTTGGTCCATTTCCATTGAGTTCTACGGATGCGGCATGACTTCCAACAAAACTATCTTTAGTCCAGTCAATCCAGCGATCCATGCCCGTTTCAGCAGGAGTATAACCTTGAGTAAATTCTGCATTCCAGATCCCAAAGCTTTTTTCCAATCGAAGGGATAAAAGTGCGTTAAACCCAATTTCTTTAATTCCTAAGTCAGCGCCTGCTTTCAAAAGCTCTTTGCGCAATCCAATATGGTCAACAGCATTACAGTGGATTTCGTATCCCAGTTCACCTGTAACTGATATTCGGCCCACTTTAGCGCGCATCAGTCCAACATCCATTATGCCACATCCCATAAAAGGTAAATTAAGAGGACCATCGATAATACGCTCTAGAACTTTGGTGCTGTTTGGGCCAGACAAGGAGAAACCAACTATTTTATCTGACAAATCACAAATGTTGACATCGTTCAGCATATGATCAGCGAACCAACGTTTGTGCCAATCACGTAAATAGTAAGAGCCCATTATCCACCAGGAACTGTTATCCCAATTAAAAATAGTCAAATCACCCTTAAGTTTACCTTCTTCTGATAGCATTGGAGCTAGACGTGCACGGCCTGGCGCTGGAAGTTTGGAGGCCATTATATGATTAAGCCACGCTTCTGCTCCTTTGCCAGTAATTTCAAATCTTGAAAAGCCAGATATGTCTAAAAGACCAACAGTCTCCCGCACAGCGCTACATTCTTGAGCTACGAAATCAAAGGCATTCGAGCGGCGCAGGGAGGGAGTTTCTTTGAACTCTTTGGGAGCAAAATAAAGGGGTATTTCTAAACCATATGTTGCGCCCCAGCGGCAGCCTGCGCTTGTCATATCGCTGTAAGCAGGTGCCATCTTTAAAGGTCGCCCAGCAGGCAATTGTTCGTTTGGATAAGTCATGATGAATCTGCGGGAATAAAACTGTCCTGTAGTTTCTTTAATAAATCTTTTGTTCTGTGCAAAATCACCATAACGCGATATATCCATGCCAAACACATCAGCTTCTGGTTCTCCGTTTATCATCCATTCTGCCAATGATTTTCCCACTCCACCACCTTGCAAAAAGCCTGCCATTACAGCACATGCACACCAGTATCCTGGTTTACCCTGAACGGGCCCAACAAGTGGATTTCCATCAGGTGAAAAGGTGAATGCGCCATTTACCCATGTTTTTACACCAACATTTTTTAAAGCAGGATAACGTTCAAAGCCCAGAATTAGTTCTTTTTCAATACGATCTGTATCTTCTTGTTGTAGTTCAAACCCATATTCCCACGGGGCACCGTCAACCATCCAATGTTCGTGATCAACCTCATATATGCCAAGTAAAACACCTTTTTGATCCTGCCGCATGTAAGTGAAACCTTCTAGATCTACGGTCATTGGAACTTCGAAGTCTATTTTTTCAAGCGCAGGGATCGTATCTGAAATCAAATAGTGGTGATTAAGTGGCGAGACTGGTAATTCGATACCAGCCATGCGTCCCACCTGTTTGGCCCAAAGGCCTGCAGCGTTGATCACATGTTCAGTTTGAACAATCCCTTTCTCAGTTATAACTTCCCAACCACTATTTGTCTGCTTTAATTCAATAACTCGATTATTTTCGACTATCTCAGCGCCGTGTTTTTTTGCAGCGCTAGCATAAGCATGAACTGTCCCTGTTGTATCAACATAACCTTCACGTTCTGCCCACATACCACCTAAAATACCGTCTGTAGACAGGATTGGACAAAGCTCACCAGCTTCATCAGGCGTAATTAATCTGCAATCATCAATGCCAATTGATTGAAAGGTTCGGTAGGCGGATTGTAACCATTCCCAGCGATCTGGTGTTCCTGCGAGGGTCATACCACCGGTCATATGGAGGCCAATAGATTGACCTGATTCTTTTTCGATCTTGGGCAAAAGATCAATAGTGTATGCTTGTAAGGCAGCAATATTTGGATCGGCGTTTAGTGCATGAATACCACCGGCTGCATGCCAACTTGACCCCGCCGTTAGAATTGAACGTTCTATCAAAAGAACATCTTTCCAACCGAATTTTGCAAGATGGTACAGGACGGATGCCCCAACAACTCCACCACCAATCACGACAGCACGATAATGCGATTTCATGAAAATACTCCTATTAACTTTATTATTTGTAGTTCTAATGATAAATTATTTAGCCCTTACATTTTTTAAAATGCAATACAATTATCGTGAAGTTATTTTTTATAATAAAAGAAAGAAAGTTTATTGATTTTGCAACCAGAAAAAATCTTATCAGTCATAAGAAAAATTTGAGATAAATATCTCTCTGTGGCTGATACTCAATTACTAAATGCATTAGAGTTGTTTGCATACGCCACAAGATATAATGGTTTTGAACTGGTCTGAACGGCTTTATTTTGGGGATTCAATTTGTAATTCTTATCAATTGGTGTCAGCCTATAGGAGTAAAGTTTACTTTCTTAGATAAACAAATTTTTAAGAATTGTTTTATTCTTAAAGGGTAGAAAAGATGATTGAGCATTATTTTATGTTGTTGCGTTTTTTCAACGTAATTTAAGCAAATTATGTTCAAAATTTATTTAGAGGGCAGAAATGAGTAACTGGATAATCGAAAAAATGGCTGGACATTGCGGCGCGCGCCTTCGTGGTGTCTCTCTGGAAAAAGCACCACACTCAGAATTGGAGCAGATGCGCAAAGCTTTATTTGAATATGGTGTTATCATAATGCCAGATCAGTATTTAAGTCCTGAAGGACATATCGCGCTAGCTGAGTTTTTTGGTAAGATTGACGTGAATCGGTTCTTTACGCCTGTTACTAATTATCCAAATATTGCTGAAGTACGCACAGCTTCCGATCAAAAAGAGGTTATTGGTGGCACCTGGCACACTGACCACTCCTATGATGAATTTCCAGCAATGTGCTCAATTCTAAATGCAGTACAACTACCCCCATTTGGGGGAGATACACATTTCGCCTCAATGAGTGCAGCGTATAATGCCTTATCACCTGGCTTGCGTAAGATGCTCAGTGGTTTGCAAGCGTGGCATTCAGATAGCAGTTTTGCTGAAAGTAATGTTGGGTTAGAAACTAAGTTGGACGCATTTCGTGAACCTGTGCTACACCCAGCAATAATTAAACACCCGGACACGGGTATTCCATGCGTGTATGTGAATGGTGACTTTACAACGCATTTCGAAGGTTGGAGTGAAAAAGAAAGTACACCTTTATTGTCGTATCTTTATAAATTTATAACCCAACCAATTTTTACTGCCCGAGTGGCTTGGGAGCAGGGGATGATTGCAATATGGGATAATAGGCTAGTGCAGCATTATGCTACTGCAGATTATCCCGGCCATTCCCGTTTAATGCATCGCATCACAGTCGAAGGCGTGCCACTTAAAGGTATTTAAAAAATACGACATCTTTTTAATAATTTCCACTTTTACTAAAAAGTATTTTACGTTATATTATAACACTAACTTATAGCAAAAGGGGACTTATGAGAAGTAATCTGGGTAACACAAAATTGAAAACCCGGCGTAGGCAATCAAACGCTTTGCGTGAATTTGATTGTTTGCCGAGACAGCTTAGAGAGTGGTTGAGAAATGCTGTATTTCCATGGGCGCCAAGTTCTGCCAAACGGGTCTACAAGCGTGCCATAACTGATACAGGAGATGTCAATTTTGCAATTGCAGAATTAGAGCGGCTTCAAGAGCATCAACTCTCTAAGCACAAAATACGATGTGATCAGGACGATTGAAGCAAATTTTTTAAATGATTTTTATCTTAAAAGTTTGACTTGTCCGGAGAGAATGAGTGGCCGTTGCTAGAACATCGTGTGTATTGATTATACTGCTTGTCAATTAATGATTGATCTTCAAAACGAGTATCTCAGACTTTACTAAGTGATATCACTACCGCAACATTTTTTTGTAAGAGCTTACTAAATACGGCTAAAATGCCGCAGAATTTTAAGTAAAATCCATCAAAATACTATGGAACTTTATCTTGTTTGCTTTATCTCTCATTATGATAACAAAAAAGTTTTTTTAGAAGCTGAGAAGTATGTTTAATGTCGTTCGACTATTTTTTTAAAAATCAAATTGAGCAACTGAAGGCAGATGGTAACTATAGATATTTTGCGGATCTAGAAAGATGTGTTGATAAATTCCCTTTGGCTACTAACCATTACAAGGGTGGTACTCGTGATGTTACCGTTTGGTGTTCAAACGATTACTTAGGTATGGGACAGCATCCAAAAGTTATTGAGGCTATGCAAGAGGCTGTAGGTCGTTGTGGCGCTGGGGCGGGTGGAACCCGTAATATTAGCGGCACCAATCATGATCACCTTTTGCTTGAGAGAGAGATTGCAGATCTTCATGCGAAAGAATCTGCACTATTATTTACGTCTGGCTATGTTTCCAACTGGACTACTTTAGCCACACTTGGATCCAAAATTCCAAATGTCGTTATCTTATCAGATGCTAATAACCATGCGTCCATGATAGAAGGCATTAGGCAATCTAGGGCTGACAAAGTTATCTGGGCACATAATGATGTTAAAGATCTGGATCAAAAATTATCAGCTTATGGAAACCGACCAAAAATTGTTGCTTTTGAAAGTGTGTACTCCATGGACGGTGATATTGCTCCAATTGCAGCAATCTTAGATGTATGTGAGAAGCATGGAGCTCTCACCTATTTGGATGAAGTACATGCGGTTGGTATGTATGGGAAGCGTGGCGGTGGTATTAGCGAGAGCGAAGGTCTGGCACATCGAATAGATATTATAGAGGGTACTTTGGGTAAGGCGATCGGTTGTGTGGGTGGCTACATAACAGGATCAACAGAAATTTGTGATTTCATCCGATCATTTGGTTCTGGTTTCATCTTCACCACTGCGTTGCCACCTTCAATAGCTGTAGCTGCCCGAACCTCTATTTCTCATCTTAAAGCAAGTGAGACTGAACGTTTGGGCCAGCGTGCGCAGGTGGCCAGACTTAGGGCTGGATTAGATATGGCTGGTATTCCACATATGCGAAATGAGAGCCACATAGTACCTGTTATGATAAAAGATCCAGTTAAGACCAAGATGCTGGCAGATTACTTAATGGAACAATTTAGAATCTACGTGCAACCTATCAATCACCCAACTGTCCCTAAAGGAACTGAGCGATTAAGATTTACTCCGTCACCACTTCACACAGATGCGGATGTTGATTATCTGATTTCTGCTATGTCAAATCTTTGGAGCCAGTGTGCTCTTTCACGGGCTGTCGCTTAGCCATTTTGATTTTATATTTTTTTAAATAAATAAATTTTAATATTTTATACGCTTATTAGAGGAGATTAGATATTAGAGGAGATTAGAATATAAAAATATTTGGATATTTGAAGCGCTTAAAGTAACTTTTAGCAACACACAAATAACTTCTCAGGTTTCACTTAGATACTGAAAAATAATAAATTATATAAAATATTTTATAATACATTTCTTTTTCGATAAGTAATCATTGACTCTAAATTGAAAAGTCTTCATTTACCATTTCTTTCATTGCATCTGCTAAATGTGTTTTTGGTGGTCAAGCTTATTATTTTTTAACATATTTAAGGAATTAGTATGCCGTCAGTTGTATCTATTCAACATGTCAGTAAAATCTTTAGTGATGGATTTAAAGCTCTTGATGGAGTTGATTTAGAAATAAAAGATAGTGAAATCCTTGCGTTGCTTGGTCCAAATGGAGCTGGAAAGACGACGTTAATCTCAATTATTTGTGGGATTTCAAGTTTGACAACTGGTAAAATTCAGGTTGGTGGTTACGATGTCGAATCGCAGTACCGTAAAGCTAGAGAAATGATTGGACTGGTCCCACAAGAAATAGCTTTAGAGCCATTTGAAACTGTCATGAACTCCATCAGGTTTTCCAGGGGGCTATTTGGAAAACCGAAAAATGAGGACTATCTTGATGAGGTATTAAAAACCCTTTCGTTGTATGACAAAAAAAATGCAAGAGTAATAACTTTGTCTGGTGGAATGAAACGCCGTCTTTTAATTGCCAAAGCATTAGCCCATGAGCCAAAAATTTTGTTTTTGGATGAGCCAACTGCCGGTGTCGATGTCGAGTTGCGTAAGGATATGTGGCAAACGATTAAAAAACTGAAACGGAAAGGTGTTACAACAATACTGACAACGCATTACATTGAAGAGGCAGAGGCAATCGCAGATCGTATTGGGGTGATTAATAAGGGTCAAATTTTACTCGTGGAAGATAAAGTTGCACTAATGGCTCGGATGGGTAAAAAGAAAATCTATATTGACTTGACGAAGCCTGTAATCGAAATTCCAAAAGAGCTAAGTCACTACTCTTTGGAGCTAATAAAGGGTGGTCTGGCATTCTCGTATACATATGATACAAAATCAGAGCGAACAGGCATCACTAGTCTTCTAAATGACCTTCAAAGCGCTGGATTAAAAATGCGTGATGTGCAAACCCAACAGTCTAGCCTTGAGGACATCTTTGTTGGTTTGGTTGAGGAGAAAGTTAAATGAATTATCGGGCAATAAAAGCTATTTACACATTTGAAATGTCACGATTTTTTAGAACTTTATTACAGTCATTTTTATCACCTGTACTTTCTACCTGTCTCTACTTTGTAGTATTTGGTACTGCGATAGGGAGTAGAATGGAATCTGTAGATGGTGTGGATTACGGTGCATTTATTGTTCCAGGTTTGATTATGTTATCAGTTATGACGCAGTCAATATCTAATGCGAGCTTTGGGATTTACTTTCCTAAGTTTATTGGGACGGTCTACGAGTTGCTATCAGCACCAATTAGTTTTCTTGAGATTGTGATTGGCTATGTGGGTGCAGCGATGACAAAGAGCCTGTTTATTGGTTTGGTCATCTTGGGCACGGCCTTTTTATTTATAGACTTGGATATTCAATATCCAATTGCGATGATATTATTCTTGCTTTTAACTTGCCTATCTTTTTCCCTTCTGGGCTTCATAATAGGCATTTGGGCTGGTAGTTTTGAACAACTTAACTTGGTGCCAATGTTAGTAGTTACTCCACTTGTTTTTTTGGGGGGGTCATTTTATTCGATCTCAATGCTACCCCCAATTTGGCAAACAGTTACGTTATTTAATCCGGTAGTGTACTTAATTTCAGGCTTTCGCTGGGCATTTTTTGGACAAGCTGATGTTGCAATTGGAATAAGTTTATGGGCAATTGGATTTTTTACGTTGGTGTGTCTGGTCGTCATTTGGTGGATATTCAAAACTGGCTGGCGCATCCGAACTTAATATTTTAATTAAATCGTAAGAATCGTTTAAATATGGCGCAACGTAATAGTTGATAGTTTTGGTCGGAAAGATTTACCGTGAGTTTCAACCTAATAAATAAGGAGTAATAAATGTTTGTATCTTTTACCGATTGGGAATTTGATGGGAATGTCGATAATGCAGTTGAGTCTGCCAAAGGTTTTTGGCCTGAGATGAAAAAGCATGGAGCAGTTAACATGCGTGCGACAGTTACTGGTGAAAAAACACTAAGAACCATGACGGTGTGGAGCAGCGAAGAACAGCTCAAAGCAAATATAGATTCGGTTAGAGCCGCTGCTAGTTCAGCTGTAGGCATGACTTCGACAGGCGGCATGATGGGTGCTCTTGCAGTCGAACTTGATTAATTAATTGGTTGGGCGACTAGCCCAGCCACACCAAATGTTTGAAAAGATAAAAATTTATAGTTTTTAGATTCCAAAACATGAAATTTTAGATTTTATATATTTAGCAAGTGCTAAGGAAGATGTTAAGCCAGGTGAAGCGTAACCAAGTACATTAACAAATAAGCTTTTAGTATTTTCTGAAAAATCTATCAGAAAATCATCTTGACCGTCCAGTAATGGTCTAATGCCTGAGTAGGCTGGCAACAGATTTTCTTTTCTAATTGATGGCCAATAGGATTGAATTTTCTTCAAGAATAAATCTTTTTTGTTTTTATCAAGAGAGTAATGGATATCGTTTGTTAAATAGGCTGATGGGCCAAATCTTATACCTTTTCCAAGATCTAAAGTTGCGTGTAACCCTAGACTGTTTTCAGTTGGAAGAGGGTAGATCAGATGACCTAAGCGCTCCTTACCTTGGTAACTATAATATTCACCTTTTATAAATTTATTTTTGAATTTTTCTTTACCATAATAATCATTCGCTATTCTAGCAGCATCTAAACCAGAGCTATTAATTAATAAATTAGTTTTAACGATAAATATTTCTCCTGTATTTTTATCTTCAACTAATACGTCAAACCCCGTCGTACTTTTCTCAATTTTTAAATTTATATTTCTTAAGAGTACTATACCACCATACTGCTCAAACTCATTTTTCAATGACATCATAAAGGATTGGCTATCAAAGATACCTGAAGATGGAGAATATAATGCTTCTGAAAATTTTATGAATGGGTATTTTAGTAATCCACTATTATTGAATTCTAAATCTTCAACACCACATTCGAGAGCATTTTTTTTAATTTCGTGAAGCTTTTTTGTTTCCTGATCACTAACAGAAACCACGAACTTACCACATTTTTTGAAGGGTAACCTGTTTTTATTCAGGTAATCATATAATAGGTGTTTGCCCTCAATGCACAACTTGGCTTTGAGTGAGTTTTTTTTGTAATAAATGCCTGCATGAATAACTTCTGAATTTCTACTAGAAACTTCTTGTCCCAAAGAGTTATTTTTTTCGATTAAGAACACATTTTTGTATTGTTTAACCAAACTTTGGGCTATTGCCAGCCCAGCCACACCCCCGCCGATTATTAAGCAGTCACTTTGTATTCTTTCCATCGCAGAAATGATCCTTTTTTATTAGTGTTCAAGCGGTTAACATAAAGCTTTTTTGATTTTAAGGGGAAAATAATATTATCAGGTCGCTAAACTGATGTAGCTTCTGGCTGACAAATGTCAGTCACAAGAAACCTGCGTGAAACATTGCTCAAATATAAATTTCACATTGACCATGTGTTATTTGAACGCGCTTAAGTTTATATCAAAGAATATTATTTAAAGTAACCTATACAGCTAAGCTATTGAAAAAAAAGTACCGTCACACGGACGGAAGTTGCTATAAAAAATTACATGCTATTATTCTCGCTTGTAAATTCACAAGGATAATACTGCTTGTAAACTAATGAGTGATCGTTCTAAGCGTACCAAAGGTGTGACAAACGATTAATTTCATGTAGGTTAGTAAGTATAACTTATGAAATATCTAGCAAAAGGAGAAAATATGACTCAGCTAAATTCTCACTCAGATCGAATGGTTTTAATAATTCAATGTAGTGTAAAAAATTCAGATGGATTTAAAGAATGGGCTAGAGATCGTGCATCAAAATATGTTTACGACCTTAAAGAGGAAAACAGCATTAGTTATGAATGGCATGTGTCTACAGACTGTAGTCAGGCAACCTTAATTGAATCGTTTATGGACAGCGATAGTATGATGGTGCGTTTAGCAAATCATGGAGCAAGCCCAATTGCTACAGAGGTTTTTGAGCAAGTTGATATTGACAGTGTGCTATGCCTTGGAAATGCAAAACAGGATGCAATAGATGCACTTTCAGCTTGGGGTGCTATTTTTCAGAGGCATCACTGTGGTTATAATCGTAGCGAAATTGTTCACCCCCGTTAATTTAAATCCATACAACTTGAGCTCGTTGAAAGATTATAGCTCTTTGTCCTAACATTATTTATATCTTAGGAGAACTTAGATGACTGAAGATCAGATTATTCGCAAAATTGCAGTTATATTTGTGACAGACGTTGTTAGTTTTAGCACGCTAATGGAAAAAAATGAGAATTCGACGCTGAGAAGTCTTCGGGCCTGTCGTGATATTATGGACCAACTCTTCAAGAAATATGATGCTCGAATTTTTAATACGGCAGGAGATTCAGTTCTTGCTGAATTTCAGAGTGCAGTAGCTGCAGTAGTTTGTGCTACCGAATTCCAAAATATGATTAGGGAACGTAATCTTTCTGTCTCAGAAGATTTACAGATGCAGTTTCGTATTGGTCTTAATGTAGGAGATGTAATTGTAGAAGGGACAAACCTTTATGGTGAGGGGGTAAATAATGCTGCACGGTTAGAAGTATTAAGCCAACCAGGGGGGGTGTCTTTATCAAAAGCAATATATGATTTTGCGAATAAAAAAGTGGAATTTAAATTTACTGACCTCGGTACTCAGAAAATAAAAAATACTGTCTTACATGCTTATGACGTGATCATAGAAGGTTTAGAACCGCGGGCCACAGGTTCTTTAATAGACTCAAGCGAAATAATTGAAAGTAAGCCACCAACAATTGCTGTAATGCCGTTCAAAAATATGAGTAACGATGAAGAGCAAGAATACTTTGTTGATGGTGTTACAGAAGATATAATTACTAATCTCTCTTCTTGGAAATCTTTTCCAGTTATTGCTCGAAACTCTACCTTTAGTTTCAAAGGAAAAGAAATAAAACCATCAGATCTGGGTCAGCGATTGGGCGCGGACTATATAGTTGAAGGCAGTATTCGCAAAGGTGGCAATAAGATACGAATCTCAGCAAGCTTGGTAGATTCAAAAGATGATCAACAAGTTTGGTCTAAACGTTGGGATCGCTCATTGGATGATATTTTTGAGGTGCAAGACGAGGTATCGCAGGAGGTGGCAACATTGATTTTTCCAGCTCTTAAAGGAAAAGAGCACGAACGCATACGAACCAAATCGCCTTCAGATTTGTCTGCTTGGGACAATTACTTGAAAGCGCTGGCGATATATAACCAGACGTGGGCTGGTGACGATCCAGATGAAGCTGCAAACAAGGCATTTTTTGAACTTTGCGATACCGCAATAGCTAAGGATCCAGATTTGTGTGACGCTTATGTAATTAAAGCTCGACGCATTTATGGCAATTTATTTATGGCTGTGCATCAACACCAACGTAAAGAAAACGAGTTATTATTTCATGATCTTTCGTTCAAAGCTTATTCTATTGACCCTAATAATCCTGAAGCAGTTGCTATGTATAGTAGATCTTTTAATCTTAAAAAAGATTACCCACAGCGATTGAAATATGCCAGAGAGGCATTGGACCTGAATCCAAGCCACGATGGTTCGAACAATGATTATGGCTGGGCTCTATGCAATGATAAGCGTTTTGAAGAAGCAGAATATTATCTATTGAGAGCAATGGAAATGAATCCAATTGGTAGGAAAGGCTATGAAGGATTAATGCCTTTTCTTTATATGGCAATGGCTAATTCGAATAAGAGCTTAGAGTGGTGCAACATCCTGTATGATAGGGGTTCGCACAGTCGTTATAATGGTTGGAGGGCAGCAATCTATGTTCATCTGGAAGATTTTGAGAAAGCTAGAATATTTTTGACAAAATTTCGTGAAGAACGCCCAGAGGTTAAGACAATAGAAGATTATAAGAAGGTTGCCCCTTCTATTTGTAAAGACTACCTGATCGAGGGTCTTAGTCCAATTTGGGAAGATTAAAAACTTAGAACTCATTCATTCACTGATTTATCAAAGATTACGTCGAGAAAGGTAAGATTTAAAAGACACCTGGTGAAAGGATATGCGCCTTCATTCCTGACAAAAAAAGAATTATTTTTCTGGCGATTGAATTGCTGTTTCCAACATATGTCGAAGCTGATCGCGGTACATTTTACTTCCGACCTCCGCTACACCGTCCATGCGCAAACTTTTTTGTACTACACAAAAACCCATCATGGCACCAAAGAACATAGCGGATTGATGTTTGCTGCCTATAATTTCTTCTATGCCCTTCTGCCAATACTGGTATTGTACTTGCTTAACAGTTTCACCTACTTCGGAATCATCGGCATTTGTTAGGATCATCGAAATAGGAGACGCGTTAAGTCCGTCCTTAGGAGGGTGACTTGCAAACAGATCGACAATTGCATCAATTAAACTTTCAGATGTTGGAAAATCTTTGGATTCAATTTTGTTAAGATTTTTAAGTGTAGCTTCAAAGAGACCGCGTTTGGAGCCAAAGTATCGGGCGATTAAAGCAACATCCACTCCTGCCGCGTTTGAAATTTCACGCACAGAAACATTTGAGTAACCTTTTGACCAAAATATTTTACAAGCACTGGCCAGTAAAAGGTCTTTAGTATCATTACCTTTGTTCATGCTATAAGCCTAAATCACTACTAACCCTTTTTCAATCACTGTTGACATAGAACTTGGAAAATCATATTTCAATTGTCAACAAGTGTTGACAACACTTGTTGATGAAAACCACTGACTAACAAACAAAATTAAAAAGGCAAAAAAAAGTAATGAAAAAAGAAATATGGAATGATTTATTGATTAGCGATCAAATCAATAAAATCTTTATAATCACGGGGCCCACTAGCGGACTTGGTAAGGAAACATTAAGAATTCTGTCTAGAAAAAATGCTACTGTTATTATGGCGGCAAGAGATATTAAAAAAGCCAAGGCAGTTAAAAATGAAATGCTTAGCCAAAACAAAAATGGAAAGATTGACATTCAAGAGCTAGATTTATCAAACCTTGCATCAATTAATAATTTCTCCAAAGAAATCAAAAAGAAATATAAGGTCATAGATGTTCTTATTAATAATGCGGGTATTATGGCTTGCCCATATTCAAAGACAAAAGATGGCTTTGAAATACAAATGGGTACAAATCATTTAGGTCATTTTGCATTGACAGGACTTCTCCTGCCATTACTTCAAAAACAACCAAATTCAAGAATTGTAAATGTCTCTAGTATTGCGCACAAATCAGGGAATATAAACTTTGATGACCTAAATTGGGCGAAACGAAAATATAAAACTTGGAGCGCATACAGTGATAGTAAGCTTGCTAACTTGTATTTTACCTATGAGCTTTCTCACAAACTCTCATTAAAAAATGATAATTTAAAAGTACTGGCTGCGCATCCAGGTTATAGTGACACTGATCTTCAACGTTATTCAGGCTTTTTTAAAGTCTTGAATAAAATTGCTGCCCAAAGCCCTTCAATAGGAGCGCTAGCAGGCATTCGGGCCGCAGTAGATCCAAATGCAAAATCAGGTGATTATTATGGCTCCCCATCATTTGGTGAAATAAAGGGCCATCCTGTTTTGGTTAAATCAAATAAATTATCTCATAATAAAGCTAATGCAGAAGCACTTTGGAGTTTATCTGAAGAATTAACTGGAGTGAGTTATAATGTTTAGAATATTAAGAGATGACATATTGTGGGTGAGTGGGTAACTCTTTTCGCTCTATGAATGAGATTATCGCTATAATTCTTTTTATTCTTGCTGGAATTATACTTTTCTTTACTCTGACCAAAGGTGGTAAAGCTTATTCTAATGGCGATTTAAATAAAAATTTGTTTTCTGAATGAATTGAAGTGTTATTTATGACTAAGGTGTTTTCATTTTTGATTATAGTGATTTTTTGTGTCTTTATTCAAGGATGCGGATTTGAGAACCCATCACCTGAGACATCGGTGAACCATCATAAGAAAATTCAGATGCTGGCATTGAAGTTGGGCGAGAAAATTAATCATAGTAATTCAGATTCATGGAGGCTTTTGGATCCTTTTTGGCGAGTTAGCTGTGGAGTGGTGGATAAAGATTCTTATAAAAAACTTTCTCATGATGCATTTACTTTTAAAATTGATGTGAATGATATTGGTAAATGCAGTACAGATAGTCGGCCTTACAAGGACGAATATTTGCAATTTAATTGGTCGGAACGGCAAGAAGTAAATAGTGGTCCTCTCGGAAAGGGAATTTATGAGTTCTCTGCAAAGGTAACCATTAATACTGATGGTCTTAATGCCTTCAGGAATACGATTTTTCAAATTCATGATTTTAGAAATTTGGGTGCTCCGCCATCTTATTTACAGGTCTATGGTGGAAAGTCCGGTATGCTTAATAGGTTTCGCCTTAGTCATCCAGAGTGTCTAAGTATTAGATGCCGCAAGGCATTGCCCGAAGTTCCTAGAGATTCTTTCAAATTAAAGGTACTATTTGAGTACAATAATGGCTTTGTAAGTACACGTTATTATATTGACGATAAGTTTGTCATATCTGGTGGCGGTAGATCCTCTTATCCAATTTATATAAAGATTGGTATTTATAGAATTCTCGGAAAGGGTACAACAATACATACTTATGAGGATATTAAATTAGAGAAATTAATACAAATTTAACATAATCTTAGAATTTAACGGATTAGACTACCTACCAATTAATGAGTAATCTCTCGATGTGTACCAAATGTGTGACAATGGTTTGATAGTAGCAAATTTATCTTAAAGGTAGGGATTGGGCCAGATAGGTAATGACTTTTATATATAATCAGGTTTTGCCACTTTGATAACTTGGTACCTGTTAACTATATGAAAGGTTTCCAGCCGAATATTTGATCGATGCTTGTCGAACCCATTCCAATCGAATTTCTTCTATATCCGTTGGTAAGGTACAACCTGCGCCAATTATAGTCCCGATTTGTCCACATTCATCTAAAATATCAAAAGTGGCTTTTTCAACTTCTTCGCGCGTTCCGGTGTATATGACTTGATCTTGCTTAAAGCCTCCAATTACAGCTTTTCCGTCGAAAAATTTTTTTCCTTCTGCTAAGGAGACACCTTCCGCATCAACGTCCCAGTTAAATGCAGCTGCTTCAAAATCTTTGAATAGTTTCAGGTTATTAGACAGACCATCATACCCGCAAATGTGTAAAATGTTGATATCGCTTAGTTCATTAGCCCTTTTCAAGACTTCCATATCATAAGGAGCAACATGAGTGTTGAAGAGAGAGTCTTTGAAGAAGTTATTTTGATTATGCACGCAGTAATAGAAACCTTCTATACCAGTCTCTTCATTTAGGACACGATTGAATTCAGTTAGGCTTTTAGCAATTGAATTGAGCGCAATAGCCAGAGAGTCGGGATCTTCCTCAATGAATCGTAACAAATCTTCTTCACGATCACGCATGAACCAACGAAGAGTGCAGGACGGTGAGAATGCCGTGGTGTATATGGGCGCAGCAGAGTCTTCAAAACATTCAAGAGATCTTTTGGTGAGTTCGACAGACTTTTCAACAAATCTACAACTCATAGAAAAAGGTTTAATTTTCTGCAGATCTGCTGCTTCTTTAATGAAAGATAAGTCCACTGGCATCATCATGAGCGTGTCATTCATAATTTTAATCACATCAGGGTCAAAAACTTTTCGAGCATTCTTATGTTCAATAATGTTTTTCTCAAAAGCAGCAGAGTTTACCAAACCCTGATCCCAGTCTTTCTGACAGCAAAAATGGTGGAAAAGCAAAACAGACACATAATCCACCGGTTTGTTTTCGAACACATTTTTAAGCCTTTCGCGCTTGTTCATAGCCAGTTCCTATTTTTGCTTAAAATCATAGTCGTCTTGGACTTAGCAATATATTACTTCCAACTCGACTATTATCAAGTAATACTACCTGCACGAGGTGTAAATTGTTGCTGTAGTAAGAAAAAATGGAGTATTTTGGCTAAATGGTGCCCCACACGGCAAAATTAATTTTATTATATTTATTGCTATCAATTACTTAAGTAATAGTGTTTTATAAAAAGCGGTCTCGAAAGCGGTCCACCCTGTTCAGTTACATCACTGAGAAATTTTCGATGCCCAAGATGGCTAGTGCTTCAGAAGTATTAGTAAATTATTGAAATTTGGCTTGGGCTGAGTAGATTGAAACAATGTACAAAGAGGAGAAGTACAAATGGCAAAGTATGCATTGGTTAAATTCAAAATAAATAATGACTTTTTTGATTGGGAAAAGGCATTCTATTCAAGTCAACCTATGGCGAGGCAGGCAGGTCTTTTAGAGCTTTTTCACGCTAAAGAGGTAGAAGATCCATCTTCTGTAGCCTTACTGTTAACTGTAAGTTCATTTGAGGCGGTGGACGAGTTTATGAAAAATGCTGGTGATGATATCGCTAAGTCAGGGCATATCCTAGAGTCAACGCAGGTAACTTTGTACGAAAACTGAGAACTGGGTTATGAACAATACAAATTTTTTGCTTCGACATATCGAAGTAATTCG
>Ga0209631_10002638_pt1 | contig 21318 bp, 17 predicted proteins | sample COG_08_FD_184752 | JGI IMG/M metagenome (GOLD analysis project Ga0209631, IMG submission 184752) | Pelagic Microbial community sample from North Sea - COGITO 998_met_08 (SPAdes) (version 2) | ecosystem: Environmental > Aquatic > Marine > Neritic zone/Coastal water | place: Helgoland, sampling... | reverse complement strand
AGCTGGTTGTCCGGTAATTATTAAACCTGCATTAACCACGCCTTTATCATGTTTAGCATTTGTGGAAATACTAACTGTAGCCGGATTACCAAAAGGGTGGTGTCAATCCATGATATGTGAAAATGAAGCGGCGGAAAAATTAGTAACAGACTCCAGAGTAAATTATTTTTCATTTATTGGCTCTGCAAAAGTGGGTTGGTTTTTACGGTCTAAATTATCACCTGGAACGCGGTGCGCTTTAGAACATGGTGGTGCTGCTCCGGTAATAGTTGACAAAGACGCAAACATTTCTGATATGCTTCCCGCATTGACAAAAGGAGGGTTTTATCATGCAGGTCAAGTTTGTGTTTCAGTTCAAAGAGTATTTGTACACGAATCTATTTTCAATAAAGTAGCTGAAGGGTTGAGTCAATTAGCATCCAAATTAATTGTTGGAGACCAAATGGATCCAACGACTGAAGTTGGCCCTCTTATATTACCAAGAGAAGTTGACAGAGTTGAACAATGGGTAAATGAAGCTATAGCTGCTGGAACAAAATTATTATGTGGAGGAAAGCGAATATCTGATACTTGTTATCAACCAACAGTATTATTAAACCCACCGATGGACGTAAAAGTTTCTACTTCAGAAATTTTTGGACCTGTAGTTTGTGTTTACTCTTATACCGACCGAGACAAAGCAATTGAAATAGCGAATAGTTTGGACGTACATTTTCAAGCGGCGGTGTTTACTGAAAATTTAGATATTGCTTTAGATTGTGTCAAAAAATTAAATGCAACAGCTGTGATGGTGAATGATCACAGTGCTTTTAGAGTGGATTGGATGCCATTTGGAGGCAGAGACGCATCTGGAATAGGGATGGGAGGTATTCAATATTCTATGCACGAAATGACAAGAGAAAAATTAATGGTAGTCAAGAGTAAGGTTTTATAATTTAATAAGCTGAAATTATGAATGTAAGAAGAATATTTATCGCAGCATCAATTATGGTATTGATTGCTATAGGGGCAGGAGCCTATTTTTGGTTACCTGTTCTTTGGAGTTTGTTAATAATCGGGCCCTTAATCATTATGGGACTTACCGATATACTGCAAAACAAACATACCATCAAAAAAAACTTCCCTTTAATCGGAAGGTTAAGGTATGTTTTAGAGTCCATTCGCCCAGAGATAATGCAGTATTTTGTTGAAACAGATACAGAGGGAAGGCCAATTAACAGACAGTATAGAAGTCTCATTTACCAACGTTCAAAAAAAACAAATGATACTGTTCCATTTGGAACGCAAATGAACGTTTATAGCGTTGGTTATGAATGGATGGATCATTCTATGTATGCAAAAGGTGAAAAAGAAATAAATGACAAACCGAGGATAAATGTCGGAGGTCCAGATTGTAAACAACCCTATTTCGCAAGCTTACTAAACATTTCAGCAATGAGTTTTGGCTCATTGAGTAAGAATGCTATTATGGCGCTAAACAAAGGAGCTAAAAAAGGAAGATTTGCCCATAATACTGGAGAAGGTTCTATTAGCCCGTACCATTTAAAATATGGTGGAGATTTAATTTGGCAAATTGGAACTGGTTATTTTGGCTGCAGAAACGATGAAGGGGATTTTGATGCTGAAAATTTTGCTCAAAAAGCGCTACTAAAGAATGTGAAAATGGTTGAAATAAAACTTTCTCAAGGGGCAAAGCCAGGTCATGGAGGAATTTTACCAGCAAGTAAAAATACTGAAGAAATTGCTTTAATTAGAGGTGTGAAACCCCATACTAGTGTTCACTCACCTCCAAGTCATTCTGCATTTTCAGATGCTGATGGTTTAATGAATTTCATTCAACTATTAAGAGAAAAATGTGAAGGAAAACCCATTGGTTTTAAATTGTGTGTTGGCAAAAAACAAGAATTTATTGACTTGTGCAAGGCTATGATTTCATCTGGCATAAAGCCCGACTTCATTTCGGTAGATGGCGGCGAAGGAGGCACTGGAGCTGCACCGGTAGAGTTCTCTAATTCCTTAGGAATGCCCTTGAGAGATGCCGTGGCTTTTGTTTATGACACTTTAGTTGGGTATGATTTAAAAAAGGACATAACAATTATTGCATCCGGTAAAGTTTTCAGTGGGTTTCATATCGCAAGAATACTTGCTTTAGGTGCCGATATGGTAAGTAGTGCTAGAGCGATGATGATGGCTGTTGGATGTATTCAAGCTTTAAAGTGCAACGATAATCATTGTCCAGTGGGAGTAGCAACCCAAAACGCTGCGCTTATGAAAGGGCTAGATGTTGACAACAAAGCTAAAAGAGTTACTAATTTTCACGATGAAACACTTCGAAGTTGTAGTGAGTTAGCTGGTGCAGCAGGGATCACCAATTTAGTTGATTTGGAACGAAAACACATAAATCGTAGGGTTAGTATGAACGCTGTTTTAAAATACGATGAAATTTTTCCATATACTAAAACGGGGAGTTTGTTGAACTAATTCTGCTGTACAAAAAATTGGACAACATCCATAGAGCTAATCATTTCATTAAAATTGGTAAATTCGTCAAGAATGATTCGAAAAGTTAACTTAAAAGACGCAACTCAAATAATGAATATTTACAACTATTACGTAGATCATTCAATCGTCACATTTGATATAGAACATGCGCCATTGGATGAAATTCATAATAAGGTTCAAGCAACCATGAATCTATATCCTTGGATTGTATATGAAGTAGATGGAGAAATACTGGGGTATGCTTATGGCAGTGAATGGAAAGCGAAGGATGGATATAAACATTCTGCAGAAACAACAGTATATTTGAAAAACGGTTCTATAAAAAAAGGATTAGGTACACTCCTCTATCAAGAATTAATTAGTCAGCTTAGAGAATTAAATTTCCATGCACTAATGGGATGTATTACTTTACCGAATGAAGCTAGTATTAGACTACATGAAAAATTTGGATTTGAAAAAGTAGGGCATTTTAAAGAAGTCGGTTATAAGTTTGATCATTGGATTGATGCTGGGTATTGGGAATTAAGAATCTAATATTATAGTCGCCAGAAATAAATTAGATATAAAATTAGACGTTCAACCTATGAGTTTTAACCTTGATAATATTCCTTCGCAAAAAGGAAAAATAGCGATTGTAACCGGAGCTAATTCTGGGCTTGGAAAAGAAATTACAATTGGATTAGCAAAAAAAGACATCAAAGTAATAATGGCTTGCCGAAATCAATCGAAAGCCGAATCAGCAAAAGCAGAAGTCTTATCTCAGGTAAATAGTGCGGATATAGAAATAATGCTTTTGGACCTTAATAGTTTAAATTCTGTAAGGAATTTTGCTGTAGCATTTGGTGAAAAATACGATCGCTTAGATTTATTAATTGAAAATGCTGGAATTATGATTCCACCTCTTTCTAAAACAGAAGATGGTTTCGAAAGCCAAATGGGCGTTAACTATTTTAGTCATTTTTTACTGGCCAATTTACTATACCCATTATTAAACAAAACGGAAGGAGCACGAATAGCAACTACGAGTAGTTTAGCGCATGAAAGAGGTAGAATTGACTTTGATAATTTAAACGCAGAAAAAAGCTATTCCAAAATGGGAGCATATGGTCAAAGTAAATTGGCTTGCTTACTGTTTGCATACGAACTAAAAAGGAGGTTAGAAAAAGCTGGTAGCAACGTTATTGCTGTTTCCTCCCACCCAGGAGTATCAAAAACAAACTTATTCACAAATATTCCCAAGAGTGCTAAATTACTTATGGCTCCTCTTCTACCTATATTTACGCACCCACCTAAATATGCTGCCTTACCAACATTGTACGCGGCCTTAGGCCCTGATGTAAAAAGTGGAGATTATTTTGGCCCTAACGGTTTTAACGGATTGAAAGGAAAACCTGGAAAAGTGAAATCAAAACTACATTCTTATGATGAAGCAGTAGCAGCAAAATTATGGGAGATTTCTGAAACGCTAACTGGAGGAAAGTTTATTTTATAAAAAGATAAATAATAATAAAATTGCAACGTTTCAAAATAAGCCAATACTACTGAATAATATAAAAGTGAATAATGGGTGTGTATCAATTAATATTATTCGGAAGTTTACTAGGTGAATTATCATGGAGATAAAAACAGATAGGTATTAGGAGTGAATATTGTATATTTGAAACGTGCCAATTGAGCTTAGTTCATAGTTAAACAACTAAATTAACGAATAAGGCCACCATTCGCAATAAATAAAGACAGCTAATTAACGGTCTAATTATTGCAGAGCTGAAAACTAAATAACTTAATTAAAATAACATGAAAAAAGCAATTTACCTTACATGCAGTATAGCTCTGTTGTCTGTCTCCACAGCAACTGCGCAATTTGATAAACTCAAAAAAACTGTTGACAAAAAGATTGAAGCAGTAAAACCATCTTCACCTGGCTTGAGTCAAGAAGAAGTTGGTGCCGGATTGAAAGAAGCTTTAAACAAAGGAATAGAAAAGGGAGTGGATCAACTTTCAAAACCAGATGGTTTTTTCAAAGATCTCTCAATAAAAATTCCTTTACCAGAGAAGGCGAACAAAGTTGAAACTAAGTTACGTAGCATTGGTCAAGGAAAAAAAGTTGACGAAACTATTGAATCAATTAACAGAGCTGCTGAAGATGCTACTACTGCTGCAAAAGACATTTTTGTAAAGGCAATTAAAGAAATGAGCATTAATGATGCGATGAGTATTCTTCGTGGTGACGAAAATGCAGCAACAAAATTTCTCGATAAATCAACGAGAGCTAATTTGATAAGTAAATTTGAGCCAATTGTAAAGATTTCATTGGATAAAGTAGGTGCAACAAAAAACTGGAATACCATTTTCAGCACTTACAACAAATTACCATTTGTAGAAAAAGTAAATCCTGACCTTGTAGAATATGCAACTGGCAAGGCTATTGATGGATTGTTTATTCAAATTGCCAAGGAAGAATTAAAAATTCGACAAGATCCTGCGGCCCGAGTAACTGATCTCTTGAAAAAAGTATTTGGTTAAATTTATTTACTCGAAAGTGATGATGAAAAGTAAATAGTGATTTGTCTGATTGGTATCAGAGGACAATATTATAATCTTCAACAGAGTGAAGCAAAATAAGGGAAAGCCTTTGTCAACTTTGAACCATACCAGCTAAACATTTCTCCATCCACTATTTTTATTTCAGCTTCAGGAAGGTGTTTTTTTAACGCGTCAACATGCTTTTTCTTAAATGGAAATGGCTCACTCGAAAGCAAAACAACTTCTGGGTCTAAAGCTTTTAAGTTCTCTATACTTAATTCTAAATATCGATTTTCCATTACCACATTTACGTAGCCGGCATGATACAGCATATCATCAATAAAAGTATTTTTACCCACTACCATATAAGGATTGTTCCAAATAAAGTAAACCACTTTTTTTAGGTCAGTTGGCTCATTGAAAGCGGCTTTAGCTTTAGAGATAGCCCTTAATATTTCTATTCCCTTTTCTTCGGAATTCGTAAAACCGGAAACTTCAAATATCATTTCAAGCGCATCTTCAAACGTATAAATGTCCGACATCCAAACTGAATAGTCTTTCTCTAATGCAACAATATCTTCTTTCGTATTCTCTTCCTTATTTCCTATTATTAAATCGGGTTTCAGTGCAGCTATTTTTTCAAAATCTACACATTTAGTACCTCCTACTCTTTGCTTGGAATCAAACCATTCTTTCGGATGCACACAGAATTTTGTTATTCCCACTACCCTTTCGCCGAGGCCTAGTTCAAATAACAATTCGGTTTGAGATGGAACTAATGAAATTATACGTAACGGAAAAACGGGAAGTATTACTTCCCGTTTCATTTGATCTATTATTTTAATTGTATCCCTCAACTTTAAGCAATTGCTCTGATTACATCTTGATGGGTAATAATGTGTTTTTTATCTCCATCATAATTTACAACTACCGCAGTTGCTCCATTGGAAAACAATTTAGAAACTTCTTCTATCGAAGCCTTACCATCAACTTCTGGTAAGGGAGCTTCCATTACATGTTTAATTGGTAGTTCTTTCAATTCTGAATTATCTAATAATTTTGCAAACAGATGATTATCTGACAAAGAGCCCACGCATTTATTTCCTTCCACAACGGGAATTTGAGAAATTCCGTATTGGTTCATTAATAACAATGCTTGAGAAACAGGATTCTCCTCAGTTACAGTGACTAAATGCTTACCTGCATGATCTTTAATCAAATCAACTGCGGATGTTTTCTCTTCGTCTAAAAAGCCTCTTTCACGCATCCAATCATCATTAAACATTTTACCAACGTAACGGCTTCCATGATCGTGAAATAAAACAACTACAACATCATCTTTCGTTAATTCTTCCTTTAATTGCAATATTCCTTTAATAGCTGAACCTGCAGAATTCCCAACAAAGATCCCTTCCTCTTTTGCTAGTTTTCTTTGATATACCGCTGCATCTTTATCCGTAACTTTTTCAAACTTGTCAATCACAGAAAAGTCTACATTTTTCGGAAGAATATCTTCTCCAATACCTTCTGTTATGTAAGGATAGATTTCATTCTCGTCAAATATTCCCGTTTCGTGATATTTTTTGAACACCGAACCGTACGTATCTATTCCCCAAATTTTAATGTTTGGATTCTTTTCTTTTAAATATTTACCGACACCCGATATTGTACCACCAGTGCCAACTCCAACCACGAAATGCGTGATTTTTCCTTCAGTTTGTTCCCAAATTTCCGGTCCCGTAGTTAAGTAGTGTGCTTTCGTATTTGACGGGTTATCATATTGGTTCACATACCATGAATTAGGTGTGGTATCCGCCAATGTTTTTGACACTGAATAATAAGAACGAGGATCATCTGGTGCAACATTGGTTGGACAAACATGCACCTCTGCTCCAACCGCTCTCAAAATATCCATCTTCTCTTTACTTTGTTTATCGCTTAAAACACAAATTAATTTGTATCCTCTTAACAAAGCAACTAAAGCCAACCCCATTCCAGTATTCCCTGAAGTACCCTCAATAATAGTTCCACCCGGCTTCAATCTACCATCTGCTTCAGCATCATCTATCATTTGAAGTGCCATCCTATCTTTTACTGAGTTTCCTGGATTTACAGTTTCAATTTTAGAAAGTACTAGAGCATCCACCTCTTTACACATTGTGTGTATTTTTACCAATGGTGTATTACCTATTGTTTGAAGAATATTATTATAGTATTTCATAGTGCATGTTTAATATGCACAAAGGTAATAAAATAGAACATAAAAAAAGGCACTATACAAGCACCTCTTTTTACCATTTTTTAACGAAATCATTCTTAAATAGCCAATAATCTATCGCGTTTATTGTTAAGAATTTCAATCTGCTTTTGGAAAGCTTCATTCTGAGAACACTGAAACATTTGAGGCATACTTGCCCAAGCGTTAATATCTTCAGAAGCTGAAGACAATTGAATTTGCAACCCTATATCTTCAGGATTTGCAGCTACTTTTTCAGTTATGCTTGCAAAGCTTTTAATTCCTTCTGCATAATCTTCCAGGAACATTTTACAATCTTCACTTATTGGGTTTTCAATTTCCTCTTCAATCTCTTTTATTTCTAAAGATAAATCATTCTCATAATCAACTCTTGCCGCACTATCAGCTGCAACGGATGAAGTATCAATAATCACTGAATCTTTTATTGTTAATACACTATCCTCTTCTACCAATTTATTCTCCACTGAGTTATCCTCAGGAGCAACTAAATCTTCTGATGATTCACTGCATGCTACAAAAATTAGAGATAATGAAAATATTACTATTAGTCCTTTCTTCATATTTTTATTTTTTTATTCGTTCAGTAATTCCAGTGTTTCTTGCGCTGAAATAATTTTATCATTGAAATCTCCGACAACAAAACTATCAATCAAACCTTCTCTTTCTAATTCAGCTTGGAACTCTTCAGCTTCATCATAAGTTTCGAACCATCCTAAAAAAGACCTAATTAGACCTGATTCTGGATCTCGCTTAAATGTGACATTCCCAATTGCAAGGTATAAATCTAGTACCTCTGTAGGAACATTACCAGAATATTCTCCTACCTGAACTCTAAATCGAATTAACTCTCTTCTTACTACACTCCCCGTTGGTTCTCCAGAATCAGTAATTACATCTTTAGCAGTATCTATAACATCAAAATTAGCTTCGGATAATTTAATCCTTTTACCATCTCTAAATGCAACGATAAATGCTCCTTCATACCCCTTCTCTAACAATGCAACCCTATGTTTAGCCGCTGTACTTTTTTCGCTAGAAGATCCAGAATAGTATCTAAACAACGCATCATCTCCCTCAGTGTAAACTACATCTCTAGCATCGCTAAATACACTTGTAGATAATTCTTTTCTAAAGGCTCCAATCTGAACACGGTAAGTAGTCCCTATGTTATTGTTAACAGTATTCTCTATACCCGTATCAACAGAACTCACTGCACTCGTGTCAACAGCATTCTCTGTACCCGTGTCAATAGAACTCACTGCACTCGTGTCAGCAATATTCTCTATATCCGTGTCAACAGAACTCATTGCACTCGTGTCAGCAGTATTCTCTATATCCGTGTCAACAGAACTCACTGCACTCGTGTCAGCAGCACTCACTACCGCTAATAATTCAGCCCTTGCCTTAATGATTGCTTCTTGACTGACAAATTCTAAATCTTCTTCTTTCGAAACTTTAGCAATACCTTTCACTTCCATGCCATCTTTCTTGAATTGATCCATTGCAACTGTAGCTTCTTCCAAGGTTTCATATCCTCTTACAACATACTCATGTGTACCATCGTCACTTTCAACTACATAAAAACCCGGTTCGCTCAATAATTTATCCCTACTGTCTTTAGGTAATTGTCCATTATCTGAGTCAAATACTACAGCAATTTCACTAAATCCTTCGTTATCATTCGCAAGCTCATTAGAAGTAGCAGGAATGCTAAAACCTTCCCCATGAGTAACGCGTGTGCAATCCATAGAAGTGTACTCACCTGTAGAATCTTTATATATTCGATAAGCCAATTCAAAATCCGCATCTGTCAAAGTAACTCCAACTCTATTCACTAATACTCCAGGTAATGTTTCTTTCTCTTCATCCAAATAATCTGGAACACCATCTAAATCTTTATCCAATGGACAACCAGACTTGTCCACAAGAACTCCATTAGGAGTTTTTGCACATAAATCAACAAAATCAACTATTAAATCTCCATCAGAATCAATCGAGTCTAATTTCTCCATATCATCAAAAACTGGATGCTTATTTCTCTTTACAGAATCGATTTCTCCAGAATTAAGATCGAAAGAAAGTGCAAAATGAGAATACAAAAATTTATCATTTGCCTTATTTCCTTGTCTGTCTCCTACACTTTCTGCAGTCACACCATCTACCAAATCAGAAAATGCAAAATGCATGGAGGTTCCTACTCTAAATTTTATTCGATCAGTTATGTGAAAATTTGCACCAATTTCCACAGGAAAAGCAAACGTCCTTTCCGAATATTTTCCAAAACCATCTAAATCCAATTCTCTAACGTCACTTTCATAAACATAATCTCGATAAATTTCGATTGCATTTTCAGAGCCTACTGAACCTTCCTCCATATTCCTAATAGTTCCGTCAGACCAGTAATTATAAAAATTACCATTCGCATCGTACATATCCGATTTAGATAAGAACTCCAATGATTCTATACCAAAAGATATGTATGGATCTACATTCCTTTCTGGTTTCAGTAGCTGCTTGAAATTATAATTTAAAGTCAAACCACCTGTTGTAATATGAGAATTAAAATTTAAGTTTCGGGTTGGAGACCTTTCGCTTCCACTTACCTGACCAAACAATACATAAAAACTTACGTCTAAATAATCGTTTATTGGGTTTATTAAGCGTAAATCATAACCTATTCTACTAACTGTAGGATGATATCCTTTGTGATTACTTCCTATATCTCCATAAAAGGTAAACATCCCAGTTCCCAAACTTAATTGTGGCCTAAACACTATTTCTAATGGTTCTGGTGCAAAACGCTCCTTTTCATCTGGAACCTCTATAACCGCCGTGGAGTCTGGAGCCTCTATAACCGATATGGAATCTGGAACCTCTATAACCGCTGTAGAGTCTGGAACCTCTATAACCGATGTAGAGTCTGGAACCTCTATAACCGATGTGGAGTCTGGAACCTCTATAACCGATGTGGAGTCTGAAAACTCTATAACCGATGTAGAGTCTGGAACCTCTATAACCGATGTAGAGTCTGGAACCTCTATAAACGATGTGGAGTCTGGAACCTCTATAACCGATGTGGAGTCTGGAACCTCTATAACCGATGTGGAGTCTGGAGCGTTTTCCTGAGAGAAACCAACAACGGTCAATAAACTGAAAATAAATAAGAATATGAGGTGTTTAATTTTCATTTAACTACTTCTAAAATCACACAGTGTACGCTACTAAGAGCATAATGTTCTATTAAAGTAAGTAAAAAAACAAAAAATTACGTGGTAATAAAAGAAGTTTTCGGCGAATGTTGCACTATCAAATGTTAAGAAGCAGCTTTTTATCGTAAAAAATTAATTTATTTGTAAGGTCTTCGCGATCAATCTACTGACTTAAACTTTTCTCCTTCAATCACATATTTACTTTTATCGGATCGTTTCATTTCGTAAAAAACAATTGATGCTGCCACTGCTACATTCAAACTTCCAACCTCTCCATACTGGGGGATTGTCAATGTTTTTACCATATTTGTAATCAGTTCTTTTGGCAGTCCTGTTCTTTCATTTCCGAAAATTAAATTGCAATTATCAGGAAATTTATAATCAATTAAACTAGCTTCATTTTCGCCAATTTCCACTCCAACATTTACAATCTTTAATCTCTCTGACCAAGCAAAAAAATCTTTTTCCGTGTCAAAAATCAATAACTTTCCCAAATCTTCAATTTTCCGAGTGTAGGAGTGAGTTCCGCCTTTAAACTTCCATCTCTCCTGGCCGCCAACAAGGATTAAAAAATTTCCTCCAAATGAGATATGAGACCTTGCTATCATCCCAATGTTTTTTGCACTTCGCAGATTGTATAATACGGTATTAAATTTCATCGAAACAAAGAACCGTATTTATATGCTATTCTACAAGCTCTAAAAGATTAAAACTTAAGAATAAGACCTGTAAAGAAATTTATGCCTGCTTGTGGAAATGCACCTATTAAATTATAACGCCCACCTACACTTTCCTTGTTCGAAAAAGCATCATAGGAAACGGGGTTATAATTCGCTGATTTAAATTTATAAATCCAAGCATTAGATACGTATTGCGTATTCGTGAAATTTCTAACCCAAGCGCTCCAAACAATTTCTTTAATTAATTTCGTTTTCACCGAATACTGTAATCGAATGTCATTCACTAAATAAGCAGCTAGCATTCTATCTGAATTTGATGTGTTATCGATGTATTGGTCACCAACATATTTGGTAACAACTGCCAGTTCCATATTTCCATATTTTTTTGAATTTAATGGCTTAAAAACTATTTGACTAGAAGCTATAATATTTGGTGAAAAGGCAATGTCTGTATTCTCATAATTCGTTTCTATTTGTCCCCATGTGTCCCAATCATCTATAAATTCAGTAAATGAAGCTATTTTGTTATCACTAAAAGTTGTGTTCATTTTCCATTCTAAATTCCTTAATAAGGAAATCCCTCCACTTATTTCAATTCCTCTTCTGTACGAGGAAGCAACATTTGCTCTTACTGCTGCGCCAACATCATTAATTGCTCCGGTAAGAATTAATTGGTTTGTATAATCCATTGAATAGATATTTATGTTGGCATAGGCTTTCTTATATTTCAATTTGTAGCCCATTTCAATATCTGTCATACTTTCATGACTTGGACGACTATTTGGCGTTGAATTCGTGTAATCATCTCTATTTGGCTCTTTATTTCCAACTCCAAAAAATCCATATAAGGAATGCTTTTCATTTAGCCTATAGTTAACTCCCGCTTTTGGGTTAAAAAAGGATGCACTTACAGATTGGCCCGAACTATTTAGTTCATTGTCAAATCCAAGAAAATCATATTGAATCATGCGTTGTTGTAGATCAGCCAAAAAGTTAAGTTTATCACCAATTTTGTAATCAAGTTTTGCGTAAAAGTTTACGTCATTTTTTGTTGCCTCGTCATCATAATACCGGTGTCTTATTTTTCCATTACTAGCATATTGAGCCCAAATAATCTCCCCATAATGACCTCCAATATACTGATTAGCACCTCCGCCAACGGTAACATTTAATGCTTTTCTATTGTAGTTATATGAAAAAACAGTTCCATAAAAATGATTATCTAACCATCTTCTTCTGATTAAATCCGTATTGGTAATCGTATCTCCAGCTATGGTTAATACATTTTCTAATCCATATTCAGATAAAGCAGCTCCAGTTCTAAATTGCTCGTAATATCCTAACCCTCTTGTGTAGTGTAAGGACATATTAAACTTTGAATACTTTCCAATTCTATTTACAAAATGCAATTGATAATGCGTTTGATCGTAATTATCTACTTCGTTTTCATAAGTATAAGAATTGTACGTTCTCAAACTAGCATCAGAACTATCCAAATATCTTACTGGAACACCATTCCAAGCTTGGTATGTTTTTTCATGTCCAGAAAAAACAACCGCTTTTAGCATTGTTTTATCACCAACATATCCTCCAGACAAATAATACGATTTTAAATCTGAAGAAGCGCGATCAATATATCCATCTGACTTTACTTGAGACAACCTACCTTCAAATGTCCAATTATTATTCAGTAATCCAGTTCCAAATCTCATTGTATTTTTAATTGTATTAAAAGAACCAAAACTATTTGATATATCTCCAAATGGTTTTGCACCATCTGAACCAAGTGTATTTAAATTAATACTTGCTCCAAAAGCTCCTGCACCATTTGTAGAAGAACCAACACCTCTTTGAATTTGAATACTTGCCGTAGAAGATGAAATATCTGGCAAATCTACCCAGTATGAACCTTGCGATTCTGCATCATTTAATGGGATACCATTGATAGTGACATTTACTCTTGTAGCATCAGAACCTCGAATCCTAATTCCAGTGTAACCGACTCCTGCACCTGCATCAGAAGTAGTAACGACAGAGGTCGATTGATCAAGTAAAATTGGCAAATCGACACCATGGTTTTGCTTTTCAATATCATCGGCAGTAATATTTTCATGCGCGACAGGAGAGTTTTTATTGACACGAGTTGCACTAACTACAACTTCGTTCAGCGTTTGCTTTGTAATGGTGTCATTGATTGAAACAACGTTAGAATCAATCTTTTGAGAATAACAGGTAATTGACAACAGGAAAATACTTAGAAATATAATTTTCTTATTCATGATTTAAGGTTTATTGTGTCTTACAAGGGAGTAAGAAAAACACATGTTTTAATTTACAATAACCAATCCCTACGCTAGAATTACCTAGATCAGGTTCTTTTCGTCAATCAAACGAAAATGGGTATATTCTCAGCCTTCCGATAATTATCGGAACGGCACCCCCTTTGAATTATGGCACAAAATTATCTAAATTATAATGTCCAACAATGTTTAATTAAAATAATTTGAAAATATTTTCATAACTCTTTCCAAACGCTCTGACTTATTACCTGTTAAAATAATATAAGGAACATCTAATTTTATTATCTCTTGCTCATAAACTGAAAATAATTCATCTCGGTTGTATGGATTCTCTCTTTGACAGTCATCTTTCCAAGGAAAATCTGGAGAGGCTAATAAATATAAATCGGGTAGGTTATTCTTCAGTAATTCTAATATTTCGGAATCACAACCTCCATACTTATATTCGCTCCATATTTTAATCGTTAATAAGTCAGTATCACAAATTAAATAGGAAGGAGTTTGACTTATGATATCTTTTTCTAAATCCATCTGCCCTTTTGCAATTTGAATTAAATCATCTTTCTTATATGAACGATCTATTGACGCTATATATTCCCGTGCATATTCTCTGACATGAGGAGTGAATAAAGACTCAGACAAATGCTTGCTTAAAGTACTTTTACCCGAAGATTCTGGACCCGTTATTACCACCTTCTTCATACAGTTTCTAATTTATGTCCTTTGCTTTCTTCAATACTTTTCCGCCAAGCAAGATATCCTGCAACAGCAATAAAAGTATATATAAAGTATAAAAAACTAGACATTGTCAATCCTTTATAAAAATATAACGGAACTGTAATAATATCTCCTACTATCCAAAATATCCAGTTTTCAATTTTCCGTTTTGCCATCAACCACATTCCTGAAAAGAAGATGGCTGTTGTTAAAGTATCCAAATATGCAGTCCAATTATCAAACTTATCAAAGGCAATATATATGATCCAAATAAAAATGAAAGCCATTATAAAAATAATGCTTGCTATTATCTTTTCTTTACTATTCGTTCTGGAAATGTTTAAAAGTGCTTTTCCGTTTGATTTTCTCGTCCATAAATACCATCCGTAAATACTCATTGACACATAAAATATATTAATGATAAAATCTCCAAACAACCCCCACTTAATTAATAAGTAAACGAATATAGCGGAGGCGACAATTCCACTTGGATAAACGAGTACATTATTTTTTTTAGCATACAAAACACTAACTACACCAAAAAACACCGCAGTTAACTCTAAAAAAACATCTAACTTGGTATATGTAGAGTATTGACTAAATAGTGTTTCAAAAAGTTGGTTCATAATCGCTTCGGTCGCTTTTTACAACTTTTAAATTGACAATAATATGTTCTTCATTTTCAAAAGAAGTTTTAATTTCCTTTGTCAAGAATGACATAACATTATCGTATTCACCGTAAACTTGAGTGCTCAGCGGATTCTCTACAATAGTAAATTCAGAACCTCTTAATCGCTTAATAAAGTCCTTTATTGGTGGCTCAAAATCAGTTTTTAACGGCATTAAAGTAAGCTCTACTGAGATCTTCATAGTAGTTTGATTTGGATAACTGTGGCAAATTTAAAGAAAGAAATCTTTTTATTTTGAACATTTCACTACTTTCGAAGCATAATAAAAACTAGAAGTCATGTCAGAAGCAATGAATCAAGGTAATGTAAAATTATCAATTAATGAAAAGGGAATTGCAACAATAGAGTTTTCTCACCCATTGAGTAATTCGTTGCCGGGAAAAATATTAGCGAAATTAGCAGACACAATTACTGAAGCAGGAGCAAATGATTCCATAAAAATCATTATTCTAAGATCAGCAGGTGAACGTGCTTTTTGCGGTGGAGCTAGTTTTGATGAATTAATTTCAATAGACAATATTGAAGCAGGAAAAACTTTCTTTTCCGGATTTGCTAATGTAATTAATTCCGCTCGAAAATGTCCAAAATTGATTATTGGACGAGTTCAAGGAAAAGCTGTTGGTGGCGGAGTTGGAATGGCTAGTGCTGTTGATTTTTGTTTGGCTACCAAATTTGCATCTGTTAAATTAAGTGAATTGGCCGTAGGTATAGGACCTTTTGTTGTTGGTCCGGCAGTTGAGCGAAAGATTGGAACATCCGCAATGAGTATGATGGCAATTAATGCAACAGAATGGTACAGTGCAAATTGGGCAAGAGAAAAAGGACTATATGCAGATGTTTTTGACGATGTAGACAAAATGGATGAAGCAATCGAAACAATTGCAAACAAATTAGCGTCATCAAACCCAGAAGCTATGCGCATGCTTAAACAAGTTTTTTGGGAAGGAACGGAGCACTGGGACAAGCTTCTTTCAGATAGAGCTGCTATGAGCGGAAAATTAGTTCTTTCTGATTTTACTCGAAATGCAATTCAAGCATTTAAGAAAAAATAACGCTAAGCAGCCTAATTTTGTCTATTACATCAAATATTTATTGTTTTTAAAAAATTCAAATAACCAACTTTTATAAAGCCAATTTTGTTTCTTTGTGGAATGTTAACAACGGAGAACAAAATAGAATTTGTGACGCCAATAATCTCAACTGAGGAGGAACTGAAAGCACTATTAGATTATTTTAAGTCTAAATCAACATTTATACTTGCAGACGAAAACACAGTTAAGCTTATTTCGGTTATTGCCGATATAAGCCCAATGATTAAGGATGCCGAAATCATAGAAATTAAAAGTGGGGAGAAAAATAAAAACCTAGAAGTTTGCCATAATATCTGGCAATATTTAAGCAACAACCAAGTAAATAAAAAAGCACTTATAATTAATTTAGGAGGAGGAGTTATTACTGACCTAGGAGGATTTGTAGCCTCTACATACAAAAGAGGTATTGACTTTTTAAATATTCCAACAACATTGCTTGCAATGACGGACGCTGCAATTGGAGGAAAGACAGGGGTGGATTTAGATAACTTTAAGAATCAAGTTGGGATGATCAGCTCGCCAATTGGAATTTATTATAACTCGCATTTTCTTTCGACGCTGCCAAAAAATGAGTTAATTTCTGGCTTTGCAGAAGTCTTAAAACATGGTTTAGTAAAAAGCAAATCCTACTGGAGCAAATGCACAAACATTAGTTTTGATAAATTGAATTGGGAGGAAGTGATCTTAGGTTCTGTAGAAATTAAATGTGACGTTGTTAAAAGAGACCCAAAGGAGACAGGAGAAAGAAGATTGCTCAATTTCGGACACACCATTGGACATGCAATTGAAACCTTTATGATGAACCAATCAACGCCTATTCTGCATGGAGAAGCAGTTGCAATTGGAATTATTTGTGAAAGTTATATTAGCACAAAAATCGCCAAATTATCAAAGGCAGAATTAGAAGAAATTACGACCAATATTTCGAAGCTATTTCCAAAAATAGAATTGAAAGAGTCTACTTTTTTAACCTTGATAGAACTGATGAGAAACGATAAGAAAAACATTTCAAATGAGATCAATTTTTCATTGCTAGACAGTATCGGAAAAGGCATCTTTAACCAAAGTTGTCCTGAAGAAATGATTATAGAAGCTTTATCTTACTATACAGAACGTTAATTTGTGAAAATTTCAAAACCAAATAGCTGTGAAATAACAGGCATTATTCAACTCGTTTCTTCGAAAAGTGAAAGTAATCGTGCGTTAATAATTCAAGCACTTTGCGATGAAACAATCACCATCAACAACCTTTCAACTTCTGATGATACCAATACGCTAAAATTATTACTAGATAGTTACACAAAAAATAATGTTCTTAATGCGCATCATGCAGGTACAACATATAGGTTTTTGGTTGCTTTTTTAAGTTGTCAAATTGGTGAATGGACCTTAACAGGATCGGAACGAATGAAAGAAAGACCTATTAAAGTACTGGTTGAAACCCTTAGGAAAAATGGGGCAAATATAAATTACCTAGAGAAAGAGGGCTACCCTCCTCTATTGATAAAAGGATCGAATCTTGACCTATCAAATATACAAATTGATGGTAGCATAAGTAGTCAGTACATTTCAGCTCTTTTACTTTTAGGACCATCAATGGAAAAAGCTACTAAAATCTCTTTTATTGATAGGATTATTTCCAAGCCATATATAAACATGACACTTGCGATAATGAATTATTTTGGAGCAAAAACAAAGTGGGAAAACGGTTCTATTATCATTGAAAAAACCCCGTATAAAAAGAATAGTTTAAGCATTGAATCAGATTGGAGCGCAGCATCATATTGGTATCAAATAGTTAGTTTAAACAATGATTCATCTGTAGAAATTGAAGGGCTTAAAAAGCAAAGTTTTCAAGGTGATTCAGAGGTCGCTAATATCTTTAATCAACTTGGCATAGAAACAATATACAAGGAAAATTCAATTAGCATTTCTAACTGTAACTCTGCTCCTTTAAATAAAATTGAATTAAACTTCAACAATACTCCCGACTTGGCACAAACAATTATTTGCACCTGTGCTGGACTTGGAATTGAAGCGACGATTTCTGGCTTGGAAACGCTGGTAATTAAAGAAACCAATAGGCTAGAAGCACTTAAGAGTGAATTGCAAAAATTCAGTATCAAGCTGGAAATAATCGGAAATCACACACTTTATTTACAAGGTGGACAAATAATTACAAACCCTACCTCAACTGTTGAGACCTACAATGACCACAGAATGGCAATGGCTTTCGCTCCTCTTGTTGCAGTAGTAGGCTCTTTTAAAATAAACAATCCTGAAGTTGTCTCTAAATCCTACCCAAATTACTGGGAGGACTTAAGAAGTGTTGGTTTCATCACTGAAGATTAGTTTTTCACCAAAACTTTAGAACCAATAAATTTACCTGAATTCAACACTGAAACTAGATACTGAGCATTTGGTAAATCAGAAATATCTAGGAAAATTTGGGTTGCTACAGAAATTTTATTTTTCAATAACTTTCCATTCATATCATATATTTCAATTATATATTCCCCAAAATTATAATTAGATAAATCAATATTTACTGTCTCTTGAGCTGGATTTGGATAAATATTAAAAAGTTGTTCTACTATTTCTTCTTCGACACCAACATACCCATATTCCCAACCAAAAGTATATTCTCCAGGTAATAGGACATCTATATTTATATAGGCATACCCATTTGCTGCTGAGCCCAAAGTATTAATTGAGTATCCGCTTACTACTTCCCAGTCTGCAGCTGCATTTACTCTATAAAACACTCTTAAACTATCTTCAGTAAACCCAGCTTCCGCTACTAAACTATTATCTAAGTTTCCGGAACTTGATGTTGTTCCGTTTAAAAATATTCTACCAGATCCTTCGAACCCAACATTTGACAAACCTACAACTCTCCAATACCTTTCTTGCGAAAGAGAATACCTATAACTTTTTAAATTGTCTTTAAACGGATCTGGAGCAACCCAGTGATGTTCCAACCTTAAAAAAGCAGAATCCGAAACAGCTGTTGTTGTTACCCTGAACATTGGATAAGATTTATCCTTGATACCATTAGCATTAATTACGATATTCTCACCTGTCACTGCTTGACTAATTTTATCCAACCCATTTAAGTAAGAAATCACTGGAGAAAAAGGAACTGTAAATTGAAAGTTATCTGATTGCCCACTCATTATAAAAGAAGCGGTAAACTCCTGCCAATCATCATCCATAAATGTAATCTCTAATGGAACATTTGCATAAAAATTAGGAGCAGACTTCAACTTTTGTTTAACAAACACATCAACAGTATAATTCCCTCCAGAGGCAGAAACCAATGTCGAATCGATACTAAAATGTGGAAACCCTGGAGTAAAAATCCAATCATTAAAAAAGTCGGTTACATCTATTCCGTTTATTGTGTTTAAATGATTCATAAAATCAGTAGCATCAACATCTTGATGTACGTTAGCTGCTAAAAACGATTTTAACCCAACGAAGAATAAGGAATCTCCCAAATATCCTCGCAGTGCATGCGCTACATCTGCACCTTTGTTATAGGAATGATCGCCATACGTAATTTGATGCGGTACACCACTCAAAGCAAAATATCCGCCATCACTAATATGTGCATGATGCAAAACATCCTTATGATTTAACTTTATATCATTTATATAAGCATTATAACCATATAAATATTCTAAAAACAATCTCTCTGAATAAGACGCCATCCCTTCATTAATCCACATATCTTCTGCTGTTCGACATGTCACTAAATTACCCCACCAATGATGCGCTAACTCGTGCGCCATTAATGTTTCGTATGTTAATGCTCCATTAGCAGTGGATCTGGGATATGCAATAGAAGTTGCATGTTCCATTGCACCCGAATTAAATGGAACTAAATGAAAACCGACTTTATCCCAAAGATAAGGACCATAACCTACTTCAAAAGCTTCCATAGCTCCATGAAGGTTTGTAAAAGAAGCTTTAAAATTATTCGTGTCCGCCGGCTCTGAAATTAAAAATACCGGAGTAGTATTCGCAGTTACGCTGCTAACGTAATCTTGATAGACATGGGTATAATTACCCACGGCTATACAAGCCAAATAAGTAGGGATTGGAGAATCCATTCTCCAGGTTCTAACCAGCGAATCTATTCCAACAACTTGATCGTTTACTATATAACCGTTGGCATAAGATGTTTTACCAGCATCTGTTAAAATGGAAAAATCATAGGTTGCTCTTTCAACAAAATTATCAAAACATGGATGCCATACCCGTCCATAATTATGTGGATCTGCATCAAAACCAACACCTAAATTATATGCATAATTTCCTTGAAAATACCACCCTCCCCAACCAGATGGATCGCCTTGCGGCGAACCATTATAATAAACTATTACACTACTTGTATCCTCCATATTTAATGCCAATGGCAAGGTGACAGATAGTAAAGTATCATTATAAGTAGAGGTAAGCAACTGCCCTTGTGATATAATTGAATCGACAGTCATTTGCAATAAATCCAAATCCAAAACGGTTACATTATTCTTTAAAGACACGAATTGTATCTCACATGATCCTGTGATTTTTTGATTACCGTAATCTGTAATATCTAAGTAAACATTATAATTAAGCACATCTATAGTATCACTGCGAGTATTAGACGCTTTTTGGTTTAATTGAGTTCTATGATGTTTGTGATTGCATTTATATTGAGATTTCACAGAAAATAAAATCCCGACAAAAACAATGCTCAATAAAATTCTACTCATAATTACTAAGGTTATAATTACAACAAAGGTATTAAAATTCAGAAAACGCTGTTTTGAAAAAAACTTCAACTTACTTTACTGCTGAAAATAGATTCAGTTCAATTCTTTTTGTATTTTTAGAGTTTGCACCTTACAAAACAATTGCAATGAAACCATCAGCAGAGTTATTTGACCTTGTTAAATCATTAAGTAAATCGGAAAAGAGATTTTTTAAATTATCTTCTTCTTTACAAACAGGTGAAAAAAACTATCTGCAAATTTTTGATGCCATCGAAAAGCAATCTAGCTATGATGAAGCAGCACTGAAAAAGCAATTTGCCAAAGAGACTTTTGTTAAACATTTCCCTTCTGAAAAAAACCACCTTTACAAGACAATTCTTAAAAGTTTACGAGGATTTCATGCGGACAATTCTATAAACTCTGTCTTAAAGCAAGAAATTAAAAACGTTGAAATACTTTACCACAAAGCACTTTATAAAGAATGTAAGAAATTCTTAACAAGGGCTAAAAAAGTAGCCAAAGATTATGAAAAATTCTATTATTGGTTTGAACTTATAAATTGGGAAAAACAATTGATCGAAGAAGAG
>Ga0209631_10002637_pt1 | contig 21328 bp, 10 predicted proteins | sample COG_08_FD_184752 | JGI IMG/M metagenome (GOLD analysis project Ga0209631, IMG submission 184752) | Pelagic Microbial community sample from North Sea - COGITO 998_met_08 (SPAdes) (version 2) | ecosystem: Environmental > Aquatic > Marine > Neritic zone/Coastal water | place: Helgoland, sampling... | reverse complement strand
GGCAATTCGACTGACGTCGTGATTTGTTTACAGGCGTCTCGTCGGATGCGTTGATGCTCGCGCTGAGGGATCACGGCGCGGAGCTCAACCCCGAGGAGTGGCTGTCGCTCATCAGGCCGGTGGCCGGGCGCGGGACGAAGGGTGGGGGCGGTGGTAAGGTTTTCGTGGATAACGCCGCGCTCGCCGCGATGCTCGCGACGCCCGCGGGTGGTTCATTCGGCGAATTTTCAAACTCGTTTCATACCGATCCGGACCACCCGTCCATCGGAACGGACGCGTCCGACGCCGCGATGGGTGCCGCGGTGGGCGCGCAGGAAGGCGACGGCTTCGACTGGGACTCCATCGCCAAGGCGTCCTTCAGGCGCATACTCGAAAAGACCAAAGGGAAGAGCGACGGCGACGATTTCTTTGAGCTCATGGACGAAACGGTGACGTTCGAAGATGTGGTCGACGAAGTCTGCGCCGGGGACGGTTCCGAGGAGCTGTGCCGCGTCGTCTTCGAGGAGGAGTTTCGCGCCGCGGACGGGGACGGGGACGGTCGGTTGAACGTGATGGAGTGGACGGATTTGGTGTGGGCGGAGGGCTTGACGGATAGCGCCGGTCGGGTCAAGTGCGGGACCACCGGCGCGGATGCGCCGGAGCACCACCCGGATACCTTTGCCAAACCCGCGGGGATCGGGGGTATGGACTGCGACGTGGCGCCCGCGAGCGGGGTGGTGGAGCCGCCGACGGAGCTGAGCCCGCGGGAGAAGGCGAGGGCGGCGGCGGCGGCGAGGAAGAAGATGCAGGCGGCGCGACGCGCGAAGAGGGGCAAGTGACTTTAGTGATTGAATTTAACAAGACGGCAGTTCCGAAACCACAGACAACTCCGCGACGATTTTCCCAAATGCGTCTCACTGTCCCACGCGTCACTGTCCACCACCGACTTCACAAAAACACGGGCATGGACAGCGATAGCGACGACGACCTCATCGCTTCCCTCGTCGGGAGCGGGATGAAGGGAGGCGCAAAGGCGGTAGGGGACGATTTCCTGAGGTTCCAGAGGGGAGAGAGGGGAGAATCGTCTCGCGGGGAAATGGAAATGCGGGTCGAGAATCCGGCATCATCGCCCCCGGCATCGCCCCCGGTGAGGACGTCTCGTAACTTCTCCGCTCTTCGCGCGGCCGCACCCGCCGCCGGGACCTCCGCCCCGCGCGCGAAGCTCCTCTGGAAGAAGGTCCGGGACAACAGGCTCGCGGACAACGGCGAGCGACCCGTCGAGGGAGCCGCTGCGGAACAGTCGCGATTCTGGCGATTACAAAACGGCGCCTCGGCGTTCCTCTTCGGGGTGGACAAGGACGTCGACGGCAGGCGAAAGAACAGGGCGGAGAAGGTCATGAAGCGCGTCAATCAGCTGAGCAAACGGTCGAAGTTCGCGCGGTCCTCCGAGTTTGACGAGGAGCTCAAGCAGCTGCAGCCGCTCACCTCGTTCCAGACCCATCGCCTGTGTCGAGAAAAAGGACTTGAGGTCCGCACCAAGGATGGACATCCGGTTCCTCTGGCGAAGCTCAAGGAACGGCTGCTACACCTGGAGCACGGGCGATCATCCGCGGACTGGTTCCACGCGTCGCCGTTCGGCAGGAACAAACGCGGGTACTGGGCGCCGATCGCGCTGGGGCTGACGCAGTGTTTGATAATCAGCCTATTCACCGTCGGTGCCACCTACGCGATATACATGGCCGGAGCGCACTACCACGATAAGCACCGGTGCGACTGGATCATGAACTGGCTCAACCCTCAGTGCCAGGTGGCGGACTTCGTGCGGACGACGGCGAAGCAGTGGGTGTACAGGTGGTACTGGCAGGTGGGCACGGTCATCGCGGCGAGGGCGGGGCATTGGGCCGATAAGATGAGTAAAGAGGCGAGCCGTTTAGCCTTGGACGCTACGGATAACATCTCGAAGCGACTCGGATCCGACGGCGACGGGAACGAGACGATCCCGGAGGAGGAGTTCGAGTGACACGTCGCGCGATAATAGCAATAACGTAATCAAATATCAACGCGTGCGGTAAGCTGGACGGAGGGCGCCCGACTTATTCATCACTTCACTTGCCGAATCCCTTGCCCCTCTGCGCGTGCTCCGCGACCTTATGCCCGACGACCCCCTTGAGAATATCCAGCGTCAGCTCCGGCGCGTTGCTGCCGTACACCTCACCCTGCACCGACGCCATCATCTTGGCGATCTCGCGGCCGCTGAACCCCTCGGTCTGCTTCGCCACCGCCTTCAGCGCCTTATCGTCGACGTCGGCGGCGATCGCGATGGGCGTACCCTTCTTACCCCCGCCGCGCTTACCACCCTTGCCGATGCCCATCGCGCCCAGGAGCCCCTGCGCCGGGGCGTCATCACCCGCGTCCTCGCCGCGCGCGATGAGCTTATCGAAGTACAGGCGGCACATGCGCTCGCGAGCCTCGGCGTCGGGGAGGCCGAACTCGAGGGACTCGTCCATGCGGTCGAGCACCGCGGCGTCGAGATCCTCCGGCCGGTTCGTCGCGACGACGAGGACGACGTCGCGGGAGAGCTCGCCGGTGCGGTAGAGCAGCGCGTTGAGCGCGGCGCGGACGCCGGGGGCGGTCTCGGACGCCGCGACGCCGCCGCCGCGCTTCGCGAGGAACGCGTCGGCTTCGTCGATGAACAGCAGCAAACCGCGCCGCGACGTGGACGCCCAGTCGAAGAGCTCGTGGATCCTGGTCACCGCGTCGGCGCCCAACGGCGCGACGTCACCGCCAGTCATGAGCGCGTAGTCCAGGCCGGAGTACCTCGCCAGACGTTTCGCCGCCATCGTCTTGCCGGTGCCGGGGGGGCCGTAGAGCATGACGTTACGGAAAGGAGCCGAGTTTTTGCGCGTGTTGGCAGTCGCGACGGCGAGGTGCTTGACGCGGGACTCGAGGTTACGCTGGAGCACGACGTCGCCGAGGATGCCGCCCGCGCCGGGTGCGGCCTTCGCGGCGGCGACCGCGCCTTCACCCGCGGCGGGGGCTGGGGCGGCGGCGGCCGCGTTCGCCGCCGCGGGCCGGAAACCCCAGATGTTCCTGCTCGTCTCGCGCACGAGCGACGGCTGCCCGAGGTACCTCTCGAGCATGCGGAAGCCCATGCGGCTTCCCTCCCGGGCTCCGTACACGCCGATCGCGAGCGCGGTGATCCCGCCCACGAACGCCGCGCCCCTCTGCCTGTCCTCCAGGAGACCCGAGAATCCCTTACCGACGGAGGACAGAGTCTCTTGGAGGAGCTGCATCGCTTTGGACGTCTCCGCCTCGATCCTCGCGAGCATCTGCCGGCGGATCACGTCCTCGTTCGCCCTGTTCTCCGCGATGCGGCCCTCGGCTTCGGCGATGGACTTGGCGCGGATGAGCTCGCGCTCGCGCTCTGACTTTTGCCGATCCGTCTCGCGCCGCGACTGCTGAATCTGTTCCTCCGTCTGCCTTCTCAGCGACTCTTGCCGCGACGACGCATCCTCCTGCATCTTGACCATCTCGGCGTTGCGCTGGCGCGTCGCCTCGTGCTCGGAGTTGTAGCGCTTGCGCGCGAGCTGGTCCTCGTACTCCTTGATCTGGCCCTGCTGCTGCGACCTCGCTTCGTCGGTTTTGCGCTGTTCCTCCCACCGGACCTTCTCGGTGTTGGTGGCGTGCTGCGCGGCGAGGGCTTGCATCTCAGCCGCCTTGGCCTGCGCCTCGGCAGCCTTGGTGCGCTCCTGCTCGGTGGACAGCGCGATGACCTGTGAAGGTACGGGTTAGATACATGAGGGTCAGGTCAGTAAAGGGCGGTGCCGATCAGGCTCATTCATCGGGCGCGATCCTCCAACCGTCGGAATCTTAGATTATTTAATCGCCGATCGCGAGATCGGGCACGAGATCGGGGCGGACGCGGTCGTGAGATGCGGGTGGGGACGTACGTTCTTGGCGTAGGCGGACTTGTTGATCTCCCTGAGCGCCTTGGCGCCGCGCTCGAGCGCCTCGGGATCGAACGAGGGCGTGATGGCCTTCGCATCATCCTTGGCGCATCGCGCGGTGGGCGCCGAGACGGCGGCGGCACCCGCGGCGCCCGCGCCCATCGCCACGTGGGCGCCGAAGCGCTCGACCGCGGTTCTGAGCATGGTTCACGACCGGTCCGGGTAGCGTGTTCGAGTCGAGAAAATACTCGGTGGCGATCGATCCGTGGCGGACTACTCGTGGTGCCGGCTCGGTGTGTCGATGACGTGCGCGATCGGTTCGGGAAGAGCGTGAAATACGATTGTGAAATACGATTTTCTGTGACTGATAAGTGTGTGGTAATTTATGCTTGACGGAGCACAGCCGAGTAGTTAGCCGGAAAGTCAATGGCAGAGAAAAAAGTCAGAATTCAAATTTTTGTCAAGCTGAAAATTCTTCGATTGGTCCAAGGAGCCGGCCGGCCTGCGCGCGGTCACAACGTGTCGCGACTTTCAGGCGGCGCACGAGGCGCGGAGGCACTCTCGGAGGTCTCCCGTCCACTTAAACAGCGGCGTCGCGGCGGTTCAACCCGCGCGACTTGCCGAGAGAGGCGACCGAGCCGGGTGCCGATTGGGCCTCAAGTCCGATAACAAACGGCTTTATATCAATTCGCGGGTCGTCGGAGGCGGAGGCGCGATGGCGTGGGTCGAGGGCAGCCCCGAGGAGATCACCGCCAAGCTGGCGCTCCTGAGCGATAAGCTCGGACATCGGCTGCTGGAAATCCGCGAGCGCGCCATCGCGTCGCTCAACTTCAAGCTGAGCAACGACCTGATGACCTTCGAGGACGTCGGCTCGGACTCGGGCGTGCTGAGGGCGCTGCTCGACTGGTTCGCGCACGAGGACGCCGTGCCCACCGACGACAGGGCGCTCGCCATGCTCCGCCGTATCGTCGAGGAGGAACCCACCGCCGCGGCTAGGCTCCAGAACCTCGGCGCGGAGGCGGCGCTGCTCGAGGTCGCCGACGGCAGATGCTCCAGGCAGCTCGCCGCGCAGATCGAATCCCTCGTCGAGAAGATCGCGTCGGGAGGAGTCGCGGACGCGTCCGCCGAGGCGCCCGCCGCGGACGCACCGGAGCCTGTGCCAGAAACGACGGAGACGACGGAGACGACGGATGCACCCGACGACGAGAAGGATGACGACGAGGAGGCGCCCGATGTCGAGGAGGAGGCGCCCGATGTCGAGGAGGAGGAGCCTGCCGAGGAGGAAGGTTCAGAGGAGCAAGAATCCACGGATGTCGAGGCGGAGGAGCCCAAGACGGAGACGCCAAACGACGACGACGACGACGAGGACCCCGCCATGAAACGTCTAAACCCCGCGCTCAAGGACATGTTCCTCAAGAACCCGCGGCTCGCAACCGCCTACTGGAACATCGTCCGCGACGTCGGACTCGAAGGCTCGGACGAAAAAAGAGCCGCCGCCGTCGCCGCCGCAGTCGACCCCGACGCCGCCATCGGCGACTCCCGGCACCTCGAGCCTGCGACACGCGGTGGGAACCTACGTCTCCACCGCGTCAAGGTGTCGCCGCACGACGACGCGAGGCTCCTCGAGCTCTCCGTCAGGCTAGGGCACGCGGATGATCCGTGCCTACTCGCCGCGGCGCTGGCCGATTTTGAGGATCGAGCTCTCCGGGATCTGCCGCCGCAGGTGTTGCTGCAGCGTCCAAAGTGCCTCCGCGCGGTCATCTCCCTCGCGCGCGCCAGGGAAGGCCCCACCGCGCAGCACAACGTGTACAAGGCGATGCGCAGCGGCTCGCCCATCACCCCGACGGCGATTCGATCGTCGGCGCTGCGGGCGCTTAAATCCTTCGCCGCCGCGCTGAAGGGCGCGTTGGGACACGCGAGCGACGGCGCGCACGCGGTGCGCCTCGAGCCGGCCCAGGGCGCCGACGGCGTCGAGGACCTGCTCGGCCCGCACGAGCACAGCTACCCGCCGCCGGTTTTGGGCCCTCGGGAACCCGGCCACGACGCGCTGTACACCCTCTCCGTAGCGCACCTGCTCGCCAACGCGGTTGTTCCCATCTTGGCTGAACCCGCCGTCGCGGGTGACGCGCTGTTGGTGCTCCAGGCGACCCTCCCGCTGCTCGAGCTCACCCCCGCGGACTGCGGCGATGAGGGTGGCATCTCCGTGGACGTCGACGCGGTCGCCGCGAGGCTCGGCGTGTACACATCCGCGCTCGAAAAGGCGCTCGGGTCGGCGAGCGCAAACGTATCCGCGAGCGGCGAGGACGAGTTGCTGCCCACGGGTGAGTGCCCGGTTTTCTTCCCGGCGTTGGCGATGACCGCGGTGATGATCACCGCGGGTGGCACCGACGCGGTGGCGACCGCGACGCACCAGAAGACCATCCCGGCGCGTCTGGTGACGCGTCTGGAGACTGCCGCCATCGACGAACTTCTCGCCGCCGCGGTTCCCGGGTTGCGAAAAGTTTCACTCGCCGCGCTCGACGTCCTCGGACGGCACGCGTCCGCCGCCGAATGCGCCGCCGCGGAGGCTGCCGAGCGCGCGACGCACGCCGCGGAGACCGCGTCCAAGGATGACGCCGCCGTCGCCGCGTCCAGGTCCCCGGGGGAGGCTGCGAGGATGACCATCGAGGCGCTCCCCGCGCTGGACTTCATCGCCGAGGATGAATCGGAACCCCTCGCCGCAAGGCTCATCGCGACGCTTCTCACCGCCACCGCATCCGCCACCGCCGCGGCGCCCGAAGACGCCGACCTCCACGAGCGCAAGCGACTCGGCGACGGCGTCGAGGACGCGCGGCTCGCAACCGCGGAGCTGCTCAGGTCCGTCTCGGCGGCGGCGCGGCGCGGCGCTTACGCCGCTCTCGCAGCCGCCGCGGAGATCGCCATGGCGGCCGAGGTGGGCGGCGCCGCGGCTGCCGTCTCCGCGGCGGCGCGCGCGGTCATGGTCGGACCCGCGGTGACCGGCGAGATTGTCTCCGGAGGCCTCTCCGACCCACACACGCGCCTCAACGCGGCCAAGTGCTTAAACGCGATCGCCGCCGGGTTCGGGGGCAAGGCGGGACGGTCGGAGTCGCCGCTCGCGTCCGCCGCGGCCAAGGCGTTGCTCCCATGGCTTCCATGGCTCGAGTGCGACCTGGACGACGATGTCGTGGGACCCGCGACGTCCGCCGCCGCGGCTGCGGCGGTCAGGGCGGCTCCCGCGGATGCGTGGACGCCGCTCGAGCCGCTCCTCCGCGGGCTCTTTCATAAATCCGCGAGGCGGAGGAGCGCGGCGGCGGATGGCCTCGCGAGGGCGATGGGTGACGCCGTCACGCCCCCACCGCACGCCGGCAGGAACAACGCTCCGGATGCAGAAGGGATGGACGACGCGACGCGCGCGTGGGTCGACCCGTTCGGCGCGGTGCTGAGGCACAACGAGAACTTTTTCGCGATTGACTTTGGCCGCGTCCGCGCGTCCGAGGCGGCGGCTTCAGTGTTTGGCGGCAAAGACGTCGGCGACCTTCTGGAGGTGATGACGAACGATACGCTCGGGCCGTCCGTCCGGGTGCTCGCGGGGGACCAACTCGCGCTGTGCGCCACGGACAAACGCCTCCACTCCACCGTGTGCTCGCCCAAGGCGCTGGCCTCGCTGAGCCGGCTGGCGGCGACCAATCTATCGACGGAGTTCGCGGGCGAACGAGAGGCGGACATCGGCGTCGCCGCGCTCAAGGTGCTCGCGACGTGCGTCAGGCACAGCCGCGAGGCTCGCGTGTTCTTCACGGATGTCGCGCACGGTGCATCCCCCGACGGCGTCGCGGACATGGACTCGAGCGGCGCCGCGCAGCCCTACGGCAGAGCCTCCCTTTTGCTCCCCCTCGTGTTCCACCCCCGGGACGCGGTTCGCGAGCACCTCTCCGTGTTTTGCGCGTACGTCGTGTTCGGCAAGGTGGCGGACCTCGCCACAACGCACGCGGGGCTCGGCGTCGCGCCCGAGCCCGCCGCCATGCACGTCCCCGCGTCCATCGCGAACCAGCTCCGGTTTCCGATTCCGGTGAAGACGATCGACCGCGAAGCGCTCAACGCGGCTCGAGCCGAGGCGAGGACGTCGCCGTTGGAGGCGGAAGGCACCGACCGCGCGCGCGTCCGCGCCATGCTCGCACAGCGCCGCGAGGTTCGCAGGCTTGGCGGCGCCGCCGGGGTGTTGCGGACCGTGGAACAGATGATGTACGACGCGGGAGCTCATAGCGGAGCCATGGGGCCGGCGGCGAAGGTCGCGGATTCGATGCTCCGTTGGGCTTCACCCGCGTCGTCCGCGATGGTGTCCCTCGCGAGGCTCGCGCACGCGCGGTCGCATGAGGATGCCGTCGCCGCGGTCGCCCTACTCCGCGGCGTGCTCGCGTTCGGCCCGCCGGGTGCCAACGCGGTGCTCGCCGCCGCCTGGCCCGCCCCCGCGGCGAGGCTGCTTCACACGCCGCCGCGATCGCCCGAGGACGCGAGGCTCTGGGCGTCGCTCGCGTCGACCCTCGCGGAGGCGATGCGCGTCGCGACCGCCCCAGCGCCCCCCGCGCAGCTCGCGCGGCTCGCCGAGGCTGTCAAGCACGCGGCGGTACCCGCGATTCACCGCGTGAAGAGCGGCACTCTCGGGGGTGGACGCTTCGCTCCCGGGTTCATCGCGTCGCCGGGTCGGTCACCGCCCGGAAACCTTCGTCACCAATCGGTGGCTGCTCGCGAGGTTGGCGAGGCTGCCGCGGCGTCCGCCGCCGCCGCCAAAGCCGCGTGTGAGCTCGCCGCGCGGGTGCTGGACGCCGCCGTCGCCGCGGGTGCCGCCGCGAGCTACGGGGGCTACGCGGATGACGCGTCCGCGGCGGCGGCGGAGGCGGCGAGGTTGGCGGGAATCGTGCTGTGCGACACCGACGTCGTCGAGGTGGTCACCGACAGGCTCATCGTCGACACGTCCGCCGAGTACGGCGCGCGTCTCGCCGGCGCCGAGTGCCTGGCGAGCTGCGCGAGGGCGTGCGCCCTCGCGGTGGCATCCAGGCCCGAGTCGGACATGCCAATCGCGCAAGCCGCCGCCGACCTCGCGGAGCTCACCGTCGAGCCCTTGCTCACCTACTGCTGCACCGCTCGCATCGGCGTCGACCCGGAGGACGCTAACCCGCCCACCGCGTCCACCGCGGGCCGGCGCATCGAGGAGGAGAAGAAAGGACTGACGGGCGCGACGGGCGGCGCGATCGTGGATGCGGGAATCGCCGCTTTGGACGCCGTATGCGAAGCGGCGCCCGGCGCCGCGTGGTCCCGAGCGTGGGCATCCATGGGCGCCACGTTCTGGCTCACCAGGCTCGCGCGGGACAGGGCCGTGCACCGACGGGCGAGCGCGTGGAGGCTACTCTCCCGCGCGGCGTGCCCGGCGGCGCGCGCGACGTGCGCGCTCCTCGCCAAGGCTTGGCCCGAGGCGCCCCGAGCCGGGGTGCGAGTCGCGCTCGACGGAAACGAGGCTCCCGCGGTTCGAGCCGCGGCGTGCCAGTTCGTCGCCGCGTGCCTCTCCACCACCGCCGCGGCCGACCCGCTCACGTTGCTCAAGCAGCCGGTCCCGGACGTGGTCCCGCTGCTGAACAGGCGGGAGGTTTGGCGCGGGTTTGCCGAGATTCTCATCGCCGCCGCGGGGAAAGACGAGGATGGGAAAGGGCACCCTTACGCGGCCGCCGCGGTGGGCGGCGACTTGGGCACGGAACACCCGGGAATCGACGGCCGAGCGCCCGAGCCGGAGGTGACTGACCCGGCGGCGGCCGCCGCGCTTCGCCGAGGCGCCGCCGCCGCGCTCCTCGCGTGCTCGCGGCTCTCCCCCGTCATCGTGGGCGTCGCGATGTCGCCGCGGAGGTCGGATTCACCCGCGGAGGACGGAGTCATCGATAACTGGCCCGCGGCGCTCTCCGCCGCGCTGAGGGCGCTGGACCCCGCGACGTGGCGCACGTGCCTCGCGGCACCCCCGCCGGAGGTGCTCGCGTGGGCGCGGCCGCCCGCGCGCGCCGCCGAGGATGCGGCGGCTGCGGGCGCCACCGTCGCCGCGCTCGTCGGAGCGCTGGCGTCGGCGAATCTCGAAAATTTGGAGCCGTCGACTGAGGAGATTGAGAACGACCGGTCCGCGCAGGCCATCGGCGTCGCGTCCTACTGCTTCGCCGCGCCGAGGATCGCGTGCGACACCAGCGCGGTGCCGCAGATGGCGGCGATGCTCGCGACGGCTGCGGGTGCGCTCGTCAACGTCCCGCCGCCTCGAGCCGGCGGGGACCCCTCGGTGTTCGACGCGCCGCGTAGAGCCGCGGTGTGCCGGGCGTTCGCGCGGTCCGCGAGCGGCCTCGCGGCTGTCCTCGCGGCGGCGCCCGACCCCGGGACGGGCGCCGCCGCCGCCGCCGCGTGGCAGTGCGTCGCGGCGGCTCCGCTGTCGTGCGCGCTGATCCTGGACCTCGCAGCCGCCGGCGCGGGTGGGCCCGCGGCGACGGCTCCAGGAACCGCGGGCGCCGGTCTCACCGTCGCCGCGACGTCCGCGTGCGAGCTCCTCGCCACGCTATTCCGCTCGCCGCGCGCCGCGTCGATCGTCATGGCCGCCGCGGCGACCCAGGGTGGCATGGGCGGGCCCGTCGGTAGCAGGCTGGCGGTGTCGCTCATGCGACTGTGGCACGCGCAAGCCGTCGGTATCGGCGGGGGCGAATCGTGGAAAGCGCCGGGCGCCGCCGCCAAGGCGACGCCGCATACCGCCGTCTCCGCCGCGCTCAGGAACGTGCTCGCGTACAGCGCGAGCGCCAAACGATCCGCCGCGGACGCCGAGCTCACCGCGACGCTGCTCCGCGTCGCCGCGCGCGCGCACAGGATCATCGCGTACGAGCGACGCGCGGCGGAGGCGGCGGCGGCGCTCGAGCTCGACGCGAAATCTTTCCCAAGGACGAAGTCGGTGCCGACGCCGCTGCCGCCCGCGCCACGTTCGCTCGCCATGCCCGCGGACGTGGTCCTCGGCGAGTGCGTCAGTTTGGTGAAGCACGTGTTGTACTGCTCGCCGTCCGCCACGGCGGCTGCGGCGGAGGATCATGAAACGCGCCCTGGCGGTGACTTTGAGCGATCGGGGGCGTTGGAAACGGCCGAGAGTTTAGGCCGCGCCGCCGCCGCCGCGCGCGTGGATGCCATGTCGCACGGCGCGATACCCGCGATGCACGCGCTGTGGCGTCACGCGGTCAGCGACAGGCAGCTCTCGCACGAGCTCATGGGCATGTGCGCGAACCTGATGGCGGGCAACGACGACGCCAAGAGGATGTGCGTCGAGGACGTCGACGCCGGCGACGGCGGCAAGCCGACGTCGCTCGCCGAGCGCATGCTCCGACTCGCGTTCAGGAACACGAGCCCGGCGACGACCACGCGGCTCGCGCTCGCGCCCCTCGCGGCGCTCGCGGGCCAACCGGACGCACGCCGATGGCTCCTGCGCTCCAACTTTCTTCCCAAGGCGATGGAGCACTTTAGAATCGCGGTTGGGAAGAAAGACGCCCGGCGGCAGGTTGCGACGCTGCGGGCTATGGCGGATGTCGCGGGCGGCGGCGGCGACGACGGGCGGCGCGAGGTGCTCCGCGTGGGCGGCGGCGAGCTCGTGCAGCTCATCCTGGAGGTGCTCGCGTCCGCCGGCGTCGCGGGGCACAGGATCAACGACCACGAGGATGACGACATCGACGTCATCCTCAAACTCCCGGGGCTTGCCAACGACGCGCCGAAGAATTCCGTATTTCAGCCGCAACTCCCCGTCGCCGCGTTGGAGGCGCTGTTACTCCTGCGTAACCTGTGCTTCCACAGCGAGGCTAAGGCGCACGTCACCGCGAACCCGCGAGCGCTGGACGCGCTCGTCGCGGCGGCTGGCGCCTCCGACGCGGGCGCGAGAGCCGCCGCCGCGGACGCGCTGCTGGCGTTGACACACAACGGCCAGCGCATCAGCGCCTTGCTCCGCAAGGGAAGGAGACCCGCGCGGCTTCGACGGTTCGCCAACAGGGCGTCCAAGGCGATCGCGATGGGCGGCACGGGGCGTATAAGGGCGGACATGCACGCCGCGAAGTGTCTCAATGTTTTAGTACACGAGGTGCTCAGGGTGGGCGACGCGGTCGATGACGCCTTTGCGACTTCGTCGCCGGATTCGACTCTGTTGGACATCAGCGACGTGGACGGACGCGGGGGCCTTATCGGGCGCGAACCCAGCGACGGGCTCGCCATCGGGCCCGCGTGGGTGCACTAGTGGGTGGGTTCATGTGGGACGGATTCATGTGGGGTCATGATAGACGGGAAGGGGTAGACTCACGACGCAGCCTGTGTAACTAACTTATTATTCGACGGCGAATCGGGTAATCGGGGTTCGATAGTCGACGACCGCGGAAATTCGCGTTCGCCACTTTTTCCGTAACCCTCGTTGTTCCGCCCTCCACTCCTTGCCGCGCGTCGCGAGTGAACGATGCTCGACAGCGTGGACGCGAGCTCGTCGATGCGAGGGCCGGGTCTGCTCGTGGCGTGCAAGTTCGGGTCCGAGGACGCCGCCGTGCGCGAGGTTCAGCGCGCGTTACGCGAGCTCCATGGAAAACCGCAACTCCAAAAAGCCACGTCAGCAGCCAGCTTGGACTCCGACAAGAGCGACGACACCGCCGCGAAGGGCGAGGGTCGCCACCGTTCGATCGAGGAACACGCGAGACGCGTCGCCGTCGCGCACAAAGGCCTCGCGTGGCTCCGATACGACGGATTTGGCGCCCGCGACGGCGCCGTCCCAATCGACGAACCAACGCCCGAGGGACAACTCCCGGGTAAATTTAGCATTGACGCTGCTGCGGGTAATACCGTGGAGGCATTCGCGGCGCTGGTGGGCCGTCGCGACGTGCCCGCGGCGGCGCTCAAATCGTGCCAGCACATCTTCCCCGTATCGTCGTGCTGCGCCGCGGAGGCATCCGCGCTCGAGGCTGCCGTCGCGGCCGAGTGCGAAGCAGCCATGAACGACGGGACGAAAAACCCGCTCGGCGAAAAGATCTGTCGCGTCGCGGTGGCGGTGCACACCCGCGGCGACGACAGCCGAGCGGCGAGCGCCAACGGCGCCCCGCCGCTCGCGCGCGTTCCCGCGCGTGACGCCGCGCTCAGGGCGATCATGGACGCGCGGGAACGCGCGAACCTTCCGCCCGTCACGCTCGATCTTCACAACCCAGACGTCGTGCTCGTCGTCACTCAATGGAGGGTGCCTTTGACGGACGCGGGTTTGGACGGGCCAAACGAGCCAATCTGCGGCGTCTCGTTGATGCCCGGCGAGCTATGCGACGTCCGCGCCAAGGCCATCACGCCGTGCAGGCCGTCCGCGCACAAACGCCCGTCGCCAGTCGCACCCGCGGCGGCGGAGAAGAAACAGAAGAAGGTGGAGCAGTGGAAAAGCGGCGATCGGTCCGCTACGCTGTCCAAGGCTGACAAGGTGTACGACGCCGACTTCAACGACCACAGGCCGCGTGGTGAGGTACCGACGGAGACTCTCACCGAGCACGAGGCGCTGTCGCTGTTCGACGCGGCGGTGCGTAAACGGGTGCGAAGCGGTCTCCTCGCGGGTGAAGAAGGAGGCGCAGACGATGCGAATCTCGTCGATGCGAACTTCGTCGATCACGCCCGCCTCGTTCACGCCGCATCCACAAAAGGCGCAGCCCTGCGCCTCGTGCACGGCACCGGCGACGGCTTCGACGGCGTGACCGTCGACCTACTCGGCCCCGCGATCCTCGTGGAGCAGCACAGGCGGTGGGCCGCGTGCGTCGACCCGCTGCTCAAGGCGGTTTCCACCAGACTGGGAAAAGATACACCCGTGTACCTCAAGCGGCGGTGGAGCCGGGCGCCCGGCGAACGCGGCGGGTGCCTGGTATCGGGCGTGCGGGTGAAGGACGACGTCGACGGCGTAATCGCGGACGCCGCGAGGCGCGCGGCGGACGAAGCCGCCGCCAAGGAGGGCAAGGATACCCACGGGGACAGGGTCGTGGTCCGTGAACCCGGCCATTTTGGGTTAAAGCTCGGGCTGTGGCTCACGGGGGAGGAACACGTGGGGGTTTTCCTGGACTCCAGGCCCGCGCGCGAGCTCGTGCGTTCCGTGTCGGCGGGTAAACGGGTTCTTAACCTGTTCTCGTACACGGGCGGGTTCGGCGCGGCAGCCTCCGTCGGCGGCGCGGCGTGTAGCCACAACGTGGACAGCAAGGTACGTTTATTTTGATCTCCGTTTTGGAAATTCGACTGACGTCGTGTTTTGTTTACAGGCTCCGTGCCTAGCCGCCGCTCGAGTCAACTACGCGCTGAACGGCTTGCGCACCGACGGTGACTGGCGAGCGTTCCAGAAGAAGGACGTCATACGCTTCCTGGTCATGACCGCGAAGAAGGGGGATACGCGGTACGACCTCGTCGTCGTCGATCCGCCGCCGAGGTTCTCGCGAAACTCCGATTGGGCGTTCGAGGCTGAGCGCCACACCGGCCAGTTGCTCGCGATGTGCGTCGAGGTTTGCGGTGACACAAACGCGAGTATCCTCATCGGTCTCAACGCGTTAACCGTCAGCGACGAGCGGTTTAAGGAGATGATCGTGGAGGCGGAGGGGCTCAGCGGACGGGCGCTGGTGGCGAAGCGGTGGGTGGGCGCCGGTGAAGATTTCCCGCCGTGTCCTTACAGGCCCACGGCGAGATTTGTTTTACTGGAAGTGGGCGACGTCCCCGCGGGCGGCGTCGTGAACGGGAAGAAGACGACGACCATCGCGGAGGAGCTCGGCATGCGTGACGAGGGCGGAAGCGATGGCGACGAGGACGCCAGCGACGGCGGCTTCGAGACCGCGAATGATGACGACGACGTCGACGAGACGGATGGCGGCGGCGCGGACCAAAAACAAAAAACGACCCAAAACGACGCGGCTTTCGCGTGCCAGATGTGCGCCTACGCCTTTACCTCTCGCAACAAGCTCTTCCGCCACTACAACGACGAGAACGCGGAGTGTGGCGCGTGGTGCGCGTCCCACGGCGGCCTCGCCGCCGCCGCCGCGCTCATCAAGAATGGCGAGCTCACGTCGCCGACGTTCGACCCGCCGGATTTCGAGTCCGCCGCGGAGGCGGTTAAAAAGTCTCGAGCCGAGCGACGGAAAAAGGAACGGCAAAATCGTGAGTCTTCGCGGCCAAACGAGGCGAGCGACTGCGAGCTGTGGGTCGGCGGTGTGCACGGCGAGCACGCGTACGCGAGGGCTATGAAAGCCCTGGTGCACACCGCCATCCCGGGTAGCGCCGGGATCGACCAGCCGGTGATTCGCATGGTGGTGCGAAAAGGGTGGAGGGAGAAGGGCACGGGGCGGTGGATCGGATACGGCTTTGTTCGCTTCCGCGACGCGGCGGAGGCGAAGTCGGCGCTCAAACACATCGACGGCGCGTCCCCCGTCGACGGCGTCACGCTCACCGCCAACTTCGCCGCGGCTCCGAGAGGAGGGGGAAAGGACACACGAAAGGACATACACGCACACAGCGCGTTGTTGACGCGCGTCAAGAGCGACTCGGCGTTTGAGAGCAGCGCGGATGGGTCCGCTTACGGGTCGGCATGCGACGCCGACTCGGACGGAGACGGAGCCGCCGCTCTCTCCGATGACGAACACGACGACGACGAAATCGACGGCTCGCGACGAAGGTTAGCTCCCGGAGAGGACCCGAGCGAGGTCACGATCGCCCGCGCGTGGCCCAAGAAGACCCTAGCGTCGCGAGCCAAGGCGTTAGGCGTCGCGTCGGTGGATTCGTATCTCGCCGCCGTCGCCGACGCGAATCACAGAAAACACGCGGATCTCACCGCGCGAACCGTGCGTCGCGTCGCGGGCGCGCCCGTCCCGCCGGCGCTCCTCGCGGACATGCGCCACGCGCTGGACACCGCGCGGTGGCCGCCCGTGAGTCACAGGCGCAAGGTGGACTCGGAGCGGTACCTCGTGGTTCGCCGCGAGGTTCTGGGTGAAGGAAAAAACGGCGAAAAAAACGGAAGTCAAGCCGGCGACGACAGAGTCGTCGACCCGTATGTCGATTTAAAGCGCGCCGCGGACGCGGTGATGCGCTGGGCGGACCCCACGTTTGCGTACGACCACCTCGCGATCACTCGGAACTTCGTCGGGTCCCCGCACGTGGACAGGGAGGATAAAAGTCACCAGTACGCGGTGTCGTTGGGGAACTGGGTGGGAGTCGGGGGCGAGCTCGTGGTTGAGTCCCGCGACGGAAGCACTCGGTTCGTGGTGGACACTAGGGATCGGATCGGTCGCGTGGACGGGCGGTGCGCGCACTGGGTTCGCGGGTTCGACGCCGGCGCGGATGGGTCCCGCGCGGTGCGGTACTCGGTGATTTATTACGTGAACAGGCCTCGGCACGGGACGGCGGAGACTTTCGCGGTCGACGAGAAGTGGTCGCCTGTTTCTTCTGGGACGCGACGACTGAGTGTGGCTGACAGTGTGGCCATTCAGCCGCCCGGGCCACCAGCCGGTGCCGATACCGACGCGTGGGCCTTGGGTTATGTGTTGCGGTCGGTGGAGGATACGGTCAATAGCCTGTGGCGGGTGGCGGGGTCGATGCTTCCGTGGTCGCCGGCGGTGGGAAACGCGTGGGAGACGTTCGCGTATGTTTTGCCCAGCAAGAATCGCTGGTGGCTGATAAATCTTGGCTAATTAGCGAGTGTGTGTTTGCCCACTGGGGTTGATTTTTAAATGGCAAATAGCACTTCTCAACACTAAACTTGCATGATGATTGAACAGGATCCGTGTCGTCCATTAGTCAGGCTTCGAGAGCCGCAAAAACGAGAGCCAGTCGCGAAGATTCGCGAAGATTTCATCCCCGCCTCTGAATCCTCCGTCAGCCCTGCCACCTCAGCGAGTTTCTTGTTTTTCGGGCTAACGGCCAGCGTCATTACGGCGAGCGCGTCCGTGTGCCGATCGTGCTCTTCGCACCGCGCCCCGCGCGTTCGATTCGCACCCGAACGATGCCGTCGATCGCCCTCGCGAGCGTCGCGGGCGTCCGCCCAACCGCGGTCCTCCCCGCCCGCGGGATCCGCAGTGCCCGTCGCCTCGGCGCGAAGATCTCCACGCGCTCATCCCTTTGCCGCGGCGCCGTGTACTTCCCCTCCCGCCGTCATCACGCCAGGCGCGTCGCGTCCAGGCCCCTCGCCGCATCCGGCGGCGCGGACGGCGGTAACGTCGACGACGACGTCGACGCGCTCTCCTCCAGGCTCGAGAGCCTCAAGGCCAAGTCGCGATCCATGCTCGAAGAGGCGTCGCAGCTCGAGGCGGGCATCGACGCGTCCGAGAACGACGAGGTCATCTCCGAGTCCACCCGCATCAAGCGCTCGCCGAGCAGGTCCGCATCCGGTCTCCCCGTCGGCAAGATGGGCGTCGCCGACGCCGTCGCGGGCATCCCGTCGTCGAGGCAACCCAGCGGCGAACAATCGCAGCCGCCGCAGCCGCCGACGACCAACGCGCTCCTCGCCGGCGTCGTCGCCGTCGGCGGGCTCGCCGCCGCGGGTGCCGCCTCCGCCGCGGGCGTCGCGGCCGGGTCCGAGCCCGTCCTCGCCATCGTGGGCGCCGCCGCGGGCTTCGCGCTTCTCAAAACCGGGCAGCTCATCGGATCCAACCTCAAGGAAAAAGCCGTCCCCGCGCTAGGTAAGCAAGAGGCCAAGGCCAGGGAGAAAGCGGCGGGCGGGTACGTCGCGCCGAAGCAGGCTGCCGCCGCGACGGTGATCGACGAGAAGAAGGCTGCCGCGAAAGCCGCGAGTGATTCGGCGATGAAGTCGAAGTCGGCGACTGCTTCGAACGACGCGGATGCCATCTTAGCGGCGTCGTCGTTCGTCGGTGCGTCGGACCTCGACAAGGCACGGCTGAGGCGCGCGCTTCGCACGATCGCGTCTACGCAGAAGGCCACGAGCGTGTCCACGTCGGCGGCGAGCACGTCGGTTCCCGCCGGGTACGTGAACAACGAGCAGGAGCGGAAGATTTACGAGATGAAACGTCGTTCGAAGGAGCTCGGGACGCTGAACGAGTTCTTGGATAAGTACGGGCCGCCCGACGAGGTGTACGGGCGTGCGAAGGCGGAGAAGGCGGTGGAGAAGAGGCAGGCGGCGGAGTTGATGCCGCCCGGGAACGTGACGTGGAAGCCGCGGGAGACGTGGGCGAAGGTGATCTTGTGGGACTGCGTGTGCTACCCGCTCCAGGTGCCTTTCCTGTTCCTCGCGTGGGCGCTGGGGTTCTCGTGGGGTGCGAACCCGCCGCCGCCCGAGGAGTCCGCGTGAGCGGTGACGATGGGAGCGAGAGACGAGGCGGCCATCGCGAGCGATCATTTACTCCTGTTGTACATAGAGGACACACAAGTCGCGTCAAGTCGCGTTTCTTCTCCTCTCGCCTATAACGTATAAACGAGGCGGGTGACTTGCCTCGTTTATGTGCATAACGTATGTAAATCAGTCATGACCAACGCCATGAAAACCGAAAGGACGTGACAGGGTTCGACAACTCCCACGACGACGCTGGGACGCCACAACGCACGGCACACGCATCACCGCACGAACGTGAATTGAGCGACATGCCGTACCAACCCCCTCATCTCCGAGACGCAGAAGGCGGCGGCGGCAGCGGAAACGAGTCCAACGGCGGCAGGGACTCCCGCGGGCCCGACCGCTACGACGACAGGCGGGGTGGCGGCGGGGGTCGCTTCGACGACCGCCGCGGCGGCGATCGATACGACGACCGCAGGGGCGGCGGCGGTTACGATGACAGGCGGGGCGGCGGCGGATACGATGACAGGCGGGGCGGCGGCGGATACGATGACCGACGGAGGGACGACCGCGGCGGATACGACGACAGACGGAGAGACGACCGCGATCGCGACGGCGGCAGTCGCAGCGGCGGCGGCGGGTCACGCGGGGGCGTGCCTCCCGCGACGTTCGCCAAGTGGAAGCCCAGCGAGCGCATTCAGGCGCTGAGCGTCAACCAGGTACCCTAACCCTTCCCCATCTCACCCCGTGACATCCCAAAACACCCATCTCCACGCCCACAGCCTCGGTCCCGCGCGCCCGACGCCGGCCCGACTCCACGATCTCGCTGTCGAACAAAGATTTATCTTTTCTAGCCAAAAACCACCCCGCGTCGGAAAGTCATCCGCTGACCCGCACTCGTCCCATCCCATCCACAGTGCGAGGAGATTCGCAGGCGCATGGACGTCACCGTGGAGGTTCCCCCCGGCACCGAAGAGGCGACGCCACCGATCGAGTCCTTCGACGACATGATGCTCGACGCCAAGATCATGATGGACATCAAGTTCAAAGAGTACGACAAGCCCACGCCCATCCAGGCGCAGGCCATCCCGATCATCTGCGCAGGCCGCGACGTTTTGGGATGCGCGGAGACCGGTTCCGGTAAAACCGCGGCGTTTTCCATCCCCATGATCCAGCACTGCCTCCAGCAGCCCGAGATCAAGCGCGGCGACGGTCCTTTCGCCATCGTCATGGCGCCCACGCGCGAGCTCGCGCAGCAGATTGAGAAGGAGGCCAAGACGTTCAGCCGGTCGTCCAAGGGTTTCAAGACGACGATCGTGGTGGGCGGGACCAACATGAGCGAGCAGAAGATGGACCTGCGGAACGGCGTCGAGGTCTGCGTCGCCACACCGGGTCGCCTCATCGATCACCTCCACCAGGGCAACACCAACCTCGCGCGAGTCTCGTTGGTCATACTCGACGAGGCGGATCGCATGCTCGACATGGGTTTCGAACCGCAGATTCGCGAGGTGATGATGAACCTCCCGACACCCCACCAGACCCTCCTGTTCTCCGCGACGATGCCCGTGGAGGTTGAGGCGCTCGCGGCGGATTACCTCAACAAGCCGGTCAAGGTCAAGGTCGGCGCCGTGTCGGTGCCCACGTCCAACGTGGCGCAGCACCTCGAGAAGCTGGTGGACGCGCAGAAGGTTGACAGGCTGTGCGAGCTGCTCCTGGAGGAGAAGTCGGAGGCTGAGAAGTTCGGCGGTACGCTGCCAATGACGGTGGTCTTCGTCGAGCGCAAGGCGAGGGCGGATGAGATCATGACCTTGCTCAACGAAGAAGGGGTGGCGGCGGCGGCGTTTCACGGGGGCCGCTCGCAGCAGGAGCGCGAAGCGGCGCTCTCGGACTTTACGACTGGCAAGTGCGCGGTTCTCGTCGCCACCGACGTCGCCGCGCGCGGTCTCGACGTCAAGGGTGTGATGCACGTCGTCAACCTGGATCTACCCCGCATGTTTGAGGATTACGTGCACCGCGTCGGGCGCACCGGTCGAGCCGGCATGACTGGCCGAGCCACCTCTTTCTACACCGACCGGGATTCCTTCCTGGTGGCGCAGATCAAGCGTGCGCTGCAGGATCTCGAGAACGGCAACGCGTTCGCCTTTGCGACCGGCAAGGAGGCGCGCGCGAAGGAGCGAGAGGCGCAGAAGGCGTGGCGCGAGGGCCGCGCGGCTGAGCCCGAGCAGGCGGCGGTTGGCGGCGTGGACATCATCGTCGACGACAAGTTTAAGCACATGAAGCTCAGCGCGTCGACAGCGAGTTTGACGTCCGCGGGGGGGGCTGGCGCGGCTGCGCCCGCGGGTAACGCGGACGATGCGTTCGGCTCGGACGACGACGACGACTGGTGATTGGAGACCCAGGGAGCCGAGGGGGGAATGAACGCTACCTTTGAAGGCTCGAATAGCCCGAAGGTTCCTATTTTTCATCCTCGGCGAAGATGGGGGCGACGGAGACGGACAGAGAGAGTGACGGGCGATCGCCTGCGCGACGGCTGCCCGGACGTCGAAATGCGACGTACCGGCGGCTTCAGGCTTCGCCCTTGCAATATTACGCGAATTGAGTCTCTCGAAAACACGTCAACGCTGTTAGCTATACCCGACACAAAACAAAACTTTGATCGGCTCTCCTCCGCCTCGCGTTTTCGGGCAACTTCCAGATGACGCTTGAAAATAAAGGGTGACGTCGATGGCGCGGCACAGATCGAGCGACGATGGCGACGAAGACCTCGGGAAGCCGGCTCGCCGACGTCGCCTTCAAGACCTTCACCACCGGGCTCTTCGCCACGACGGTGGTGACCGGCGGATGGTTCGCCGCCACCGCGGCGAGCGCGTCGCAGCACTACGATCAGCTGGCGAGGGAGGCGGACAAGCGCAAGGCTGAGGAGGCGGAGGCTGCCGCGCGGGAGGAGGAGAGACGGGCGAAGCGGTGGGGATGGCTGGGCGGTGGACGGAAGCAATCGGTGCTCGCGGAGAGTAAATGACCGCACGGGACGACGACACGCGCCGCGCGGTCGCGCCGAGGCTCACCACGACCCCGGCCACCCCCGTCGCCACGC
>Ga0209631_10002636_pt1 | contig 21338 bp, 17 predicted proteins | sample COG_08_FD_184752 | JGI IMG/M metagenome (GOLD analysis project Ga0209631, IMG submission 184752) | Pelagic Microbial community sample from North Sea - COGITO 998_met_08 (SPAdes) (version 2) | ecosystem: Environmental > Aquatic > Marine > Neritic zone/Coastal water | place: Helgoland, sampling... | reverse complement strand
GGAATTTTTCTGTAACAACGCTTGGCCTCCATCAGCTTAATCGGAGGTAGGAATGGTTTGGGCCGCGAGCGTGCTCAAGACAATCAGAACGGATGAAACGATCAAGCAGGCGAGCAAGCCACTCACCTGATATAAAAAACCCGAGAGCAGTGTTCCAACCAATCGCCCGCCTGCATTTGCCATGTAGTAAAAACCGACGTCCATGGAGACGGCGTCTCTTTGCGCAAAGGCAACAATGAGATAAGAGTGCACACTCGAATTGATTGCGAAGCAGGCTCCAAAGACCAAAAGCCCCAAGATCAGGGTAATGCCGGGAGGCATGTTCAGGTAAAGCGCCAGAGCAATTAGAGCGGGCAAGGAGGATAACAAAAAGCCCCATTGAACTAAGGTTTGGCGATCGGGGTGGGTCGTTTCTGTTTGTCCTGTCACCCTTGGGGCAAGGGTTTGGACAATGCCATAAAAAATAATCCAGCCTGCGAGCAGGCCGCTTACCTCAACGAACTGCCAACCCAACTGTGATTGAAGGTAGACGGGGAGTGCGATGACAAACCAGATATCTCTTGAGCAAAATAAAAAAAATCGAGCCATGGACAATCGGTTGATCATTGCGTTTTTGGATAAAAGTTCAGAGAACTTTACTTTTAAATTGCCTTGACGTTTTTCGAGAAACAATAAGCTAGCGATCAATGTCAGTCCGAGCAGAATGTCTAAAGCCAGAATGCTGTTTTGAAACCCGGTTAAGGCAAGCAGCGCCCCGCCGAGAAAATAGCCAAGGCCCTTCAGTGTATTTTTTGATCCTGTAAGTAATGAAATCCATCGATATAAGCGGTTCTGTTCGTCATCAGGCAGAAGCAGTTTAATGCTGCTTTTGGCGCTCATTTTGCTCAGATCTTTCGCAATGCCAGAGATTGCCTGAGCGGCCATGACGTAAAGAGCGGTCACGACTGAAAGGTCAACGAGTAGCAGGCTGAGGGCCAAGACTTGTAGAAGTAGGCCTAACTGCAGGGTATAGGTGAGACCAATTCTTGAACCCAGCCAACCGCCATACAAATTGGTGACCATTCCAAAAAATTCGTAGAGCAGGAACAGGGCGGCAAGCTCTAATGGGCTATAACCTTGTTGGTGGAAGAACAACAAAATGAGCATCCGCAGGGCTCCGTCACTGAGCGTAAATGCCCAGTAGCTCAGTGTGACGGTGAGATATTGGTGGAGTGCGGAATGTGAGGCCATGACCGATGGACTCATTCGATCGAACGAGCGAGTTTAGCGGCAAGCTCGATCATTCGATTGACGTACCCAACTTCGTTGTCATACCAAATGAGCACCTTTACTTGAGTACCATCGATCACCATGGTTGATAACCCATCAACAATTCCCGATCGGCGGTCGTTGGTATAGTCAACGGACACCAACGGTCGGTCTTCGTAGCCGAGAATCCCCTTCAGCCGGCCCTGAGCCGCATCGGAAAGTGCTTCATTGATCTCAGTCGTAGTAACACTCGAGCCCAGCTCGAAGACACAATCGGTCAAGGACGCATTTGCCATTGGGACTCGCACTGCAATGCCGTTTAGACGACCTTTGAGCTCTGGGAAAATTTCTGTAATTGCTGTTGCAGAACCAGTACTGGTTGGAATTAAGGATAAGCTGCTGGCTCGTGCTCGCCGAGGGTCTGAATGAAATTGGTCGAGGACACTTTGTGTGTTGGTGATATCGTGAATGGTCGTCATCGACCCGTGAATGATTCCAAACTCCTTGTGGAGTACATCGATCACAGGCGCTAAGCAATTCGTCGTACAAGACGCCGCGGTCACTATGCTTTGCTGGTGCACTTTGGTGTCGTTGACGCCCATAACCACGTTCAGCACTTGGTCTTCCGGATAGCCTTTGATCGGCGCAGAGACAACAACTTTTTTGATATTTTGATCGAAGAAAGGTGCGAGGGATTCCAAGGTCTTAAACTGGCCAGTGCACTCGAGCATCAGGTCGATCTGCGCCTCAGCCCAGGGGGTGTCATCGATATTGCTGCACTGGGAGTATCCGATTCGAGCATGGTCTATCGTGAGGTGTCGTAGTTGCTCGTCTGCGTCGATGTCTTTTTGCCAGACGCCGTGTATTGAATCGAATTGCAACAAGTGCGCTGCAGTTTTTGCATCGCCAGCGCACTCATTGATATGGACAACTTCAAAATCCTGCGAATCAAAGGATTCTCTTAGAGCCAAACGGCCGATTCTGCCGAAGCCATTGATGCCGACTTTGATTGTCATAAGCGATTAACCTCTCTCAGTTGCGTCCAGATGCCGCCAAGGACAATAGGCAATATGGGTCTGAGCCAGAAAGCAATCGTGTCATGATTTCGTGCTCGATGCCCGAATAGATTCTAACGAAATTTTGTGGTCGGATCAGGACCCATCGGCGCTTTTTGCAAAATATGGCCCGAGTCATCGGTCGTAGACTTTTACGATGGGCCCGCATTAAGAACGACTGGATAAGTCTGTTGTTCACTGACGTTTGAGCCTGGGTGGATTTCCGATCATTCGAGTTCCTGGCTGTAGGGGCAGGTCCTTTTAACACGAAGTCGATCTGAATGGAGTCTTATTTCTGAGCTTTGAGCCCATAGAGGGTCAGGCATACCGCAACCAGAGCCGTCAGGGCAACGCTTCCGAGCAGGCCGGAAATAATTTGTTCATTGAGTGGCGAGCTGACTAAACCTTTAGAAGCCACAGGCGTCATGTTGCCTGCTCCCCAAATCGATCCCAGCAGACAACCTAGCCAGTTTGCGAAACCAGAATAGATCCAGAGCCCTCGAGCCAAAGAAAAGTGGCGGGGTTCCAGTGACAACGCGGGTGTGATGGCGCCAAAGGCAATGAGCAGTAGGCCACTGAGTAGGCCGACGGTATGCGCAGACAGAGCCAGTCTTGGAATGGCCGCTACAGGGATCAGGAAGGCACCCAGCATCGCGAAAAGGATCAAAACAAATCCCCAGCGTAGGCTCGTTTTATCCATCGGGATGCTCCGTTTGCTCAAACCTGATGAATCAATTGGTTGTTAAGCAGTCAATCGGACATTGTGTTGTCCCACTGGCTATTAGCGTGCCCGCTGGTTTGAAGGCTCAACGCGCTTAAATCGACAGGTCTTTGAGATTATAGTTCTTAATGATTTTTTCCCAGTTCTCAGGCGTGAATCGCAGTTCTTTTTCGCGCCCAGCCATGGGTTGGTAGTTGAATCTTTGTTCACCGGGATAAAACTGGGCCCGAGCATCAATGGCAACGCCGATAACCTGTGACCGTTCGTCAATCCGTTGCTCATCATAATAGGCATCTGCGGATTCGCTCAGCGCGCCTCGGAAACCGAGTACTGATTGTCTTCGGTGGAAACCAAAGGTCAATGAGATACGCTGATCAGTTGTTGTGTTTGCGAAAGAACAATGAAGTGCTTGGCGGTTAACAAGGGTTACGTCTCCTGCCCGAGCATGCAGTGGTACGGCATCAGGCAAACGCTCAGAACCGTTGTCGGTGACCCGCTGTTTAATGTCTAACTTGCCTTGCTTGTGTGTTCCTGGCACCACCCAGAGACAGCTGTAGGCAGAGGTGTCATAGAGCTGCACCTGGAAATTAAAACCGTGAATGCCCTCATCCCAATCGCTTGATTGCCAGTGCGTCACACCGTCTTGGTGCCAGGCGACCGATCCACCGAGGCCGGGTTGCTTGACAAAGATGGCATCGTTGTACGGCACAAAGTCGTTGCCATTAATAGAGGCGGCTGCGGATAACAGCTTGGGATGGCCATACAAGCGTAATCCAGCGTCCATGATCTGACACAACCCGCCCATGATGAAAACGACCTTTTTGGGTGCTTCGCTTTGAGCTCTAGGTTGGGTCATCTGGGTGGGGTGGCGTCCGTTTAACTTATCGGTGCCACCCCAGGGGTCAGTCAACGGCGTGATCAGCGAATAAACAGGCCGGGCAAATTCTTGTCCAAAAGCCTCTCTGCCAAGGTGATCTTTGGTTGCGCCATTTTCAACGGGCGCTCGGTCAAGGAGCGAGCGCATCGCTGAACGAAGATGTCCTATCTCTTCTTGATCAATTAAGTTTTCAAAGACATAGAACCCGGTCCGCCAGTAGGCATCGAGGATTTCGGGTGTCAGCCCACCGTTTTGGTCAAACTCAATAGGCCCTCGGTTACCCAGTTCAGCGGCGCGCTGTTCACCAGCCTCGATATAGGGTCTAAGCGCTCTCTGGTATTGATCAGCGGTAACGGTATTCATGGCTTGGGTCTCTGGTTGGAAGGTGGTCTGCGGCTTAACGTGCTGCTTAGTCTAAAAGATGCGGCTTTGTTGTGAATGAATGCTCCGTTTCGAATATATACCCCGCGATCGTTGAATTTATCACTTGCACCAAAGTCTGAACAGGGGAGTGGATGATCGGGTAGCCGCTTTTCAGAGTGATTCGATTCTTCTCACGACGACCCAGGCTTAAGTCACGCACCGTGTCAGAGTCCACAGCTGGGACTTTCGGTTGGGTTCGTTCTCCGAGCCGAGTGCGAGGGGTCAATACCCAGCACGGGGATCCAGAGTCCTAGCTCAATTGATGAAGCGGGCTGTTTTTAGTTCAGGTACGACTAGAACCCCAATGAGATCGTCGGCTCGTGGTCAGAGCCCTTAAAGCGTGGGCATGTAAAGTCGCATGCGGATGAGCTGAGCCCGGTGCTCGACTTATTGCCCAAATCGATACCGAAGCTTGAAAACCAGTGAATCTACCAAGGCTTGATCTAGGGCATCCTGAAATAGATCTGAGAAGCTTGTCTGAACATCGCTGGGCAAATCCGAGCCCCGGGTGTAGACGAGAAATAGATCCGATAAAGGGGCGAGCTCCCATCGATAGCGCGCCTGAAAGGATAAGCGGCTGATTGAAAAATCTCGACCGGGAGCGTTCTCTGAGGGTTCTCTCGAGTCCAAGGTCAGGTCACCGCGCTGGTTCAATAGCTGCCATCGGTCTCGTTCGAAGGCCTTGATACCAATCCATTGGAGGCTGATTCGGAGCTGTTGAGCCGCAGAGAAAAAATAAGACAGCTCGAATTTGGGCCTGAGTCGCTCTGAATTAAACCGCGTGAAGTCTGTTCCAGTATCATGCAGCAACCAGCCATCGCTGGACTCATAGTTTAGGTCGAGTTTTGCGGAAAACCGAGCCGTGGGCTGGTATTCAAAGTCGAGGCTGTAACTGCGTTTTTGCCCCCCGATGTCTTCCTGCTGAAGTCTTGCGCCAAGGCGGTAGCTGAAGGCCCTGGCACCATCGCTTCTAAAGTTAAAGCCGGTTTGAAAACGATTCACGAGCCTAAAGGATCCATTGCCCGAGCTATCACGATCTTCCCATCGCTCGGGGAAAAAATTGAGGTCCACGGAGAGTTGGGTGTTGTTGGGGAACTGCATCTCTCGGGAGCTGAAGAACCCGACTCGAGTCTGCTCTCCCTCGAAATTCCAACGCTGGGTCACCGCGAGACGCGTTTGGAGGGAACGGAGGCGTTTAAGGTTGGATTGGTTTCGTTGATAGGTGTAGCGATAACCTTTGAGATCGTTGCGTTGAAGAAAGCCAAAATCGTTGACGTCGAGCGTGCGATCAAAATAATCGATCGTAAGCTTGTGTTGTTTGCCGCGCTCGGGGCGGTACACGATGTCGGCGAAGCCCCCATGCCCCTGGTCAGCTTCGGTATCGCTGGAGAGACTTTGAAAGTCAACAATTAACTTGCCGTTGGCGCTCAGGTAATGCAGATCGACGCCCAAGGTTCGTGCGGTTGCGTCGGGGTGAGCGACTTCGGTCACCATCAGGCCTGCTCCAGTTCGTCCAGCACCCGAGGCGTTCTCCCAAAGCAGTCTTGCGGCAACAAAGTCTCGACCAGCTTGGGTCGCTTTGACTGCCTCGGCGTTCTGAACACCGGTTAAGGTGGTATCGTCTTCGGCTGCCAGGAGCATACCGTAACGAAACGCTCCAGATTGCCCCGTAACCTTGGCGGCCCCAAGCAATTCGCTGGGCCGGTTCTCTTCGGTTTGGGAGAGCAGGATGCTGTTGTCGTTCAAAGCGCGGGGTGGGGCACCAATTCGCCGAGTGTTTAAAAGTGTTGTGGGGGTCGACCCACCACCGCCCGGACCCCAACCTGGATTGGCCCGTGGGGACGTGGTGAAAATTTCTTGGCCTTCTAAAAAGAAAGGTCGTTTTTCTGGGAAAAATGTCTCGTAACTGGTGAGGTTAACGACGACATTGTCCGACTCTACATTTCCGAAATCTGGATTGAAGGATCCCGTGACTTGAAAAGCGGTCGTTGGTCGCCAAAAAAGGTCAAACCCGGCTTTTTGCTGCGTTTGATCAGCGGCTTGATCCCAGTTTGAGGATACATAGGGATAAAATGTAATCTGTTGTTTTGGATCAATATCAGAAATCGTCGTCTTCGGAAATTGAGACAGAAATTGGTTTTGTGTCCTAGGCAGTGCCGGATAGGCCCAGTCTTCATCGATGCTGGCTACCGCGCGCTGGATATAAACACCGATTTGTCGCTGTCCTGTGCTGCTGGGAGGTAGAGCCATCATCGACCAGGGCAGGAGCATCTCAACCGACCAGCCAGTCTCTGTGCGGTGACTCGCGCCCCGCCAAGGACCATCCCAATTACTGGAATAGTCCCGCTCCGGCAGGATCGTGCCATCCATCAAGGACCCGCCGAGATTGACTGCGAACCAATAGGCATAGAGACCTTCCCCGCTTGCGTCGATCGAAATTGAAATTCGATCACGATTGACATATTGGTCCCGGCCACTGAGCCGCTCGACGAGATGCCTTGGGTCTTGAATCATGTCTGCAGCAAAGTACAGGCCTTTGTCAGTGTAAAAGAGCTTGATGCGGGTAGGTGTTGCGGCGGGCTCTAACGTGTCTGGTGAGATGACTCTGAAATCTGAAAATTCAGGAATGTTCTGCCAGACGGGCTCATCTAAGACGCCGTCGATCTTCATCTGCGCATCAGATTCGAGGGTCTTGATCAAAACCGGCGGTAAACCTTGGGCGGGTGCGAACAAGGAGAAAAGGCAGCAGCCGATCATCGTTACGATGCCGATTGCCGGGTGAAAATGACGCTTAGAGCTGGACAATGTGTAGGTGACCTGGTGTTAAATAGTTGCAGAAAGCCTGAATCGGTGATTGATGCAGCCTGCGGTTTGATGAGACGTCTCACGACCTGAGCGCCTGACATCCTTTGTCTCATTCAGACGAATCAATCGTTGTGGCGCCGATAATACAGGAACAGCTTTGAGGGGTCCATTTGCAACGAATTTTTTTCACGATGATTAAGAATGATGGGATTTTCAAGCTTCGGGGGCCTATGATTGCACGGGTCAGATCGATATGATGAAGGAGTTCCCGGTGATGCAAGAAAGCACGCGGGCATAAAGAAAATTAGAACGAAACTGAATTTAGTCCACAACTGATCTGAGAGAATCTAGGAGCAAACCCGATGCCATTATCCCCTTCAAAAACCCCAGAGTTGCTAGTAGAGCAACAAGGCCGAATTGCGGTAATTACGTTAAACCGACCCGAGCGCTACAACGCGATCAGTCGAGACATGTTGAGCGAATTATCCGAAAAAATGGTTGAGGCGAATAAAGACCCAGAGATCCGTTGCATCGTGCTGACCGGGGCCGGGAAGGGGTTTTGTGCAGGGTTGGATTTAATTGGGGTCGGCGAGGGAAATATTGGTAGCGGTGACGACAACAAGGGCTCCAATCGCCCTGCGCGGCAGCTGTTCGATTTGCGGGATGCGCCGATCAATGTGATGTGGAATATTGATACCCCAGTCGTTTGCGCTTTAAACGGGCCGGCTGCAGGTTATGGTATGGACGTCGCCTTGCTGTGTGATATGCGGGTTGCCTCTGAAACGGCGAAAATGGCGGCGGTCACCGCTAAACGCAACGTTGTTCCAGAGAGTGGTGGCACCTGGCTGCTGCCTCGATTGATTGGATGGGGCAAAGCGGCAGAACTGTACTATCGGGCGCGAACGGTTGAAGCGCAGGAATGTTTAGAAATGGGGCTGATCAACACAATCGTGCCTGCTGATAAGCTTATGGAAACCGCGATGCAATGGGCTCAGGAGATTGCAGACAATGCGCCGATGGCGGTCCAAACCACAAAGCGTATGATGAGAATGGGGCTTGAGGAGTCTTATGACACGGCCGTCGACCATCTCATGGTTCACCTGGGGAGTATGTTCCAAAGTGATGACTTTAAAGAAGGCGTACAAGCCTTTTTAGAGAAACGGAAACCAGAATTTACCGGCCGTTAGAACAGCAGGTGAGCTGATGATGGGTGGCTGATCGATGGTCGGTGCCGAAGGTTAGTTTCTGCTTATGCAGGGATTTTGTTGTAAGTCAAAGCAGTCAGAGAAGTCAAACCAGCGAAAGCATCAGGGGCACGCTCTGAGAGCGTTCAGGGGTGAGCGTCGATTCTTCGGACTAATCAGTGGCGACGTGTCAGCTGTTGGGCTCAAGAAGCCTCTAGGGCCTGCTGCAGACTCAATCGCCACAGCAGGCTCAGCGGATTAGGCAGTCTGCCCGGACTCAGGCTTCTTTTTGTAGGGTGGGCCCATTTTAGCGATCATTTTGGAAGCCAGGCTTGATTGGGTATAGATGGCTTTAGCATGGCTAAAGGTTTTGAAACCCTCGATCCCATGATAGGAACCCATCCCACTAGGTCCGACGCCTCCAAAGGGAAGATCTTCCTGGGCAACGTGCATAATCACATCGTTGAGGGTTACGCCCCCCGAGACCGTCTCATCGAGCACTCGACGAGTTTCAGCATGATCTTTACCGAAGTAATAAAGGCCGAGGGGTCGCTGGTGATCATTGACGTAGCCGATGGTCTCCTCAACGTTGTCATAGGTTTTAACCGGAAGTATCGGACCAAAAATCTCCTCCTGCATGACCAACATATCTTCAGTGGGGTTAACAATTAGGGTGGGGGGGACTCGGTGGTGCTCTTGTTGGGAAAAGTCTTCGTTAGCTGGGTTGATTTCCAAAACCTCAGCCCCCTTCGCACGGGCATCGTCTACATAGCTTTGCAACCGGTCGTAATGGCGCTCATTCACGATGGAGGTGTAATCCGGATTATCCTTTAGATCGGGATACATAGTCCCGACGGCGGCGCGAGCCGCATCAACAAATTCGTCTCTGGATTCTTCAGGAACCATCACGTAGTCCGGCGCCAAACAAATCTGACCTGCATTCATCGTTTTGCCGTTCATGATGTTTCTTGCGGCAAGATCCATATCCGCTGATCGGCCGACGATGACAGGACTCTTGCCGCCAAGTTCCAACGTCACCGGAACCAGATTCTCAGCGGCGGCACGCATGACATGTTTTGCGATTCCGGTAGCCCCTGTGAACAAAAGGTGATCGAAGGCCAGGCCGCTGAAAGCTTGACCGACTTCGGGTCCGCCAGTAAAGACTGCAATCTCGTCCGGGTCGAAAGAGGACTCAATCAAGCGCTTCATCAACTCAGAAGTGATCGGAGTGAATTCAGAGGGTTTAATCATGGTTCGATTACCCGCAGCTAAAATACCAGCCAAAGGCGCAAACGTGAGCTGAACGGGGAAATTCCAGGGGCTTATGCAGCCAATGACGCCCAAGGGTTGGTACTCAATGCGAGAGCGTGAGCCAAAGAGATTGAGTGGAAACAGCGTCGACCGTTGTTCGGACTTCATCCAATGTCTCGTATGCTTGATCGCATTTTTGATGGGACCCATGGCCCCATCAATGTCAGCCATTTTCGATTGGTCAAGGCTGCGGTGTCCGAAGTCTTGTCGCATGGCGTCGCATAAAGCTGCGCCATTGCCCTCGAGGATGGAAATGCAGCGTTTGAGACGATCGAGTCGCTGCTCGAGGGGAACGAAGCCCCCGGCGATTTGCGCCCTTTTTTGCGAATCCAGTCGATCCTGCATGTCGGTAAAAGCGTCAGTTCCTGGGTCTTTGGCGGCATCTGTCATAGCGTCTGTCATGTGGTTCTCGTTAGTCAAAATTGATGGGTTGAAGAGGAAATGATTACGATTCGGCGGTAAGCGATAAATCGATCCGTTACCCGTCAGTTATCTCGTTCAAATGTTCGGAACTTAGGTACTGAACGCCGGGGTCTCAGTCTGTTTTAAGGCGGCAACATGGAAGATACCAATTCGATGATGTGTCCTTGTAATCTTCTGACCGAAAGGTCCGTTTATTGCCGTACCTGAGCGCTATCGAATTGCGACAACCCCTTCTTTCTTGCTTATAGCTTTTAGCTTCTGCTTTTAGCTTTTGCTTTTAGCTTTTGCTTTTAGCTTTTGCTTTTAGCTTTTGCTCCTAGCTTTTACTCGTAGCCTTTTGCGTGTACTAAAATCGCGCTAGCAATGTAGCTGCATCCTTCGCGCTAGGTCTAATAACAGTTGTTAATCATAGGTCTCAGGATCACTTCCTGTCAAAAGTGGATTGTCGGTTAATAAGCTTACAGCGGCTTCAAATTGACCGAAACTCAAAATAGGCTAAACAGCGGTGTCGATATGCTTTGTATTCAGCGAATACACGAAAGCATCGTGGGAAATACCGTGTAACTCTAATGCACCCTTCGCAATATGCTCAAAGCGTGCGCCGATTTTGATGGCGACCTGTTGGCTGGCGAGATTTTGAACAGACATTGTAATCTTTACTTGGCTGAGGGCCAGTTGCTCGAGAGCGAGCGTCGCGAGGGTGCCAGCGGCTTCGCTCGCGTAGCCTTGACCGGTGCAATCTGAGCGAACCCAATATCCAAGGTTGGCAACGTTGTTGGCTGGCGAATCAAGTCCGCAACCACCAATCAACCGCCCGGATGATTTTTCCTCAATAAAGAAAGCAAATTGGGTTCTCTCTTGCCAAGTCTCATCGGTGAATTGGATCCAATGCTCAGCATCAAGTTGATTGTAATTGGCGTGACACCAGGGCAAAAACGGTGATAGCGCCTCGCTGGAAAATCGAACGGCATCATGGAGTAGCGGCGCATCTGATGGTGAGAAGCGCTTTAGCCGCAATCTTGGCGCCTCGATGACAGAACCGGGGGCCCATTTGAATCGGTTCATCGCGATAAAAATCTCTCTTTCATGAGGCTGGACCCTCGCTTACGTCGGTCTCGAGATCTGCTAAACTCCGGGGCTCAGCTGTGAAGGGATTTGTTGTGGGAAAGAATTTATACCAAAAAGTTTGGTCCGACCACCTGGTGGGGACGCTAGAAAATGGGCAATTTCAGGTTTTTGTGGCTCTGCATCTGATTCATGAGGTGACCAGTCCGCAAGCTTTTGGAATGCTTAAAGATAAAGGGCTCACGGTCGCGTATCCGAAGCGAACCTTTGCGACGGTAGATCACATCATTCCCACCGACGATCAAAGTCGCCCTTTCAGTGATCCGATGGCTGAGAGAATGATGGAAGTCCTGTCTGAGGCGACGGAATCTCACGGCATCGAATTTTTTCAACCCAATACGGGCAGCCAAGGAATCGTGCATGTTGTGGGGCCAGAGTTGGGTTTGACTCAGCCGGGCATGACAATTTGTTGTGGCGACAGTCACACGTCAACCCACGGTGCATTCGGATGTATCGCGCTTGGGATTGGCACCAGCCAGGTTCGCGATGTGTTAGCGAGTCAAACCCTGGCCATGGATCCACTCAAAGTAAGGCGAATAGAAGTCACTGGACGGCTTGCTCAAGGCGTCACAGCAAAAGATGTCACCCTTCATATCATCCGGACTCTTGGGGTTAATGGTGGCGTGGGCTATGCCTACGAGTATGCCGGCCCGGTAATCGATGCCATGACGATGGAAGAGCGGATGACGGTCTGCAATATGAGCATTGAGGGTGGCGCTCGCTGCGGCTACATCAATCCTGATGCGACAACCTTTGAGTTCCTTCGAGGACGTGAGCGCGTACCGAATGGGGTTGATTTCGACGCGGCGGTGGCGCGATGGCGCAGCTACGCGAGTGATGCTGATGCAGAGTACGATGATGTTGTTGTCATCGACGGCAGTGCGATCGAACCCACGGTCACTTGGGGCGTGACTCCGGGTCAAGCGATCAGTATTGGAGAACGCATTCCGAATCCGGCTTTGGTGGAGGGCCTCGATCAAGAATTGATGGAAGATGCGTTGCGATATATGCAACTCGATTCAGAAGCGCCGATCGCAGGGACCCAGATCGATGTTGCCTTTATTGGAAGCTGCACCAACGGTCGGCTCAGCGATTTTAAGGCCGTCGCCGCGGCAATTCAGGGACACCGGGTGGCGGATCATGTTCGCGCGATCGCTGTGCCTGGCTCAGAGAAGGTCGATGCGGATGCTAGGGCGCTGGGTCTTGATCAAATTTTTGAAGAGGCTGGATTCGATTGGCGCAAACCTGGTTGTTCAATGTGCCTCGCAATGAATCCCGACAAGCTGGTGGGTGATGAAATTTGCGCATCGAGCTCGAATAGGAATTTTATGGGTCGACAGGGATCTTCATCGGGGCGAACCCTCTTAATGAGTCCGATTATGGTCGCGGCAGCGGCGGTCAAAGGACAGGTTGCTGACGCGAGAGTCGTGTTTGATTTGGAGGACGGCCAATGAACGAGCAACTAAACCGAAGTGGTCGTGGCGTTTATGTCCAAGGTAATGACATCGATACGGATCGGATCATTCCGGCCCGCTTTTTAAAATGTGTCACCTTTGATGAGCTCGGACCCGCGCTTTTCTACGATGAACGTTTTGACAGCGAGGATCAACCAAAAGGACACATTCTCGATAATCCTGTTCATCAGGGTGCCAGCGTGCTCGTAACGGATGCGAACTTTGGGTGCGGTTCAAGTCGTGAGCACGCGCCGCAGGCACTTCAAAAATTCGGGATCGAGGTGATAATCGCCGAAAGTTTTGCCGAAATTTTTCACGGCAACTGTACCACGCTTGGAATTCCATGCCTGGTGATGCCGGCAGAGCAACGAGGGTTGCTCGCTGGGCTCGTTCAGCAGAACCCAGATGCTGAATTTTTAATCGATATAGAGCAGTGCACGCTGATTTTTGCCAACCAATCGTTTTCCTTTTTAATGAAAGAAAGCGCACGGGAGGCGTTTCTAACTGGACGATTTGACCCGCTGAACGAGCTCCTGCTGGGGCAATCCAAGATCCGGTCAGTGGCAGAAAAATTGGGTTACGCGGAATCTGTTGGATGAACGTAACTCGAAAAATTGAGGTTTACGATACGACTTTAAGGGATGGCAACCAAGGCGAAGGGGTCAATTTATCCCTGGCCGATAAAATCGCGCTCGCGAAGATGTTGGACGAGTTAGGCATTGATTTTGCGGAGGGTGGCTGGCCAGGTTCCAATCCCAAGGACAATGATTTTTTCTTGGCCTGCCAAGACGCCGCCTTCGAGCACGTAAAAATATCGGCCTTCGGTTCGACGCATCGGTCCGATTGTCTTCCAGAGGATGATCATTTTCTTGGGATGCTGGTTGCGGCAAAAGCCGATTTAACCTGTATTTTTGGGAAGTCCTGGGACCTGCATGTCGATCAGGCTCTCAGAGTTCATCCTGAGCGAAATCTAGAGATGATCGAAGGTTCGGTCGCTTATCTTTTAGAAGCAACGGGTCGGCCGGTTTTTTATGATGCAGAACATTTTTTCGACGGCTTTAAGAGTGATCCAGGGTACGCGTTGGCGACCCTTGAGATGGCCCTTCAGGGTGGCGCGAGCCGGGTCATTCTCTGCGATACCAATGGCGGCGCGCTGCCGCATGAAATAGGCGCAGCGATTGATCGAGTGTTTGCGCACTTGCCTTCTATAGCGCTGGGAATTCACGTTCACAATGATGGCGGGTTGGCGATTGCGAACACGCTGCGCGCTGTTGAAGCTGGTGTTTGTCAGGTGCAAGGCACGATCAATGGTATCGGTGAACGATGCGGTAACGTGGATTTGACAGCGGTTGTTGCGAATTTAGAACTGAAGTATGGGCATCAGTGCTTACCCCCAGGGAAGCTATCTGGCTTGACCAGTGCTGCAAAAAGCGTCTGGGAAACCCTCGCGATCGACGGGCCGACAGGACAGCCTTATGTCGGGCCTTCTGCCTTTGCGCACAAAGGTGGCGTTCACGTGTCTGCGGTGCAGCGAAACCCTGATACCTATGAACACGTTGCCCCTGAGACAACCGGCAATAGCCGAAAAATTTTGATCAGTGAGCTCTCTGGCGGATCGAATGTTCGTGCAAAGCTCGCCAATCGTTATCCTGAGCTTGAAGGCAAAGCGTCGTCCCAGGCAATTCTCGAAGAAATTCAGGACAAAGAGCACGCTGGATACTCGTTTGAAAGCGCTGACGGCAGTTTCGACTTGCTGGTGCGGCGGCATCTGGGTCACTTTAAACCGTGTTTCGAACCGATTTACTACCGAATTTACTCTCCAGCCAATGAATCTGCTTCAGATCAAAATGATGTGTCGATTGCGGGTGCGATTGAAGCATCGGTGAAGGTTCGGATCGGTGATCAAGAGCTCTTGTGTGCCGCAGAAGGCAATGGGCCCGTGGATGCGCTGAATCAGGCCTTGCGCCAGACGCTCTCAGATTACTTCCCTGAGGTCGGGGACCTGCACCTCACGGATTACACTGTCCGTGTGATCAATTCGACCCAAGAGACCGCAGCGAAGGTTCGAGTGCAGCTGGAGCACTCGTTTCAGGGAGAATCATTTGGCACCATTGGTGTGAATGTCGATGTGATCAAGGCGAGTTGGAATGCTTTGATAGAAGCCTATCACTACGCCCTGATGCAGCACCGGGATTTCGTGGGTGAAAGCCCATCGCTTTGATAAGGACCGGGTTTCGCATGGCGTTGTATTCTCTATGACTTGGGAAAATCGTTGGCATCCCTTGCTCGAACGTTGGGTCACGATTACTGGCCATCGCGGTTCAAGGCCGTGGCAGGGTGGTCAAGTTGAGGCGCCGCTTCCGGCCGCATCCTTCGATCCTGCTTGCTATTTGTGTCCTGGGGGACAACGAATTTCGGGTCAGCGCAATCCAGAATACGATGAAATATTTGTCTTCGATAATGATCATCCGGCTTTTTCGGTCGATGCGCCGCCGCCTGAGCCTGCTGTGGGACTGTTTGAAAGTCAGCCCGCCGAGGGGATTTGTCGAGTCATGTGCTACTCCCCCAATCACGGCCTCCGGTTAAGTCAGCTAGGGATCGATCAATTGCTGCAGGTGATCGAAGTCTGGCGGGATCAAACCTTTGAATTGATGACTGAGCAAGGTTTTGAACAAGTTTTTATTTTCGAAAACAACGGTGAGGTGGTGGGTGTCTCGAATCCACATCCACATTGTCAAATTTTTGCGACCTCGCTTCAGTTTAGTACCTTGACTCAAGAGCTACAGGCGACCGAGCGCTACCGCGCGAAAACTGAAGGAGACTTATTTGATGCCATGATCCGCTCAGAGCGCGAGGACGGTCGTCGGATCCTCTGTGAGAACTCGGATTGGCTAGGGTTTGTGCCTTACTTTGCAGAATTACCCTACGAAATTATGCTTTTACCAAAAGGGCGGCGTCGCCAGCTCTTTCAGATGCCCGATCAAGAACTCGAGTCGTTATCAGTCGCGCTTCGGCAGGTTCTAGTGATGTTGGATCATCTTTGGTCAGTTCCTCAGAGTTACATCCTGTCGATACGGCAAGCGCCGTTAGGGCTGCCTGAGGCGCATGACTATCGATGTTACCTGAAGTTACAGCCATTGCTGCGAGGGCCCGGCCTGCAAAAATATTTGGCTGGAATAGAAACCGGTGCGGGCCATTTTTTAAATGATGGCGTTCCCGAAATTAAAGCAGAGGAATTGAGGGCAGCAGGTCAAGGCCGTTGAAAAATACACCCTTGAGACGCTATCTTGGTCAGAGATGAAACTTGGGTGCCTTTAAGAGAGGCGCACTAAAGGGATTAGGGAAGCGTTATCTATCCTCAATCAGAAATTAGAAATGGCTCAAAGTCGTTGGCGCAAACGGGCCGGCGACGTCCGCAACATTGACTTACGAAATACTAGAGAAGGAGAAAACAATGAAGGTTGATACGCATTTGACACAAAACTGGAGAAAAATTCCTGATGCAGTTAAAGCCGCTGAGGCGGATGGTTTCGATGGCGTGGGAACGGCTGAAATGAACCACGACCCGTTCTTCCCCTTGCTGCTGGCAGCCGAGCACAGCGAGGCGATAGAAATAAGAACAGGCATCGCAGTCGCCTTCGCGCGATCTCCGATGACCCTTGCCAATCAGGCGCATGACCTCAATGCGTATTCAAAAGGTCGTTTTACTTTGGGCCTAGGTTCGCAGATACGCCCTCACATCACGAAGCGATTCTCCATGCCCTGGGGCGCACCTGCTGGGCAAATGCGAGAGCTCATCCAGGCAATGCGCGCTATCTGGGCGAATTGGTACGAGGGTGAACCGCTTCGGTTTGAGGGTAAATATTACAACCACACTTTGATGACGCCAGCGTTCACACCTGAGGATACCGAGTTTGGTGCGCCCAAGGTTGTTTTGGCAGCCGTCGGTCCCATCATGACAGAGGTGGCCGGAGAAGTTGCCGATGGCTTGATTATTCATCCCTTTAGTAACGAAAAATATATTCGAGAAGTCACCTTGCCAGCGATCGATCGGGGTCTCGCCAAATCCGGCCGGAATCGTTCGGATTTTGAAATCACGTATACCCCTTTTGTGATTTCTGGCAAGGATGAAGCGACTTTCGAAGCCGAGAAGGCCGCTGCCAAAAGCCGCATTTCTTTTTATGGGTCAACGCCTGCTTATAAACAGGTCTTGGGCGTTCATGGATGGGGTGATTTGCAGATCGAACTCAATGGGCTGTCAAAACAGGGACAGTGGGGCGAAATGGCGAATTTGGTCACCGACGAGATGCTCAACACAATGGGCGTGATGGCTGAGCCATCTGACATCGTGCCGGAGATACAATCCCGTTACGGAGACTTTACTGACCGTACCAGTGGCTCCTTTGGTTTTGTTGAGCGGGAAGCCCGTAATGCTATGGTGGCGGCGCTTCGTGCAGGGTGATGATTCAAAAACCGTGCCGAAGAGTCTGATTTCGGTCTCGGAGGCTTGCCTTAAAATATTGGATCAAAGGGCGCTTCCAGGGGCGGTGCAATATATCGATTGCGTCAATGTGGACGAGGTGATTGAAGCGATTGGTTGTCTTGCTGTGCGGGGCGCCCCCGCTATTGGACTATCTGCTGCGTTTGGATTGATCCTTGATCTTGATGGTCAGCCCGAAAATGCGGATAAAATTTTGCTTGAGTTGCAGGCCCGGGGTGATCGATTGATTGCCTCACGCCCTACGGCGGTCAATTTAGCGTGGGCGGTGGAGCAAATGCTTCACTATGCTCGATCATCTGCGTGCCAACTCGGTGGGCCAGGATGGCGTCAAAGATTGTACGCCCAGGCGCAGTCGCTCTTTGAAGCGGATCGCGAGGCATGCCGGAAAATTGGCGAGGCGGGGGTTGCCTTATTGGAGGGACGGAAAAACATTCTGACCCATTGCAACGCGGGTGCTTTGGCGGTTTCGGAGTATGGCACCGCCTTGGCGCCTATCTATGTTGCTAAGGCGCGTGGTCAATCGATTAATGTTTGGGTTGATGAAACCCGGCCGTTGCTGCAAGGGGCGCGATTGACTGCTTTTGAACTCATGGCCCATGACGTGTCCTGCCAACTGATCACCGACAATATGGCGGCTCACGTAATGGCCTCTGGGCAGGTCGATCTGGTGTTGGTCGGAGCGGACCGGGTGGCGGCTAATGGGGATGCTGCCAATAAAATTGGCACCCTGGGATTAGCGGTACTTGCCCACCATTACGGCATTCCCTTTGTTGTCGCTTGCCCCTGGTCAACGATTGATCTTGAGACACGGTCAGGCTCAGACATTGTGATTGAGGAAAGAGATAGCAATGAAGTGTGTAGCTTTCAGGGCGTTCGTTCTGCACCAGATGGCATGAAAGCCTTTAACCCAGCATTTGATGTGACCCCTGCAGATCTCATTACCGCGCTTGTCACTGAGCGCGGAGTTCTTCGCGCCCCGTTCTCTGTCGAGCTCAAAGCGGCCCTCGCCGCGGGATAAGTTGTGGCAGAACAAGAAGGTGTCATAAAGTTCAGTCTTAATTTCACACCCAGTGAACAATCTCGCCAGATCGATGTCGAGCTTCACGCCTGGAGAGCGCTGCTGCACGCATACGGTTTAATTGGTCAAGTGCCCCACCGATATGAGGGCTTCGGCTTTGGCAATTTGAGCCAGCGAGAAGCAATTGGGTTTAGTATTACTGCGACCCAGACCGGTGGGCGTCAGAGTCTTTCTGATACCGATTATGCCTGGGTGACAGCCTGGTCGCTTGAACAAAACGCGTTGTCAGCAACGGGCCTTACGCCGCCTTCTTCTGAATCCCTGACCCACGCAGCGATTTATGAAGCCCAGCCCGAGGTTCGGTTCGTGTTCCATATTCATAGTCCAGATCTTTGGACAGATAGAGCAATTCTTGAGCTCCCAGAGACCGCGGCCGAAATTCCTTATGGTACGGTTGAAATGGCCCTTGCGCTGAAAGCTTTAGCGGCAAATCTAGGCGACGAAGGTATCGCAGCGATGGCGGGACACGAAGATGGTATTGTCTCTTGGTCAAAATCTGCGGTTGGTGCGGGTCTGCTTTTGATGAATGGACTCCAGCGACTCTGCATCCTAAGATGATGGAGGTTTCGTGGAAATTTCGATCTGGGCTTTTTTTTCCTAAGGTTTAGTTCAACAATCAGGGCAAGAGCATTGGGGGAAGCATGTTAGAAAATAAACGACTACTCGTTGGGCTTGCCATTAGTCTGGTTGTCATCGTTACAGGTGGAATCCTTTTTTTTGGATCTGATGCACCTTCGCCCGTTGAAGAACCTAGAGTGGTTTCTTTACCGATCCCGGAACCCGAGCCTGCGCCACCCCCGCTTGAGCCAGAACCCGAGCCAGAACCGGAGCCCGAGCCTGAACCTGTTCCAGAAGAGCCCACTTTTGTGTTGCCGCTGCTGGAAGGCAGTGATGGATTGATTCGTGATGGTCTCGTGAGCCTCAGTCGGCATGAGGGGATGAATCAGTGGGTTGCCGTGAATGATTTGATTCGAAAATTCGTCGGTTTTACCAATGGCGTATCTGAAGGAATAGTCGTACGAGATCCGGTGCGAATGCTGTCGCCTCAAGGCGCTTTCCCAGTCATTTCAGTCAACGAACGCGTTTCGCTGCTCGATCCTAAAGGTTATGATCGCTACGATCGTTTCGTTTCGATTTTTGAGTCACTCGATAGCGATGGCGTTGCAGAGTTCTATGTCCTTGTCCTGCCACTGCTGAACCAAGCTTATAATGAGTTGGGTTTGCCCAACGGAACCATCACGGAAACTTTGTTCAAGGCGATTGGACGATTGCTGGAGGTGCCAACGATTACCCGCGATATACGACTGGTTCAGCCCGTCGTTATGTACGAATTCGAGGATCCGGCGCTTGAACGACTCAGTCCGGCTCAAAAGCAAATGCTGCGCATGGGCCCCAACAACACGCGAAAATTACAGACCAAGTTGTCGGAGATTTCCCGAGCGCTGCGTGTTGCTTTAGAACGCGACTAACCGTCAATGCGACCACTTTCGGACTTGGTGGTTCTCGATTTAACCATCGCTCGGGCCGGCCCAGTGGCTGTGAGGTTACTTGCAGACTGGGGAGCAGATGTCCTGCGGATCGAACCACCTCAGCAGGCTGACGCTCAAGACGTCACCGGGAATCGCCAAGGTTCAGATGCTCAGAACTTACACCGTAACAAACGCGGGGTCTCACTCGATTTAAAGACAGCGCAGGGCTATCGGCTTTTTATAAAATTGGTCGAACAAGCGGATATTGTGGTCGAAAATTTCCGAGTCGATGTTAAACACCGGCTCAAAATCGATTTCGAGACGCTTCGTCTGATTAATCCGAGGCTCATCTATGCAAGCATCAGCGGATTTGGTCAGAGTGGACCTTACCAAAATCGTCCGGGTGTTGATCAAATCGTTCAGGGTAGTAGCGGCTTAATGAGCCTGACGGGCAGAGCAGAGGATGAACCCATGCGTGTCGGTATTGCCATCAGTGATACCTCCGCGGGGATGTTTCTAGGACAGGGTATACTCCTGGCGGTGTTGGAACGTTATCGAACTGGAGTCGGTCAGTGGGTTCACACCAGTCTTCTTGAATCGATGTTGAGTAAGCTCGATTTTCAGGCTGCGCGTTATACGATGACAGGGGAAGTGCCGGGCCGTGCGGGTAATCACCATCCCACATTCGCACCCATGGGGGTCTTCGAAGCCGCCGATGGTTGGGTCAATATTGCAGCAAGCACCGGCAAGATGTTTCGCGCTTTTTGTGGTGCGCTTGGGCTCGATGATTTGCTGTTAGATGCCCGTTATAAATCGAGCGCCTTGCGGCTTGAACATCGCGATGATTTAAACCACAGCATTAACAATCGAACGCGATTGCTCAGTACTGAGGTGCTTGTTGATCGGTTGAATAAAGTGGGTTGCCCTTGCGGGCCGATATACACGGTTGACCAGGCATTCCAAGATCAACAAGCACGCCATCTTGCGATGGTCCAATGCGCTGAACACTCAGAGCTTGGGTCGCTGCGATTGATTAGAAGCCCGATTAATCTTTCCGAGCATCCCGTCGGCGAGTCCTTCGATCGTGCTGCGCCTGAAAATGGCGAGCACAATCATGAGGTTTATCAAAATCTGGGATTGAGCCTCGCGGATATCGAGGCGCTTGAGCAGGCTGGGGTCATCTAAAACCTCTTTGCTTCGATTTGAAGTACGGCAAATTTCCATCTAGGAATCGCATTGACGCGCCTGACTCGGGCGGCACGAGGTGACGGCAGCATTAGAATCAAAGCGGATGACAGGAGTGACTATGAAGTTAAAGACAGCGAAGATGCTGGTAAGCGTCGAGGAAGGCATCGGCTGGATCACGTTTAATCAACCTGAAAAGCGCAATGCCATTTCACTGTCGATGTGGGAGGCCCTTGGTATGATTCTAGAAAGTTTTAACAATGATCCTGCAGTCCGCGTCGTTGTGATGAAAGGTGCCGGTGGAAAGGCTTTCGTTTCTGGTGCTGATATCTCTGAATTTGAAGCGAAACGCAGTAACGCTCGACAGCGGGCGGAATATGGTGAAGTCGCTGCGGCGGCAAATCGAGGGTTGGCAACCATTAACAAGCCGTTAATTGCGATGATTCAGGGTTACTGTATCGGTGGAGGGTTGGCCACAG
>Ga0209631_10002635_pt1 | contig 21338 bp, 13 predicted proteins | sample COG_08_FD_184752 | JGI IMG/M metagenome (GOLD analysis project Ga0209631, IMG submission 184752) | Pelagic Microbial community sample from North Sea - COGITO 998_met_08 (SPAdes) (version 2) | ecosystem: Environmental > Aquatic > Marine > Neritic zone/Coastal water | place: Helgoland, sampling... | reverse complement strand
TCGAACCCCCCGCTGAACAATCGCGTCCAACAGCCTTATCCTGTACGTGGGCGCGGTGGACGCGTCGTACATACCCCGTGGGCACACCTCGACCGCGATACCGTCGCACATCTTCGTCCATTCCGGCTGAGTCGGCGCGTCGACAAGGCGTTGCCTGGAGAGGTTGTGAAACACGTCCACGTGCGGCGTCCTCGACCCGCGGTCCACGAGGGGATGGTCCGGATCGTCAGATGCCGTCTCCATCAGGAGCAGCACCAGGCACGGGCGCTGGTCGCCGCCGGTCGGAGCGAACGCGGCGTCGAGCACGATGCGTTTGTTCGGTCGGAGGGGCGTACCCGCCGAGTCGAACTCGATCGTTCCCGGCGCCGAGTGGTTCGTCCACCCGCCCGTCGCGAGGGACGACGTCGAGCCCGACCTGTTCATGTCCCCGGCGTAGGAGGTGAAGAACACGCTGACGTGCGTGTCGCACCTCACCGCCACGCACCGGGCTCTCGGGTCCACGGCCAAGGAGACGAAGAACGGTTCCGAGTGTGCCGAGGTTCTGAGCGCCTCGTCCAGGGTGCGCCGGTCCAGGGATGGGAGCCCGGGCGGTGCCAGGTGGAGCTGCCTGACGGGCGCGAACCGTTTGGTCGCTTCGTCGAACTTGACGATGGACAGCTTGCCGGAGTCGGAGAGAATCCCGAGCAGGTCCGCGCCCGCGGTTCCCCCTTCATTCGCGGCGGCACACGGGATGACCTTTAGGTCCACGAGGGTGCCGTGCAGGGGCTGCTGGTGCGCCAGTCGCATGCGCTCGGTTCCGTCGCCCGGGTTGGGTGCGCGAACCAGGAGCTGGAGCTGGTCCGACTTGCCCAGCACCACATCGTCGACATCCGGTGCACGGAACCTACCCCAAACCGCGTGCGTCACCGACGCGGAGCTCACCACCTGGTCCACCACGAAGCACGAGCGGTGCTCTCGCCCGAGCCCTCGAATCGTGTCGTCGGAATTCCCAAAGTCGTCTTCGTCTCCGTCGGCGGCGTCTATTGAATGGTTGTGAATCGCCATCGCGTCGCCGGGTGCGTCCTCCTCACGATATCGTCGCCCTCACGATATCGCCCGCCGCCGACTTCCCGGTGTCTTCCGATGGTCGCCGAGCGGTGTGACCTACGCGGGGGCGTGGTGTTAACACTTTTTGTTATCAAGCCGGGACGAAAGTTCCTTCGGTTTCGTCGTCTGTGACCTCATTGACATCCAGGAATTGGCCGGCCCGTCGACCCGCACTCGGGACCAGCGCCGCGTGACGCTCGGGCGGTGTCGGAGTGTTTCGCTCTCAGGAGCACCGTATAACCGAGATGGGCTTCAAGGTTCGTCCACTTCGCCCTTCCCGAGCGTGTCTTTGGCCAGATCCGCGACGCGAAGGATACGCGATCGACTTTTCACACTGTAACCACACTCAGCGAAGAACCCGGCTCACGACCCTTCCTTTCCCGCCCACACGCAGGTCGCCGTCATCTACTACAGTCGCCGCGGGCGTCTTGTGACCCTAGCGAACGTGATCGCAGAGGGTGTGCGTCAGGTGCGTCCGCGACCCGCCCGGTTTAGCCCCCGATCGAGGTTGCGAAGGGTACCACCTACCTCTCATGTTCGACCGGAAAATCAACACCCAGACTGACTCCCAACTCCCACCCTTCCCCACACACACGCAGGTCGAAGGCGCGGAGGTGACCGTGTACCGCATCAGGGACCCCGTGCTGGGTGATGCGCCCGGTACGTTCGACGAGGGTGTCCTGGACGCGCCCATCGCCACGCCGGAGGTGATCATGCAGAGCGACTGCGTGATCATCGGCGGGCCGGGCAGGCAGGGTCGCATGTCCGCGGAGGTGAGCTACTTCTTCGACTCCCTCACGGAGTTCCAGACGAACGGGTGTTTGCTCAAAGGCAAGGTTGGCTCCGCGTTCACGTCCGTCGGGGGCGTGGGCCGAGGGTACGGCGGCCACGAGGCCATCCTGCAGTCGTTTCACGGGTTCTTCCTTCAGCACGGCATGATCCCGGTGGGGGTGCCGCCCAGCTCGGCCATGGAGGACGCGCACATGGCGAACCCTTTCGGAGTGTGCATGGCGGGCAAGCCGAGTATGGACAAGGCGGGCAGCAGGCTGAGGTCCCTCTCGGAGTCGGAGGTGAAACTGGCGTATTCCCAAGGCGAGTGGGCCTCCATCATCACCAAGCAGCTCCACGACGACGGCGACTGAGACTAACGCCGACTGCATCGCGGTTGGGGCTAAAGGGGAAACTCGGGGATTCGATTACTCTACGAGACGACGGCGCGCTGTGAGAGCACGCTTTGTAATAAGTGGTGAAAGTTGTCAACTCGTATTGATTTGATTGTTACAAGTTGCGCGTCGCCTCACTCGACGTTCCCATCAGGGCGCGTCCACTTCCGAAGGATTTCGTGGGCGTCCATCACATCGTCGAGCGTCGCGGCGCGAGACGGGCCGGGTTCGTTTAACACTTAAGTGTTACAGTCCGAAAATCTCTTTGACTCGGTCGAAGCCGCCGCCGTTGTACACCGCGCCGTAGCCTGATTCCTCGAGGAAGACCTTCGCCTTGGAAGCTCTCCCTCCCACGCCTCAGAAGACCACCACGGGGTTGGTCTTATCGGCGGGAAGGAGGGACGGGTCGAAGAACGTGCACGTGGACGTGTCCCAAGTAACGTTCGTCGCACCCGCGGGGCCGGGCTTGGCCTCCACCTCTCCGGGGCCACGGACATCGATGAAGGTTGGGTTTTCCAACGCACGCAGAACCGCCTCGTCGGCGATCACGACTGGTCATTTGAGATGGGGAGGTCAGGGAACACGGTCGATTCAGTGTCTTTGGGATTGAGTTGATAGATGACAAGAACCGTCGGGGTCGTCTCGGGGGCGTGAACACGTACCGGGGACGTTCTGCATGCTCGGGGTGTCACAGCAGTTCTCGTTATTGGAGGCGAACGCCCTCACGAGTTTACGCGAGCGGTTCGCTCGGAACGCGGGTGTCGCGAGCGACGGACCGCTATTGAATCTCGATGTGAGATTCACGGTCCGTCGCGCGGACGGGACGAGCCCGAGGCGCGCGATGACGGACATGCGCGCTGCGTTCTGCCTTTGTTCCCACCAAAAAGCGCGTGACAAAAAACGTGACAGTCTCGAAAAACGTGACTGTGCCTTTTTCTCGATCCTTGAGTTATTTCCTTGAGTTAATCGATCGGCACAATAAACGAGGCACGCGCGAATGCCTCTTAAATGTACGGGCAAACAGACCAAATTTGCCAAGACGGCGTCCGGCTTCCTGATTGGACGATGCCCGAAATCGAATCCGGCGAAACCGTGGATACAGCTGTTTCTCCGGCTTGAAAAGCCCGCTGCCGCCGGCCCGCGACGCCATTCCCGCACACTTCCACACCACCTTACAACCTCTATCAAGGTCAAGATGGCGTCCATCGTTGCTCAGCAGCTCGCCGCCGGGTACGTGCTCCGCGCGATCGTCTCCCGCCGCGCCTTTCGCGCGCTTTCCTCGATGGTTTTGCAATCGGTTCTTGGGTAACACGCGTGGTTGGGGATGGTTTCGCAGGAGGCCAGGCCCTGCGCTGATCCCTCGCGCGAGCGGGAAAAATCGACGCGAAGTCGACCCGCGATGCGTCCCCGCGCGTGTCACGCTCGATCTGCCCGAGCGCACGTCGTCCGCCGCTCGTCACGATGCCCCCAGCCGCCGAACGTCCCGCTGACCTTCCCCCTCCCGCATCCTCCTCTCTGCTGAAACCACAGGCTCACCCAGAAGTCCCGCACCGTCCGCCCCCGCGGCGTTGCCTCCAAGGCCCGCGCCTCCGTGCGCGTCGGCGCGGTCGCCGAGGCGGCCCGCCCCACCTGGCTTCCCGGCTCCCCCGCGCCCGCCCACCTCGACGGCACCCTCCCCTGCGACTACGGTTTCGATCCCCTCAACCTCGGCGCGGATCCCGAGAACCTCAAGTGGTTCGTCCAGGCTGAGCTCATGCACTCCCGCTGGGCGATGCTCGGCCTCGCCGGCATGGTCGGCCCCGAGCTCCTCACCAAGATCGGCATGGCCGACCTCCCCAACTGGATCGATGCCGGCAGCTGGGACGGCTACTGGCTCGGCGCCGGTCCCCTGTTCTTCACGCAGATGGCCATGATGAACTGGGCCGAGGTCCGCCGCTGGCAGGACATGAAGGCCCCCGGCACCATGAACGAGGATCCCCTCACCGGTGCCAACAAGGGCGACACCAACGTCGACGTCGGCTACCCCAAGGGTCTCTTCGACCCCATGGGCTACGCCAAGGACCCCAAGAAGGCTGAGCAGCTCAAGCGCAAGGAGATCGCCAACGGCCGCCTCGCCATGGTTGCCATGGTGGGTTGCTTCGCGCAGGCCATCTCCACCGGCACCGGCCCCGTGGACAACCTCTTCACCCACCTCGCCGACCCCGGCCACAACAACATCTTCGGTTAAATTCATAACTTGGGAGTTGCTTTAATTGTGTTGGGAGAAGAAGACGAAGAGTGTCATCAGGCAAGAGCAGGGTTACCACGGAGGATGTGAGAAACCTTAGTAGTGTGCTGTAAGTAGAGCTGGTGTGAATACTACAAACCGGCGATAAAGAACCCGCTATCGTCACAACTCGTCGTCCTCCCAGTCCTTCACCACCTCCATGGGCTTGGCGTTCATCGCCTCTTCGGACATGTCCACCCCGTGGCACGCGCCCTTTGGCTTTGAGCAGATGTCGTCCACAACGTTCTCGTCTCCCCTCCACAACGCGCTCTCGATCTCCTCCTCGTGCCTGTCCATGATGGTCCGGCACCCCTTCTGCATCTGGGGCGGAGGGTACGCGTACGAGCGAAAGTTGTACATGTCCTCGCACAACGCCTCCATCGCCTCCGTCACCGCGTTGCTCCTGCCCAGCTTCTTGGCGGTCTTCTCCACCGACGCGCGCAACTCCGTCAGCGTCGCCCTGCACGCCTCGCACAGCACCTGGGGGACCTCCTTCTTGGCCTCAGCGGTGGACGCGAGTGCCATTGCGATCGTGAACAGCGCCGCGAGCACCAAACGAAACATCCGAATCGCGACCATCTCGCGAGCCGGGTGCCGGTGGCGATGTGACGCCGTCGACTTTGTCAGCGACGAGAAATATTGTAACTTTTGAACTCGAGCCCCGAGGAGAGACCACACCGACCCGCGCTCAGTCGAGCCCGGAGACCAGATATCGACTCGGAGCCATGACGACCGCCGACGCCGGTGCGTGCGCGAACCCTTTTGGCCACCACCCTTTCCTCGCTAGCCTCCATCCCCGCCCAACCCGCCCGCGAGACCCGAATTAGGCATCATCATCGGAACCCCCGTCGACGACCCGAACGAGAACCGCGCTGACCCCATCCCCCGTTCCCAACCTACAGTGGATCCCAACCCTGCTGGAGAGACGCAGGAGAAACCCGTGGACGCGGAGCCCGAGCCCGAGCCCGAGCCCGAGCCCGAGGCGGAACCCGCGCCCGAAGACGCCGAAGGAGAGGAGGCGACCGAAGATGCCGAAGGGGTCGAGCCCGTCGAGGCGGCCGAAGGCGACGCGCCCGAGCCCGCGGCGGAGCCCGAGGACGTCACCCCCGTCGACATCTTCGATGCAGCCGCGCGAGGGGACCTCGCCGCGATCGACCGCGCCATCCTCGCGCAGGGACTCGACGTCGATCTACCCCATCCCGAGACGGGCGCGACGCCGCTGATTGCCGCCGCCGCCGAGAGGGCCGGCGCCGACGCGGTGACCCTCCTGCTGGACCGCGGTGCGAACCCCAACGCTAAGAAGACGAACGGTGACACGGCGCTGCACTGGGCGTGCTACCACGGCGACGGGGACGTGGCGTCGCTCCTCATGGACGCGGGTGCCGACGTCGACGCGAAGGGGGACCTCCAAAACTCGCCCCTCCACATGGCGGCGACGGGGAACCACGAAGCCATCTGCGCCGAGCTGCTCGCGCGGGGTGCGGATGCGGACGCCAGGAACGAGTTCCAGGCCCTCCCCTCGTTCACGGCGCCCGGCGAGGAGTGCAAGGCGACGCTGAAGGCGTGCGAGGCGACGGAGGAGGAAGGCCCGGGGGTTGAGAACGAGCGCAAGAGCGCGGCGCGTGCCGTGCTTCGCAGGAGGCTCGCGGCGACGCGACACGAGGTGAAGACGTCGTCGGCGAGGGCGGCGCGGGAGACGCGCGAGGCGTGGGAGGCTGCCAAGGAGCTCGACGTGACCAAGCGCAAGAAGAGGTTCGACGAGGAGGAGGAGCTGCGGGTCGCCGAGATCGGCCGCCTCAGGAAGGAGCTCGCCGAGGTGACCACGGAGCTGGACGACATGAAGGTGGCGTGGGAGGAACGCGATAAGAAGGACGAGGAGGAGAGGCTCGCGAGGGAGGCTGCCGCCGCAGCCGCGGCTGAGAAGGACAAGAAGGGTGGTAAGAAGAAATAGGAAAACGCGAAGAAGAAATAGTTTGCGATTAAGGGAACTACAAAACATACGTGAGCCAGTCACGTCGTTGACCGTAATTATCCACGTTTCTTTCTCACCTACACACATATGGACGAAAATCGCCCAAATGCAGATATTTGTGACAAAACAGATCAGCAGCCGAAGGGTCGCCACCTCGTCGACCCTGACCTGACCGGCTGCTCACAAAAGAAGGCGCCAAGCGAGCGCGATTTGAGCAGCGAACAAGGAACTTTAATACGCGTTCTGCCGCTCATCCCGCGCCCGTGGACCTCGAAGCACCATCTCGAGGCTTGTATGTCAGAATGTCGGCCCTGTTGGTGAATCAGGGGCGAATCAGCACCGGCGCGTCGGCCTCGCCCTCGCATCGCCGGAGGTTCAAAAAATCCTCCGTGGCCACTAATCTGGGGGGTGGCGAAGAGCGTTCCTCGACGCGTTCTCGCTCGTCCGCGGTGAACACGCACGGATCGGCCTCCTTTCAGAGGCTTGATGACCGCGATGTGGCCGTCGGGCACGGGGATGTGCGATGGAGGCGGCTCGCGACGAGGCCGTCGCGCCGCGTCCTGCGCCGCGCCGACGCCGCAGTGCCCGGCCCGACCACGCCCGAGGTCGCCATGTCGCCGTCCAAGCTGGGGTGGGACACCGCCATGAGCGCCTCGACGCTCGTCCAGCTGGGCGTCTGCGCCGCGACCATGGTCGCCGAACCCGTGCTCGGCTCCATCGACACCTTCTGGGTCGCCGCCTTGGGCACGACCGAGCTCTCCGCGCTCGGGCCCAACACCACCCTCTACGGCTGCGTCATCGCGGTCATCGTCGCGTACGGCTTCGGCACGGCCGCGACGCGCAAGATCGCCGTCGCCCTCGAGCTGGACGAGGCACACAGAAAGTCGGGTACCCTCAAGCCCGGGGAGAAGACCACGGCGGGCGGCACGCTCATCGCCGTCACGGTGACCACCGTCGCCTTTGGCCTGGCGTGCGGTTTGTTGATCGCTCTCTTTCCAAACCTCATCGTCAACGCCATCGGCTCCCCGGAGAGCGTGGTGGTGCCCGCGGCGCAGTACATGCAGCTTCGCGCGATGGGTGTGCCGGCGGTGGGCATGGTCGTCGCGCTCAGCGGTGGGTTCCAGGCGGCGAGGGACGCGAAGACCCCGTTCATCGCGGTCATGCTCTCGGGCGTCGTGAACCTAGTCTTGGACCCTCTGCTCATGTTCACATTCGGCCTGGGCATGAGCGGCGCGGCGCTGGCCACCGTCACCGCGCAGTACTCGAGTGCGATTCTCATGACGTACCAGGCGTTCTTTGGGAAGAAGAGGGCCATGTTCTTCGGCTCCGAGACCGAGTCCGTGACGGCGTGCGTGGAGGGAGAGACGTGCGACGAAGTCGACCTAACGGAGGAGCCCGAGGAGCCGGTCAAGTTTGTCGAGCCGGCGCGTTACGACTTCAACAAGAAGGTGGCGATGGAGTACACGCAGGAGACCGGGTCCTACATGGGCAGGGTCGCGAACGTCGTCGTCGTGTGGGCCCTCACGGGCTCCCTCGCCGCCAGGCTCGGAGTGTTTGAGGGCGCGGCGCACGTCTTACTCTTCCAGCTGCTCAGCATCATGTCCATCTCCGCGGGCGCGCTCACCACCGTCTGCAACGCGCTCTGCGCCAGGCTCTTCGTCTCCGTCGGCGACGAAGCGGCGTCGGCGGCGGGCAAGGCGCTCACCATCCTCGGCGGGGTGGTTTTCTCAGCCATCTCCGCCCTCTTCTGGGTGTTCAGGAAGGAACTCCTCTTTGCGTACACCCCGGATCCCGTGGTGGTCAGCACCGCGCTGGATCCATACTTTCTGCTCATCGCGTCTGTGGCGACGTACTGGTACAAGACCCTCGAGGGTGGCTTGATTGGACGAGGAGACGCGAACGCGGTGAACTTCATCTTCTACATCGGGGGCGCGGCGGCGCTGGTGTCGCTGTGGTATTTCAATCAGAGCGCCGCGGGAATCACGCTGATGAGAATCTGGTGGGCGGTTGTTTGGTATTACTCGGCGCTCGCCGTGGGTTGTACGTTCCGGTGGTGGCAGCTGGGCAGGCTGCGACGGAAGATGCCCCCGACGGTGTCATGATGGGGAAGTTTCGGGAAAGTAAGGCGGTGGTCAACGCGCTCGGACTTCACGAGCGGTTGACTTGCACGACTTGCCCATATAGGGTGTATATATTTTTCCTTTCGGGGGCGAGGCGGTTTCAATCGCCCGCCGGGTTCCCACGCGGACGCGCCGCATCGGGCCAGTGCGCCGCACGAATATTAATAAATATGCTAACACTTACGACGACGTGAAAGCACGTGTTTGAAATATTAAGATTCATTTGAAAGAATTCGTGTGTGTGGTTATTCCAGTTTCGTATCGCGTCGTCGCAAATGATGAGCTCAACGCTTGCGCTTCTTGTCCCCCTTGGTGTTTGACGAGGGAGAAGACTTGGCGGGAGGGGCCTTAGCGGCGGGAGTCTTTGCCTCCCCGCCCTTGGCGTCCCCGATATCAATATCGCCTCCGTTCTGCTTGAGCTTGAGGCACTTCGAGTGCGCCCTGTCGGTACCGCATCCGCCCTTCTTGGCGCGGGCGCAGATCTCGCATCGGACGGCTTGCCCGGGAACCTTGGGCTTTGGCGGGGGCTTGGGCTTCTTCGCCTCCTCCTCAGCCTTGGCCTTGGCCTCAGCCTCGGCGCGTGCCTGCTCTTCAGCTTCCTTCGCCTTTCGCTCAGCCTCAGCCTTGGCCTTGGCCTCAGCCTCCCTCTTCTGCTTGGCGAGCTTGGGGTTCCTCTTCAGCTCGCGCTCCTCGGCTTCGCGCCTCTTCTTCTCCTCCTTGTCCCTAACCTCCTTCTCGACGACGCAGTCGTTGCAGCGCACGTACTCGAACGACTTGGGCAGGTAGAACCCGAGAGCCTCCCACTCGGGGTTACCCTCGACGGCGTCGAAAGGGGTCTCCCCGTTGCACTCGGCGCAGAACGCGATGGGGCAGTCCACGCATCGGAACAGCAAACCGCCCGCCTCGCTGGCGGTGCGGTTGCAGCTCTTGCAGTGGTGCTGAGGGCACTGCCAGCCCATCCTGGGGCGGGTGACGAGCCTGGCGCAGCCGAGAGACATGGTCCTCGGGCAGTTGCGGCATCGAAGGCGCTCGGCGGCGACGTCCGGGGCGAGGAAGGCGGGAGCGGGCTTGTTGCACCCGTTCTCCTCGTCGCCCTTGCACTCGCAGCAAATAGTCTCGTGTCGCGACGCGCGATCAGCCGCGCGGAGTCGAGCGTGCTCGCGGGCCGAAGCCGCGCGACGCTCGCGGTCCTCAGCCTCGCGCGCCTCCTGGAGCGACGCCCTGGACACGGCCTGCATGCCGAGGCCGAAACCGGCGTCGACCATCTCCACGGTGGACACGCGCTGGCGCCTCCCGCCCCCGAGCTCCTCCACCCAGAGGTCGGCGATGTCCTTCTTGTTCCCCTTGGCCGCGCTCGTCGTGTAGTCCATGCCCTCCCACTGGTAGTGTCCCTTCTTGCCGGTGCTCTGCGCCGCCCTGGCGAGCGCCGCGGCACCCTCAGCCTGCGCGTCTTCCGTCGACTTGGCTGGGGTCTTGGAGGGTGTCTTGGAGGAGCGGGTAGCCTTCCTCTCGGGGGGACCGGGGAGCTCAGCCGCGTTGGCGCCGGAGATGATGATCTCGCGGAGCTCCGCGAAGGAAAGCTTCGCGGCGGTGGCGGGATCCTGGCCAGCAGCGGCGGCGGCGGCATCGAGCGCCTCGATGTCCGCGCCAGCCTCGAGGCCAGCGAGCACCGCCGCGGCGAGTCCAGCCTTGCGCGCAGCCACCGCCAAAATACCCTCCTCGACAGAGTTGGCGTGGCACATGCGAATCACAGTCACCGGTCGCTTCTGCCCGAGGCGGTGCGCGCGGTCCTGCGCCTGCTGATCGTAGGTCGGGTTCCAGTCGGGATCCGCGAGGATGACGGTGTCCGCGGACTGGAGGTTGATACCGAGACCACCCGCGCGGGTGGAGCAGAGGTAGACGAAATGCCTGCCGTCCGGCTTGTTGAAGAGGGCAGTCTCGTACCTGCGCCTCGAAAGGGAGGTGCTGCCGTCCAGACGGAGGTGCGCGTGGCCGCGAGCCTCGCAGAACTCCTCGAGCATGTCGAGCATCATGGTGAACTGGGAGAAGATGAGAACCTTGTGACCACCCGCGCGCAGGCGGGGGAGCATCTCGTCGAGCGCCTTGAGCTTGCCGGACGCCTCGATGAGCGCCTCGACTCGGTCGCCGCCGCTCGCGGCGATGATCGCCTTGGCGGCGTCGTCTCCGAAGGTGAAGGGGTGGCAGCACACCTTCCTGAGCTGCATGAGGAGGTTGCTCAGCTTGGTGAACTCTTGGCCACCAACCTTGGCTTGCTCATCCGCCGCCTCGGCGATGCACATGCCCTTGCCGAGCGCACCCTTCTCGGAGGTGGCGTTGGTCGACGCGAGCTTGCCAAACAAACCCTTCTCGCCCTCGAGCAGGGTCTTGTACCACTGCCTCTGCGCATCGGAGAGGGGCACCCTGACGACCGTTTCGGTCTTCGGGGGCAGGTCCTTGGCGAGCACCGCAGCCTTGGTGCGGCGGAGCATGAGGGGCTGCAGAAGAGCTCGCGCGGCGGCCACCGCGCTGTCGTCTCCAAAGGCGGCATCCGCGTCAACCTCCATCTTCTCGGCGCCGGCAGCCTCGAGCACTTCCTGGAAGAGCACCGAGACGAGCGCACGGAGCTCGTGGAGGTTGTTCTGGAGGGGCGTACCGGTGAGCAGGAGGCTCGCGGTGGTGCGGATACGGCGAACCGCCTGCGAGACGAGGGAGCTGTCGTTCTTGACCCTCTGAGCCTCGTCGAGCACCATGTACCTGAAGTGGAACCTGTTGGCGAGCATGCTCTGCTCGGCGGTGAGCATCTCGTAGGTGGTGACGAGCACGTCGAAGGTACCCTGCACGAGCACCTCCTGCTTAAGCCTGTTGCGCTCAGCCTCGGGGCCGTGAAACGCAACCGCCCGTAGGGACGGGCACCAACGCTTGGACTCAGTCACCCAGGTGGGCAGGACGGAGAGAGGGCACACCACGAGGTGGGGGCCGGACTCGCCCTTGGCGTCACGCAGGTACTGAAGGAACGATAACACCTGAAGAGTCTTACCCAGACCCATGTCGTCTCCGAGGATACCGCCGCCAGCGCCCTGAGAGTGCTGCGCGGCGAGCCACGCGACACCCTCCCGCTGGTACATCCGTAGGCCCTCGTTGAGGTGCGAACCCTTCTTGGCGTCGCCGAGAGCCTTTTTCCGTGCGGCGTCCATCTCGATCGTGACCTCCTTCTCGCACTCGTCGTCAGTCATCTTGGCGATTCGCTCCTGTTCCTTCTCGGGAACTTTCGCGCGGGTCATGACGCGCCGGCAAAACGCACCCGACCGCTTGTGCATGTCGACGCGCCTGTTCGGGTCGATGGGCTGGGGCAGGAAGGGCACGAATCGGTGCCAAAGCCTCGCGACGAACTTAGCTTTGCGCAGTTCAATCTTGGCGCCCTCGGACTTCATGGCGGAGTTCATGGCCATGCGCTCCTCGTTGTCCATGGCGTCGTACGTGCGGGCGCCGCCGATGTCGGCGAGGCTGATTTGCGACGGCGCCTGGGCCATGCCGGCGAGGTTGCCGTTGCTGGCTCCCATGCCGACGGGTGCCTGCATGCCAGCCGCCTTGTAACGCCGCTGGGCAAACGCGGGGGCGGAGTGCTCCGCGCAGAAGAAGATCGGGGGCGAATGCATGTCCTCCTTGTCCGGGTAGAGGCGCACCAGGCCCGCGGATCGGGCGCAGAGCGGGTGGAAGCCCTGGAAGCAGTTCTTCATGCTGCACTGCACGCACCCGCCGGCGAGGTTGCACAGACCGCAGTTGAGGATCATGCGCGAGTTCTTCACCCTGTGCATGTCAATCACGGGCGCGCATGTGGTGCTCGGGGTGACAATCGCCTCGCCGAGCGAGTTGGCGCAGCAGAGATGCGCGTGGGTGCCGTCGGCGCCCCAAGCGGTGTTCCACCTGCTGGGGGGCTGCACCCTGCTCAGGACGCCGCCGGGGACGGGGCACAGCGAGCACATGCCCGCATCAGCCGGCCTGTCCTTTCCAACCTTGATGCCGTCGATGCAGCCCTGGCAGAACCACTCGCCCTCGGGCACCTCAGAGAGGCCGTAGCAGGAAAGGTGCACCTGAACGTCGCATCCGTCGCACATGACGATGCAGTCGTTCTCGATGTTCCAGAAATCCGGGTCCGCCTCGCCGCAGATGTGGCACAGGTCGTGGTCTCCAGCCGCCCAAAGGGTGGCGCGCTGACCCTCCGGTCCTCCCGCCAATCGCGTCTTCTCGCTCGCCTCCTTGACCACGCGCACGCGCTCCTTCGCCCTGGCCATCACCGCCTCGTCGTCCTGGGTCTCCCCATCCTCCTTGGTGAGGATGTCGTACATCTCGTCGTAGTTGATGGTGATGATCTCGGGGAGCGCGGGCGCACGTCTGCGGCTGGGCATGGGACCCCGGTTGGTGGCGCCGGCCCTGAGCGCCTTTTCAAACGCATCCATCTCCTCCCGCGTCAGCTTCACGCCGTGCTCGTTCCAGACGTGCTTCTCCATGGATCGGAGGTACTTGAACGCGCGCTTGTCGCAGTGGGGGCAGGGCACGGCCACCTTATCCGCGGGCGCGATCGGTCCGCCGTTAAGGATGGCCTCGTACTCCAGCTTCATCCGTTCAACCTCAGACGCGGACCAGCACACCTCCTGATTCCCGGCAGCTTCGCGGAGATCCAGCTCCTCGATCTCACCCTCTCCCTCCTCGTCCTCCTCGTCCTCCTCCTCCCCGGCACCCTCGCCGTCCTTCTTATCCTCCGCCAAATCCGGTTCCTTGGTCGCGTCGGCCATCTCAGCGTCCTTGGGCTCGGCGGGCGGGCGTGCGTCGTTTGGATCTGGGTCGGCGGGATCCGACTTTTTCTCACCCTCCTCCGCCGGTGGAGCGTCTTCTTCGCCGCCGTCCTCCTTGTCCTTGGGCTCGTAGTAGAGGGTGGCCATGCCGGTGACGGGGTTCAGCTTGATCACCCTCGCCTTCCACCAGGTGCCGTCCTCCGGCCAGAGGACGTCGATGCATCGCCCCACGAGCGCCACGTTGACGGCGTCCTGAGGGGTCAGCATCTTGCGTCCGCCAGTCTCGTTCTCGCTGGGAGTTCCAGGGGCTGGGGCCACGGTGTCGGGCGAGTCGGATCCGCCGTTGACCGTATCCGGGGCGCGATCTTCCTCGATCTCGCCGGGAACGTCCGGCTTTTCATCGGATTTGATCGCCGTTTCGCTCGTGGGGCCCTGATCGGCCCTCAGGGGCTCGGAAACCGCGGCGGCGGCGGGCGCCAGTTCGGCCTTTGGCTGCGCGTTGGCAGCGCCTCCGTCGGCATCAGGCCTCGCAGCAGGGTCAATGGCGGCGGACTCTGGGGGCGTCGCGCCGACCGCCCCGTTCGCCCCATCCTGGCCGCCCATCGCCGATTGCCACGCCTGCTTGAAAAATCCGGACATCGCTTCGCTGCTCACGTGCCCGCGCTCGTCCGCGCCGTCTGCGGGTGGAAAAGTTCGCGCGGAGGCCATGCCTTTTGAACGCGCTGGGAGACGGAGGGCCTCCCATGTTCGAGCTGACGAAAATGGGCCCAAGTCTAGGTTACAAGTACTGCATAAAGCTTTTGATGACGAGGACCAGTGGTCGTACACAACGAGCAGCGCGCCAACTGGATGGCCGTCCAGGAGGAGGGCGCGTCAACTGGCATATGGTCGGCGCTCCCTTCCATCCCGGATCCCCTCCGGGCGTTCGCCAATCGCCTGGACGGCAAGCGATGCCCCAAGGAGCTTGAGGGGAAGTGGAAGATCGATAACAAGAGGTCCGAGGCCCTCTGCCCTTTCGTCGTGGGCCTCGGCGTGCCAAAGTGGGCGTGTCCGGCGATCGGTCTCCTGGAGCGAAGCACCGAGCTGAAGATATCGTGCCCGGAATCTGCGTCCGGCGGGTCCGATTCAATCGTCGTCGAGGACACGACGGCGCTGAGCAAGCGCAACGTGACCGAGGTAACCCTCGATGGTGTTGAGACGGAGAAGTCGACGAAAACCGGACGCAAGAGATACATGCTGAGCGGCAGCGTGGAGAACGATCACCTGGAGGCGGAGGTTGCGTCCAAGACGGCGGTGGTGACGTGCAGGCTGTTCCAGAGGGGGCCGGGATGGGAGACCAGGCAAGAGAGGGCGTTGGTAAACCAGCACGACGGCATCGTGCGTCTGAGGGAAAGGAACGTGCTGCAGCGTCCGGGAGAGGAGGACGTGGTGGTGGACAGGTTCTTCCAGAAGGTGGAATGATGGACGGCATCGCTCGGTTTCTTAGTTTCCATAGATGTAGCTCCAGTTATTAGTCTATGTAGGTGCGACGTAGTCACGACGATTCAAGCGTAGTAGACTTGTGGATCGAGATTTTGAGTCAGTTTGCAGCAAACCGAGATGACCTCAAGTCCCTTCAAAAATGTAATCACTCTCGCCCGCGCATCGCGCACGGGGGGAACTCACCGCACGATGGCGGGTCCGAACGTGCTGATGTCTAAGGATGTAACGATCGCCGCGGGGGCGATCGGCTTCAACTACTCCGTGACCATGGGCATCATCTTCGTGAACAAGCTGCTCTTCCTGCGGACAAAGTTTCCGGTTCTTACCCTCGCCGCATCGCATCTCGCGGTGAGCGCCCTGTTCACGCGCGCCGCGATGTACGCCGGGGTTTTCAAACCGAGGGACGCGAAGGTTGACCGAATGATATTCGCCGTCGCCGCGCTGCAGACCCTCGCGATATCTCTCGGGCAGGCTTCGCTGAAGCTCAACAGCATGGGGTTTTTCCAGCTCACGAAGCAGATGCAGGTGCCTCTGGTGGCGAGCATCGAGTTTTTCTACCTCGGCAGGAGGCTCAACGCCAAGAAGGTGGGCCTCTTGGTACTCATGACCCTGGGCGTGTGTACCGCGTGTGCGTCGGACGTGCAGTTCTCGTGGCTCGGTGCCTTGATGGCGGCGACGGGCACGGCGTGCACCTCCGTCGAGGCCGTGCTCTACTCGTACCTGCAGCAGAGCCTGGGTTGGGAGACCCTGCAGCTGCTGTACAAGACTATGCCGATGGCCACCGCGGGTATGGCGGTCGTGGCGATGTACAACGACTTCGGGGTCAACGCGCCGAGCGCAGGGGCTGGGGACATTTACGGGGCTGGGTCTGGTAATTTTTTAACCGGCATGGACGCCGTGGGCACGACCCTCTTCCTGTCATCGTGTGCTTTGGGTATGGCCGTTAACGTGTCTTCGTGCTTCGTCAACGGGAAGGCATCGGCACTCGCGTACGCCATGCTGGGACTGGCCAAGACCATCACGGTGATCCTGGTGGGTATCGCGTTCTTCGACGGGGTGCCGACAACTCGAGTCGCCGCGGGGACGTTGACGGCGATTTGCGCCATCCTCATGTACACCAAGTTGACGCTCGATGACAAGGCGAGAGCGGCTGCGCTTAAGAACTCGGGGATGGATGATACGAACGACACGGTGGAGATGGTGAAGGCGCCGCTGATGGAAAGCAGTGCGTCGAAACGGTGATGAGGGTTGAAAGTAGCTTGTAACGCGCGCCAACTAAATCGAGACTCTATCGCTCCTCCACCCACGCTAGTAGGTACTCCGCCTGGTGTTCCACGATGAACTCTCCATCCTTGAACAAAAACTCCATGATTGGATCCCTCTGCAGTGCACAGATCTTATTGTGCGCGAGGGGCAAGTACCCGGGGAATTCGACATCGACGTGATGCCACGACAGCGTTTGAAGCCCCGCAGTCATCTTTCGCTGCAGAGCCAGCCCGTCCGCCGCGCCCGAGAACGAGCGTTCGTACAACCCTGGATCGGTCGGAATGTGGTCTCGTTCATCGGCGATCCTCGGCGCTCCTGTGAACGGAAACTGAAAACCACCCGTCGACCCAGCAGCAGCGCCGAAGCCCCCGGCGTCGATGATATTCGCGCTCGCGGGGCTCGACGCCTCGCGCGAACGTTTCTCTCGCATCGTCCTGGTCGCGTCGGGATCGATGGATGCCGTCTCGAAAGCGACCAGGAAGTCGTTCACGGCATTCGCGTAAGCACAACGCCGCTCAAACGAAGCCAGTGCATCGACAAACGGAAGCTCGTCCGACTCGTCCCGAGCCCCACTTCCACCCCCAGACCCGCGCTCTCCTCCTTTTCCATTCGTCGGGTCCGCCATCTTCGCCAGCAGCGGACGCCGGTTCCCCCTGCCGTCCCTCAGCATCAACTGCGAACAGGACTCGCCGATGAGAGCAGCACCCACGGTTTGCAGCGGGCTCGGGAACACACCCAGGTACCCGAAAGGCCCGACACCCAGGTGCGGGGACGCGGTGGTTAAGAACGTCGTGGGCTCAAGACCCGCGATGGATTTCGACTCTTCGTCGAAAAGCAACGCAGCGGCGTACCGAGCGTAGATGCCTCCGAGGGAGTTTCCCACGAGACTGATCCTTCTCAGGGACTCGCGATGTTCGGCGACCACCGCGCGGATCTCGTCCGCGACTCGCCTCGCGCCGTTGGGTACGCCATCGAAACTCTTAACCAGAGTGTTGCACGCGGGTTTGTGCACCAACACGTCGGTTCCACCTCGCGTGGTGAGGTTGCGTTCGAGGCAACGAAGGTCCTCCGGGGTACCGCCGAGTCCGTGGATGAGCACGAAGAGATGCGAAGGACCGTCAGCGGTAGCTGCGGCGCGGGTTGGACGACGCGCGGCGGCTTGGTTCCGCCCTCGGACCAGCGTTGACTTGGGCGACAGACCCGGCACGGTGTTCCTCCGCGACGGCTCCATCCGGATCCCGACGTACGCCAAGGCTGCCATCGCGATGTGACGCACGCGGAGGTAGCAGCCTCGAAGGACAGGGAAGAGCGCTGCCGCGAGTACGACTTGGAACGCGCGGACGGCAACCTTGTATATCCACCCCGGGATCGCCCCAACCATCAACACGCCCGCAGCTCCAACCCCCGTGGGACGCGCGGGCGAAAGTGAAGTCATCAGGCGAACTTTTCCAAACAAGATGACGTCGCGCGTTGTTGGACTGAGATTATCGCGGCGTATGCTACTACATCTCCTGCTAGCTACAGCTATGTTTCTGCTACCTATGTCTATCAACTACTCCTCCTCGCTGCCGAACTGCCCGAAATACTTGCCCGCGACCGCGAGGCACACCTGGATGTGCGGCAGGGACGGGTCGCTTGAACTCGTCACCTTCGACCGGCGCGTCGCGAGTGCCCTCGCCAACGCCCGAACCGATGCCGAAGTTTCCGCGTCAAGTGGCAGGCCAACGCGCGAAGCGAGCGCGTAGAACCACGCGGCGCGAGCATGCATGCGCGCGGGTGCCGACCGTTCGGTACCCAGAGCCAACTCATCCCGCTCTTCAGTGAGCCGCGAAGCGAGTGCCCTCGCGTGGGCCCGGAACGCCGCACCCGCGGACAACTCGTCGCATCCAATCAGCAAATCGAAACTGACGCCTTCGGGTTCCTCCCCGTCATTCATTCGCTCCAGTGCCGCCTGGGACGCGAGCGCGAGTCCCTGACCACCTCCCGCCGGCCGACCGGACATCTCTCGCCTCGCCGCCGTCCTCGAAACCCGCGCGCGAAGGTCAGAAAAGTCGGAGAGGAACTCCCGTTGCCATCTCTTATCGGGCCTGGCGCAATCCGGACACTTCGGCGGTTTGTATCCGGCGAGCTCCGGCACGTAGCCGCGCGTCTGCTTGTGATCGAACGCCCTAGGGTCGATCGTCGGAGACACCATCACGTCGGGGACGGTGTTGGCCTCGTGCCGCACCCTGCGAAGGTATTCGAATCCATCGACGGGAGGCCCAGAGTCGAAATCGGGGTCACCATCGACGGGTAACGCTCGGGCGCGCATGCCCTGCCGCTTGTCTTCCTCCTCGGCGACCTTCTCATCCTCTTCAACCTCTACGTCGACCTCCTCCTCCTCCTCCTCGAAGACCTCCTCGTCGTAGTCCTCATCGTCGTCGCCAACGTCGCCTCGACGCATCTTAGGAGGTTGTCTGCGGGTGAGATGTGCCGTTCGGGTCAGATGTGGGTCGTCGTGTCACGGTAAAATGCAACGTTCGAGCGGGTGTCGTGTGGTTCGGGTAAACCAGACGGGCTGAACTTTGCCCGACGCAGCACCGTGCCCCGAAAACGAAGATTCGGGGCGGTCCTCGACAAATGCCTCGTCGAGGAAGCCACGTTGCGGAAATGATGTAGCTGCATTTCAAGGGGAAGCTTCGCCGTGGCGATCGACGGCTTCCCTAGGATTATATGCAGCACACGGGTTGGAAGGGATGCGGGCGCGGAGGTCCATGAGGGCGAGCTCCCGAAAGTCGATGATTAACGGCGGCGGCGAGGGTTACGGGGCAACTGCGAGCTACGCACCTGGCCTTCTCTGCCGCCTACGCGGACTCCCTACCGGCGCCCGCGCCGGCGACAATCACCGTAGGCCCGCCCGCCCTGGAACCCTGGGCCGGATCGCCGCTCGCCCGCGTGTGATGCCGTGTGCCCCGGGTTGTGACGCTGATAACCTACAAAACCTCCCCAACAAGTTTCGCACCAGCCAGACAGACTGACCTCGTTTTGGGTCGAGCCACGGCAAACTCCTCCGCGCAGTTCGCCCACCATGACCACCATTCCACCGGAACCGGATACGAAGAAACGCGCCATCACCTACGGCGATGGACTGCCCCTGGCGATCGCCATCATCGGACGCAGACGCGCTGACAAGGCCGCCAAGACGCTCAAGCGCGACAGAAAGCTTCGGGAACACCTGAAGGCTGTCGCTTCGTTCCGTTCAAGGCTCACGGCTATATGCGACCGAGCCGCGTCTCTCGCTGCGAGCGCGAGTGATATCGTTGGTAACAACGCGAGATCCGCGCTGCTGCTGCAAGCAACCTGCGACGTCGCGGCAACTGACGCCCGCGACGACCTGCGAGAACGAGAGAGAAACTTTCAGTTCCTGAGGGGCGTCCGAGCGTATCGTCTCGCGAAGCTCACGCTCGCGTCCAAGCCGAACACAGTCGCCGAGTCGAACATTAAAGAGCAAAAGCGCGCCATCGTGGATGTATCTGCGATGAAGGTCATCGAAACGATGCGCGCCGCGGATGATACACCAGATGTGTTTGCGGCTTCGGAGCTTCTGCTGGAGATCACTGGAGGTCTGCCGCTTCCCCAAAAGACGGCGCGGGCGCACATAGACTCTTGTGTCACAGTCCTGGCTTTAGAAACCGAGAAGGTCCAGGGCGAGCGCAAGGCGAAGAAGCTTCGGCGAGGCCCCGGCGCAGTCGACGCAGAAGGCATCGTGCGTCAGACCCTCGATGCGCTTCTCCGATTGTATCTCGGTGCCGACGACCCGAGTCATCGCGCGTTGATTTCCCACGCCGTGACAAGGTCTGTACGTGTGGAGAACAAAGCGCTGACGTCGCTCTGTCTCGGCGCATGCCTGGATGCGATCACCTCGCACGTAGCTCGAGCGATGGACAAAGGTGTTGAGCTCGGGATGCAAGGCGAGCGCATGGGCTTTGTCTTTCACGTCGCCGAGCTCCTGCTGCAAAGGAAGGTTACTTGCGTCAAAGCGGTATCTGCAATATCCACCGCAGAGGCGTCACTCCCGTCAATGGCTGCAAACCGATGCATGTCACCTCTGTCGCTCAGAATAAGGAGACTGAGCGCAATGGTTCGGCTGCGTGCAGAAGTGATATCCGATGATGAGTAGTGCTCTGAACCTCAAATATTTTTCATCAAACTCTCGTTTCAGACAAAGATCGCCTTCTTGCCCAAACATATCCGCCCGCGTTCCGCAGTCATGCGGCGTCGAAACGTCGGTTCCGATGACGCGCCCGTGCGCGACGGCGACGGCGATGGGGAGGACGATGATGACTGGACTATGAGACCCAAGCCCAAGTCGAACAGGAAGTTCAAGGTGCCGATCCGCCCGAAAGGAGGGTCGGGAACGGGCCTCCCGCCGTTACTGGCGCTGTGGTGGGTGGCGACCCTCACGGCACTTGCGCGATGGTCCGTGCTCTTCAACGTCCCCGCACCCGTCGGTATCGGCGCTGCGGATCAGTCGCGGTTCAGCGAAGAACGCGTGTTGACGCACGCGCGCGATCTCGCCGAGGGCATCGGCCCAAGGGTTGTGTCGACTCCAGCTATGGAGCCTGCCGAATGGTATGTCGTCGACCGCGCCAGGGAGCTTGTGGAGGAGATATCTGCCGCGAGGGCGGACGACATGGACGTCGATCTCTCGATACACCGTCCCACCGGATCGTTCCGCCTCAACTTTCTCAACAACGACATCGCCAACGCGTACACCAACCTGACCAATGTGGTCGTTCGAGTGGCGCCGAAAGATGCGTCGAGCGACGCAAAGTCGGTCCTTCTCAACGCACACTTCGACACAACCTTGGGCAGTCCTGGCGGCGCGGATTGCGCATCGTGCGTGGGTATGCTCCTTGAGATCCTCCGTGTGATGGCACGCCCTGGGACGCGTGTCCCAGCGGCGCCGGTTCTGTTCCTGTTCAACGGCGGAGAGGAAACTTTCATGCAGGCGGCGCACGGTTTCGTCGCGCATCATCCGTGGGCTAAGACCGTGGGTGCGGTCATCAACATCGAAGCGACGGGGACGAGCGGACCCGACGTGCTCTTCAGGGAGACGGGAGGCTGGCCCGCGGAGGTTTACATGCGAACGGCGCCGAGGCCCGCGGCGACGGCTTCCATCCGTGACTTGGTCCGATTTGCAAATCTACC
>Ga0209631_10002630_pt1 | contig 21362 bp, 9 predicted proteins | sample COG_08_FD_184752 | JGI IMG/M metagenome (GOLD analysis project Ga0209631, IMG submission 184752) | Pelagic Microbial community sample from North Sea - COGITO 998_met_08 (SPAdes) (version 2) | ecosystem: Environmental > Aquatic > Marine > Neritic zone/Coastal water | place: Helgoland, sampling... | reverse complement strand
GGTGTGCGGTTCACCTCCCCTCCGTGTACAAATCGTCCGTGGTGGCCTGCACGATCGTGGGCGCCAGGCTCGTGGCGCTGTACCACGCGGCGAGGGTCGGGTGCGACGCCATAGGCGCGCCGGAGAGCCACAAAAAGGTGGCTTGGATGGGCTACGTGACGCAGGTGAGTCTATTTTTTACCTTCGGAGGTACCTTCGAAGGTATATTTGTATGGGCAATTAGAGGACTGACGACGTGTTTTCTATCACAGGCTGGCGTGGCGTTGGGTTTGGTGCGAACCGCGGCGCGCAGGTTCCCGCAGTGGGGGGACGAGTTCGGCGCGTTGATGGTGGCGACGATCGTGGTGAACCAGCTCGTGGGTCCGCCCATGTTCCGAGCGGCGATCGTCGCCGTCGGGGAGAGTGGAGTGGATCCTAGGCCCGGACACAAAGCCGCGGCAGATGCGGCGGATTCAGTCGCCGACGCGGACGCCGGAGCGAAGATCACCTCCGCCGCGGCCGAGGTGTGACCTGACGTGTGGATCGTAGTTTGTAGTGTACATCGAACGTGTGACTTGAACATCGTGTGGCTTGAACAAATGAGATTACAGAGTACATTGAGGCGGGCGAGGCTAGTCCGGATCCGATCTCTCGCGAGACAAAGGCGCCGTTGAGTTACTCCTCCTCCAGTTCGGGGAAGTTGCCCACGATGTGCTTGTACAGCTTGCCCTTGTTGCGGGACTCCCAGAGCGTGTCGAAACCGTTGTTCACGACCTGTGGGAACGAGAGAGGGGGAGGGTTAGCGCGTGAGTCATCCGGTGTGAGTCGGATGGGTGGGTGACTGAAAAAAAGCCCTAAATCCATGGGGCGCGCGCCCGAACGGAATCGATCGCTCTCGCATAAGACTTCTCGGAGGGTTCGAGGGCGCGGCTCTTCCGCGACACGTACCTTCTCGCCGACGAGAGCACCCGCGATGACGACACCCACGTAGACGCTGGAGCGCTGCGGCGGAGGAGAGGAAGGGGGGTCGAGGTCAGGTGATCGTTCGAGAGTCATCAGCATGATGACCGCGGGGGGGGGAAGCGGGTGTGCGCGTGTCCTCGCGCGGGACGCGGGGGCAAACGTGGGACCAAATTCGCGCGTGAACTCACCGACATGAACGTCTTGTAGAAGGCTTCGAACACCATGGCGTTCGGAGTTTGGCTGTAAGCTCGTGCCTCCTTACTGGAGCGCACCCACACAGTGCTCGCCGGGGGGCTACCTCACGGGCGCTCGATCGAGGCTGATAAAAATCTTCTCGGGCGATCCTCCAGCAGACACCCTCGAATAGCGTTATTACCTGGTTCTCGAACCGTGTACAGGCAAACAGACAGAGAACGTTCCTAATTTGGATGTCATACTTTTCAGGTCTAGAAGCCCGTCCTATCAATGAGGCTTGAGGGTTCGACCCTCGCTCGCATTGGCGCGCGCGTCCCTCGCGGAGCCGCGCAAAACCGGTTCGCGTCCGAGGCTTCGGCCGAAGTCGTCTTTTCCCTCCCCCAGGTGGCCAAACCAGGGCGTAAGTAAAGGTCAGCGTCGAGCGCCATGTCCTCGACATTGGCGAAGCTCTCCAAGTACGCGAAGGGCGAGAACACGACGAGTGTCCTGAGCCACGCCAAGGTACGCGCCGCCCCCCTTCGTGGAACCCTTACGAAAGACTCCAGACGCACGCGCTGATACCTCACCCACCACCTCTCACACCAGGCTGCGTACGTCGCCCAGACCGCCCCGAAGGAGTTCAAGGTGCGCCCCCCAACCTCCCGCATTTCAACCGTCTCAGCACTGGGTTTTTTGAACCGCCGAGGGAGGCGCGGGGTCGAACGTGCGCGCAATTGCCCAGTCGAATCGCGCCCGTCGTTCCGGCGGGGATCTAGATCGGTGGAATGCGTCGCGAATATCCCCCGAGTGGCCCGCGATTCGCGCGTTCGTCCGGGGAGACCCGCACGATTCGCCCGGCAAAGCCCCGCGCCCCTCGTGAAATCCCGTGAAATCCCGGCGAAATCGCCCCAAAATCCTAACCACCCTTCGCTGACCTTTACCGTCCCAATCCGCTCCACCACCACAACAGCACATCGCCGTCGCGGTCGAGAAGGCGACCAACGATGACCTCGTCGCCCCCAAGGAGAAACACGTGCAGCATCTGTTGGAAGTCGTCCGCTCTGGGGCATCCGTCGCGGATGTCACGTTTCTGGTCAACTATCTCAACCACCAAGTCACCGACTGCAAGCGAGTGACGCAGATGCTCAAGACGCACGTCTTACTGCATCGCCTCTTACTGGACAGCGGCGAGGAGTTCCGCACGCAGATCATGAAGATGCACAAGTGGGTCGTGGAGGACCGGAACACCGACTCCACCCTCAAATGCCTCTTTTCCATTCGCGCGTGGAAGGACGAGACTAGCATGGAGGTGAGCGGGTGGTGCCGCACCTACGCGTCGTACCTCGACGAGTTCGTGGCGAACTGGGAGGATTTCTCCGATTTCGCGCGCATCAACAAGAACCCGACGGGCTCCGAGACCCAGATGCGGTCCCTCCCCGCGGACGAGCTCGTGCGCAAGCTCCCGATCTGCCAGCTCATGATGCGCCGGATCATCGACTGCGAAGCCATCAACGATTCTCTCACCGCCAACGAGGTCGTCATCGCCGCCACCAGACTCCTGTTCAGGGACTCGTTCAAGTGGTACCACATGTGCAACGACGGCGTCATCAGGCTCATCGACCTCTTCTTCGACATGAACAAGCACCACGCCGCCAAGGCGCTCGAGATGTACAAGAAGGCGACGGTGCAAGGTGACGATCTGTCCCGAATGTACCGCAACGCCGAAGAGAACTGGCTCGCGTTCCGCTCCGAGAAGTTCCCCGTCGTCGAGAATCCGCCCGGATCCTTCCTGCAGACCATGGAGGAGTACGTCAAGAACGCCCCGGCGGAGGGTAAGGGACCGGCGCCGTCCCCGCCGAGCGCCGCCGCTCCCGCGCCCGCTCAGCAAGCCCCGGTCGTCGATCCCATGTCGGACCTCCTCGGCGGCATGAGCCTCAACACCCCGAGCCCGCAGCAGCAGGCCCCCGCCGCGGCCGCCACTACATTCGATGCGTTCGGCGGCGGTGACGCGTTCGGTGCCAACGGAAGCGCAGGTTTCACGGGGGGCAGCGCAGGTTTCACTGGGGGCAGCGCGGGTTTCACCGGCGGCAGCTCGGATTTCACAAACGGAGGCGCCGGGTTCACGGGCGGCAGCGCGGCGCAGGCGACGCCCTCGCCGACCGCGGCCGCGCCCCAGAACGCGTTCAGCGTCTCACCACCGGTGGCGGCGGCGTCCTCTCCGACCAAGGTTGACTTTGATCCCTTCGGGACGAGCGCGGCGGCGGCGGCGCCAATCGCGCCCCCTGGGGCGGCGCAGGCGCAGGGCGGGGCGCAGGGTCCGCCCAGCGTGAACCCCTTCGGCTCCAACCCGTTCGGCGCGCCGGAGCAGCCCAAGCCGGTGGTCGATCTGGACTCGTTGTACGCGCAGGGCGGCGCCCCGGTCCAGACATCGCCGCCCCAGCAGATGGGAGGTATGGGGATGGGGATGCAGCAGCCGGGGATGATGCAGCAGCCCGGCATGGGGATGGGCATGGGCATGCAGCAGCCCGGCATGATGGGGATGCAACAGCCCGGCATGGGGATGGGGATGCAACAGCCGGGTATGGGTATGCAGCCTGGTATGGGCATGCAGCCTGGTATGGGCATGCAGCCTGGTATGGGTATGCAGCCTGGTATGGGTATGCAGCCGGGTATGGGCATGCAGCCGGGTATGGGTATGCAGCCGGGTATGCAGCAGCGGTACGCGTCCCCGATGCAACCCGGCATGCCGCAGATGGGCATGCAGTTTACCCCCCCGCAGTTCGGTGGTAAGACGTCCCCAAACGACAAAACCGGGTCGCAGGGCGGCGGCTCCCTGCTCTAGACGGTTGTGCATTGCTAATAAGGAAAACCAAACTTAAGACTCGCGCTTCACTCCCGCGAGCCCCGTGAGGACGATGACCGGCGCCGTTTCGGCCCTGAACGCGAGGTCTTCGTCGACATCGATCCCGCGGTCCTCGCCCTGGTCGCCGCGCGCGCGCTCCAGACCCGCCGCGTCCCCATCCCCGCGTCCGTCGGCGCTCGTCTCCTCCGAGGTTCGAGCGGGCGCGTTAGTTACCCCAACGTACCCGTCGCCGCGACGGACGCGCGCGCATCACCGCGAATCGCGCGCGTCCGTCGCGGTTCACGCCGCCGCCGCCGTGTCCGACGACATGGACGACGGCGCCCCGATCAAAACCACCGAACGGTTAACCCCCGACGCCAAACGCGTCGTCCTCCTGTGCGCGGTGACGATGCTGCTCGCGTCGGCGGATCGTACCATCTTCTCCCTCGGCTCCCTGGCCATCGCGCGCGATCTCTCGCTGTCGATGTCCACCGTCGGCCTCCTCCAATCCGCGTTCTTCTGGGGCTACGGCGTGACGCAGGTGCTGGGCGGCGTCGCCGCGGACAAGTTCGGGGGAGCCAAGGTGCTGCTCATGGGCCTCGGTCTGTGGTCCGTAGGCGTCGCGATGATCCCAGCCGCGACGCTCACGCCCGCGCCGATCGCCGTCATCGTCGCCGCGCGCGTGCTCTTCGGCGCGGCGTCCGGGTGCACGATGCCGGCGTCCGCGGCGGCGGTCGCATCGTGCGTACCCGCGGAACGACGGAGCTCGAGCCTCAGCCTCATCTTCACGTTTTTCAACTGCGGCAGCGCGTTCGGGTTGCTCTTAGCGGGGAGCATGATTCAGACGATCGGGTGGCAGGCGGTGTTCCTGGCGTTCGGGGCGGTCGGCATCGCGTGGTCGGCGATCGGGCTCACCGCGCTCCCACAGTCGGCGAGGAAAGGAGCGAAGTCTGGAGGAAACGAAACGAAAGGGGCCGGCGGGGCGGGTCCCGGTTGGCTCTCGCTGCCGGGGTGGATGTACCCGCAGCTCGGCGCGCTGGCGTGGTGCCACGTGTGCATCAACTGGGGCTTCTTCATCCTCCAGTCGTGGCTCCCGGTGTACCTCGCGAAGGAGCTCGGGTTCAGTTTGGGCGGCAGCGGCCTCGTGGCGGCGCTGCCGTGGTTTCTCACCGCCGCGTGCTCGTTCTCGTCCGGTCAAATAGCGGACTTCCTCGTCGCGAAGGGGTGGACGCGGTGGAAGGTTCGAAGGCTGATGATGAACATCGCGACGATCGGTCCGGCGACGGCGCTGTTACTGTTACCCGCGGCCAAGTCCCCGACGGGCGCGGTTTGTTTGTTGGCGCTGATGCTGGGCACGCAAGCGGTGAGCATAGCGGGGTATCACTCGTACCTGCAGGACGTGCTGCCTTCCAGGGCTGGGTCGTTCCTGGGGATAACCAACACGTTGGGGGTCATCGCCGGGATAGTGGCGAACTTATTCGTCGGGTACGTCGTGGAGACGACAGGGGGTTTTGGGTTGGTCTTCTTGGTAACCGCGGGCGTGTACGCCTCGAGCGGCGTGGTGTGGAACCTCAACGCGAAAGGAAGGGTGATGTTCGCGTGACGCGGTTATTTATCATATTCCGTACAGTAATATTATTCCATGATACATTCAGTCTCGTCGTCAACACATTTCGTTGAACTCGTTCGTACACCGTGTACGGCGACTTGTTCAGTCGCCCGTCGTAACAAATCGTTTGTTACCGTCAGCACGCCGCGGAGGCGAGTCGTTGCCGAACCGGCGGCGCCGGCCTTATTACTTTCATCGCCAGCCCCCGCCTTTCCCGCGACGTGCGCAGGTGCACTCCGTACGCGGTGTGCAACCTCGCCGTCGTGAACACGCCGCGCGCGTGCCGGGTGATCCGTGCCGGCACAACGGCGTCCTCTTCCCTTTTTTTCCACTCGGTCTCGTCCTCCATCTTCGCCGTCGCCGCTCGCATCGCCTCGTACGTCGCGAACCAGACCACCCCTTGCTGCAGCGAATCCGCCAGTCGTATGCGCGTCACCCTGAGCGCCGCGGTACCGAGCCGCGCGGCGGTGGGTACGTCCGAGCACGTCACCGCGCGGGAGATGAGCCTCCTGCCGTAGTACGGCGAGAGCGCCACGGCGGTGAGCGCGGTGGCGCCGAAGGCGCAGACGCCGCCGGAGACGGCGCCGCGCACGGCGTTTGTCACCCGCCCGTGCGCGTTGGGTACCCACGGGTGCGAGGCACTCGCGTTCCGTGAGTCCATCCAATGTTTAATCTTATCGTAGAGGCCGAACTCGATGAGGAAGTGCGCGGCGATCGGCATGGCTCGCGCGGTGAGCGACTGCGCCGAGAGATTCCGCAGCCGGCCCCCGAGCTTGGCGACGACGACCGGCGTCGCGACGTTCGCGGCGCCCACGGACACCAGGCTCGGGAGGCCCATCGCGCTCGTCGCCACCTGCATGGAGCACGCGTACACGGCGGACGGGCCGAGCGTGGACTTGACCCCGGCCGCGACGGTGCGGACCATATCGCCGCGGACCGTGCGCACCGCGCCCAGGTATCCGTGCGCCCACCCTTTGTATATCTTCCGTGTGCCCAGGACGAAGTTCTTGACCTTGCCGCGGTTGAGCGCCATCGCCGCGAACCCGTTGGCGGTGGCGAACACGCCCGCGTCGGCTGCATCGTGGGGGGGGAATCGGGGGAGGCGTGTGTCAGCAGAGGGTCAAAAAAGTGGCGATGCGTCGGGATTGTGAAAAAGAGCACGAGGGTGACGAGATGATACCGCGAGCGGGACGACGCGGCGTGATTGAGACGGTGGCGCACCTAGGAGCTTGGAGGGCAGGCCGCTGGCGATCGAATCGACCACCACGTCCGCGGGGACGCTGCCGAACAGCGAGCTCAGCGTGTCGAAGACCATCCCGCCGGGGCGCCTCGTTCGTTAACTATATCCAGTCAGCCGATTTGACGGGAAATAAAACGCCCGACGAACGGCGCGCTCGACGCTCCGACGATCGCGCGCCCGTCCCCGCGCGGTGCCTCCGTCGGTCACGCGCGTCCCTCTTCCGGCCGGTCCGTCGGCCGGGGCTCGCGTCGCGTGAACTGGCGAGACTGGTACGCTCCGCCAGGCGCTATCGGCTCAATCCTCCTGGGTTTGTCACTTTTTTCCCGGCGTTTCCGCGGCCGAGAGGAGGCTCGGGTGCAACAACCAACGAGAATCGCGAAGAATCGCGTGGACGAGACATCGAGACGGAAAATAGACCTCGGTTCGCGGTTCGTTAGAAAAAATGTGCTCACGTCCTATGGTTGATTAGTCTTTAAAAAAGGCGAAATGGCAAAAAAAACTGCGACGCGCTTACAAAAACGCGTCCTATCCGCTATCCACGCGTTTTGTTCATCGTCATGTGACGGCTGGCGGGCACAGACTAACGCGCGAGAAGCACGACAACACCCTCGGGTGCAGGCCTTCGGGCCAAAAAGCGTCGTGGTCAGGTCTTGGATCAAGCCTGAACCGCTCGCTTCGTGCGACTCGCGCCGACCGCTCGGGTCGGCGCGAGACAAGCCCTATCTTGCTCACTTGCCAACGCTTCGAACACGTCGCGGCAACTGAAAAATATCATGACGGCCTTGTACCTTGAAGTGGACCCGGCGGAGGCCGAGCACCGGATCATCGTGCGCGATCTCACCCAGCCTCCAAAGCTTGAGGCTCAGAAATCAAAGTTCGACGACGTGAAGTGCACGGGTGAGCCCCCATCCCTCTCCCCGAGCACCCATCCCGAACCATATTTCCACCATGTCGACGCGTTTCGGGTTTTCAGATTTTTTTTTGCTGACCTTTTGCCCCACTCCTCCACTTTACAGCCGAACGCGTCGGCATCTACGTCGCGTGCAACACCGCAGCGCACCTCGCCTTCAACGGCGCGATGGGCGCGGCGCCCGCACTCGCCGCCCTCACCGCGCTCAAGACGACCGCGCCCGCCAGCGTCGCGTACGGCCTCGCCATGTCCGCCGGCGCGGGCGTGTGCGGGTTACCGGCGGCGCCGTCCATCTTGATGTCCACCGCGCTCGCCCCCGCGGCGGTCGCGACGTGCGTCTCGCTCGCGTCGCCCGCGTCCGCCGTCGCGCGCACCGCCATCTTCGCGCACGCGGCGGCCAAGAACATCCCGGTGGGTGCCATGTGGGCCGCCGAGTGGGCGGCGTACGCGGCTGTGAGGGACAAGTGGGACGCCTCAACTCGGACGCCCGGGTCGGAGCACAACAAGGCGGCTCGATTCGCGGTGGGCGCCGCGTCCATCACGGCTGTGTGCGCGGCGATCGCGCCGTTCAGGGCGGTTCCCTGGATCGGCGCGCAGGTGGCGTCCAAGATGATCAAGAGCAAGGTTTGCTGGTACGGGTCCTACGAGGCTATGAAGGCGGCGACGGCGCCGAGGACCAAAACCTCCTCGGATGTCATCAAGTCCGAGGCGGATGCGGCGAGGTCGGAGAGGGAGCGCCGGAAGAACGTGGGGGACGCGCAGAGGCGAGCGCACGCGGTGGCGCGCGCGACGGCGAGGCGGCCGACGAAGCTTCGGGAGATTCCCAGGATCAAGCGCAGGGCCGGGGCGACGCCTGGGACACCTGTAGTCCACCTCATCCCCGCGCGAGGCTTTGCGTTTTGATGAGTGTACGATGACGATTTTTTTCATGTAGCATTAAACGGAGCCCAAAACGTTGGCTCCACTAGCGTTAGAACGATTGATGAAACTCACATTGAGTTGAAACTCGCACCCGTTTCCCCGCGTCGTGTTCAGTCCGAATCCACCCGAGCCGCGTTCGCGAAGGCGCGCCGCGACTGCGAGTAGTCCTCGTCGTCGTCGCTGTCGCTCAGCAGCCTGTCCAGCGCCCGGTCCTTGGTGGACTTCACGCTACCTGGCGTGCCGATGACTCCCCCGCTCGACCCGCCCCCCAAGCCGCTCGACAATGACGCCATCCTCTTACCGCCGGTAAACCCAGGGGAGGAGACCGCGGATCCCCCGCCGGGTGTCGCGAATGACGAACCCGTCGGCGAATCGGTCGAAGTCCGAAAGCTGTCATCCGGACCGCCCGGGGAGTCGAAGCTGCCCCTGCTGCCCTCCCTCGATAACATCGACGGCGAGTGCCCGTCAAAGCCGCCGCCGCGTCCGCGGTCGACGCTCGCGCGCCTGATCTTATCGGTGAACTTCTTCGCCGCGGACTTGACGTTGGCGTCGCGGTCCGGCGGCTGCGCGAGGGCGTCGAGGCTGCCGCCCAGCCGCTGCCACTCCTGAAACACCCCGCGGTCCACTCGGCGTTCATCGCCGTAAACCTGCTCGATGACGGCGTCGGTGTTGCCGGTGATGAGGCCGAGGGCGCTGCTGATGTCGCCCTCGAACGCCTGCCAGTACCAGTCCAGGAACCAGGACGTGAGCAGCCGCTTGGACGTCACCGCCCGGGAGACCGTCTCCTTGCGCCTTTCAATCTCAGCCAAAAACTCCCGCCACTGGTTGAACACGCTCTCCTTGTACAGACGCTGCGACTTGGCGTACGCCTTGTTGACCAGGTTGGCGAGCCGGCGGTACTCCTTGCACCAGTCCTTCCACAGCTGGAAGTGCACGCGCCTCGCCTTTTCCCTGTACACGGCCATGCGCATCTGGTGCTGGTGCCGCGCCAGGCGCATGGCGACGCGGGCTCGGTCGATGTGCGACAGCCACTTGCGCCACGCCTGGCCCAGCTGCCCTTTGGTCCAGGACTTGACCGCGCGACGCATCGCCGCGGCGAGGTGCAGGTTATCGGCGACGTGCGACAGCCAGATCTTCCACCAGTGCCTCGTGCGAAGAACGTCCATCTTCCTCGCCGCCTTTTTCGCGGTGGCCGTCTTGCGCGCCAGCACGAAGGACTGCGATCGCCACGCTCGCATGATCCTGCTGCCCAACACTTTCGCAAAGTGCGCCGATCCCTTGCGCTCGATCCAGCGCATGCGCCTGCACTCGTTCGTGGCGTCCAGCCACTTGTTCAGGGATCTGGCCATGACGGAGTTTCTGATGCGGGAGACAACCTTGGTGGCGCGGCGGCGGTAGACGACCAGCCGCTTAACCTCGGTGAACCAAGCCTCCCAGACCGACTCCACCCTGTCCCGTTCGCGTCTCGCCGCGAACCGCATCGCGCGCGTCTCCCTCGCGCGCCACTCGCGGCGGTCCTCGACGCGATCGATCCACGTGTACCACGCGCCCGCGACCTTAACGCGCGTCATCCGGGCCACGATTTTGTGAGCGACGGCTCGATCGGCGACGAGCTTCTCCACGGTATCCGCCCACGCGTTGAACGCGATGGACTGCTTCATGGAGCGCATGCGCGCGACGATCTTCTTGGCGCGCGCGAGCTTATCCTTGCTGGTACGCGCGGTGGAGTGCCAGGCGCGAAAGGCTGCGGCGACGGTCTTGTGCGTCCAAATCCCGTGGATGTTCGCGACGACGGCTCGTTGTCGGATGAGCAGCGCGGTGGTATCGCGCCAGCCGCGGAAGGATCGCGTCGCGCCGGCGAAGCGCATGCGCCAGACGAACGAGCGCACGCGCGCGCGGTGTACCCTGAACCGCACCACCGCCGCGTGCCACCCTTCGAACGCCGACGATACCGATCGGTTGAGCCACTTGCGAAGGAGTTTGTCAACCTTACTCCGCTGCGTGCGACGGACGGCAACGGCGTCGCGCCACCCGTTGAGAGCCCTGTACGCGGACCCGCGCATCAGCCGCACGGCGAACAGCACCGCGCTATCCCGCGCGGCGAGCATGGCGAGCGTGTGCGTCTGCCATAACTCAAAGGCGTTGGCAACGTCGCGGTACCGCCACATTCGCACCAGCCGCTCAGCCTTTTGCCGCGTGGCTCGCATCAACGCCGACTGAGATCGCCATCGCTCGAACGCCATCGTGGCGCTCGTCGCCGCCCACCGCGTGAGTGTGCGCCGGGTGAACGCGAGGACGCGGTCGCGGTGGGAGCGCCGCGCGCCGCTGATCTGGCTCCATCCCGTGAACGACCGGGAGAGGTGATCGCGGTTAAGCCGGCGGCCGACGACGCCGACGATGTGCGCGTCGCGCTTAGCCTTGCGAACCGTCTGGAGCCACTGCATGAAAGACGAGTGCAGCTGCCTGCCGAGGACGCGGAGCACCAGCGCGGAGAGCTTATCACGCCGCCGCGCCTTCCCCTTGGCCACCTGGACCCACGAGTAGAAGGCGTCGGCGACGGCGGCTCGGGTCCACCGCGCAACGACCCGCCCCGCCGCCGCCCGCAACCGCCGGGTCTCCGCGACGTGAAACGCCCAGGCGTCAAAGGCGGACGATGCGCACCGCATCGCCATGCGCGTCACCGCGCGAACGGCGATGCACCGCATGACGTGCTCGTGGCTCTTGCCGCCAACCTCGGAGCGCATCCGCCACGTGATCAACGCTCTTCGCGCGTTGGTCTTGTGACGGTCCACCCGCATCTGGTGCGCGAGCCTCCGCCGCTGCTTCATGAAAACGCTCCTGTGCTTCCACGCGCGCAGGGTGGACACCGCCGTGCGCGCGCCGCGCCTGTCGTCAAAGTTGAGCAGCGCGCGGCGCATCTTGGCAATCTTCTTGGCGTAATCGCGCCAGGTGGCGAAGGGCGCGGCGAGTCGCGCGAAATAAATCTTTCGCAGAGCGCGATTCGCGACGTTTCTGCGCCGCCGCTGGTCCTCCGTCACCTGCACCCACTTGCGCAAAGCCTTGCTGAGCCACCTGTGGAAGAACGTCCTGGCCGCCATGGCCATCACCTTCGTCCGCTGCGTCGCCTGGGCTTCGTACGCCTCCCGCACCTGGGTCCCGTAGAATTGCGCGTCTGAGATCCAACCCGCCCGGCACTCGCCAATCTCGCCGCGGAACACGTCAGCCATGCCCCGCATCTCATCCTTGAGCTCCAGCATCTGGCGCTCCACCTCCTTCCGCGCGCGGACCTCTTTCAGCACGAACGCGCTCCACTCCTTGATGAGCACGCCGGACATGGACCGCAGCGCGTGGGACTGCTCGCCGGCGGAGTCGCGCCTGTGCCCAGCCGGGGGCCGCGAGGATACCCCCGGGGTGTACGCACCGTATGAACCGTGCGCGGTGCTCCGCGTGTGCGTCGTCTGTTGAGTGCGCATGGACCCCGGCGCGACCGGGATCTCGTCCCGCGTACCCTCCCACCGCCCGGGCACCTCCGGGCGCAGCCGGTTGGGGGAACCGGGCCGCGAGCTCGCCGCCGGCTTGTTCTTCTCGACGATCTCGAGCTCGTGGTACCCCACGAGCCGTCGCACGCTCTGGTCCACGCTCTGGTCCGTCGTGTCCACCGCCTGGGACGTGTTGACCGCGGGGTGGAACGTGGTGCCGTGGTGCGTGCGCGGGGAGAGCTCGTGTGGGGGCGCGGCGGGATGACGGCGCGATGAGGGCGCCGCGAGATGGGCGCCGTCGTCGGAATCCGAGTCGCCTGCGTGTGCGGGGGCGTCCGCGAGCGGGTGCGCGCGGAGCCCGTGCGGCGTTGTGGGGTTGTGGAAGCCGTCGGATGGGTCGCGCATGGATCGTGGCACGCGCATGACCTCCACGCGCAGGATGCACGAGGGCAATCTGCGATTCTTGAGTCGCATCTCGCAGGAGCTCCAGTCGGGCTCCTCCGGTTCGTCGTTCGTCTCCCACTGCTCGTTGACCCCGAAGTTCGGGTTGAAGAAGCACAGCCTGCCCCCCGCGGTGCGTTGCCGCGCCTGGAGCATCTTACCGCCGAGCATCGGCGACGCGAACCCGATGTACCGGCCTTGCTTGACCACGGTGAGGTGCGTGGCGGGATCTGCGATCGATCGCGCGTCGTCCAGCCTGCTCACGCCGAAGCGCACCGCGTCGCCGCCCCGCGAGTTCTCCACGTCGACGACGTAGGGCAGGCCGTCCACCGCGAACGCGACGACCTCGCCGTCCTGTAGGCCCGGACCTCGATCGTCGTCGGCGCCCCTCACGGGCGACATCGGTCCCCCGGGGTTGACGTGCGATCGGCCCGGGGCGTTCCCTCCTGTCGGTTCGTCGTCGTCGTCCTCTGTGGACATCCTCCGCTGGCGCGAGCCGCCGCCTGGAGTGTGGGTTCGGGGTGATGAAGGGCGTTAGGGTCGATCGGGGAACGATGGATCGATCGGGGTCGTGATCGAGGCGCACGGATCGAGAACGACGGGGCGGTGAGGGGGCGCTGAGGGGGCGGGTTTAGGAAAAAACAACAACCGATGAGAGTCGCGCTGGTTTTGGTGCGTGATCTGTGAGTTGCGGGGGGTTCGTGCGCGTGATCTCACCTCCGAACAGGGCCTTTGCCGCCTGTTTGGCCCACTGGTCACCGCCGTTCGCCATGGTCACCGCCGGACCCGCGAGACGCGACACTCCGCGCGCGCTCGTTTGTTCTACAGCTGGAACTCGCGACTGCTCAAACAGACGACGCAGAGGACAGGCGTGGACTTTGTCGCGAAAAAATCTGGAGACCGGCAGACCGGCGAATAAAAAACCATGTGTGTATGGGTATTCAGAGGCCATTTTTCTTTAATACCTTCGTAATTGTGGATTTTTCTGTGTGCTCATATAGTATGAATCGGGCTTCCAAAACCGCACCACCACAAATGTGACAAGTGTTGCGATAACGCAGCCGATAACGCGACTCTTGAAACACGTGGGAACGACTGGAACTTTCGTTTCGACGGCGGATCACAGCGTATGAGCGCGGCGCGGGTGTCACCAACGCCGTCTCCCGTTAAGATGAATGACGAAAAGAAGGTCAACGCCTATGCGTTGCCCTCCGTCGACGACGAGCGCCCAAAGTTCCTCAAGGATCCCTTCGGATGGTACGCTCAGCTCTCTTACAGACGTCCTCGGACGATGTTCGCGACGGCATGGGGGTTCATCTTCCTTCTGTGCGCCATCGGCGCGCCGTTCTTCAAGCAGTCCGACAGCGGGGACTACGACTGGCTCCTCGGCAGGGACTCGGCCATCGTCCAGAGGTCGTACTCGCTGAAGCAGGTGCAGGAGCGCGCCTCGCAGTTCACCGAGCTCGCCGAGCGAACGGTGCCGCAGACCGAGCAGCTCTTCCATCTGATGTACGAGGCGCGAGGGAGCGATAACCTGCTCAAGCCCGCCATGTTGAAGGAGATGCTGGAGATCGAGAAGGTACTCTTCACCGACAAGAGGTACGCCGCCTACTGCGTCGCGGAGGTGGCCGACGTGAACACGTGCTCCGCCGACGGGTACAAATCACCGCTCACGATGTTTTACAATATCTCAATCACCCGCGACGGCAACAACCAAACCGTCTACTCCGCGGACCCCATCAGTTGCCAGCTGAGCCCCCAGCAGCAGTCGCAAGGGTTATCGTGCGGAGGAGGCGCCAACTACGTGGACACCGAGGCCGGGATCAAGGCCAAGATGGCCCTCGTCCTGGCCTCCGCGTCGGGACCCAAGGCTAAGCTCTGGTTCGACGCCGGGTTCAACGAAGACGGCGTGTCCACCGACGCTCGTTACATGCAGGCGTTTTACTTCCTGGGCATGCCCCTCGACGGCTACAGCAACCCTGCGGACCGTAACGAGGAGCAGCGCGTGCCGGGTAACGCCATGCTGCTCGACGCGAGCGACGCGCTCAAGCTTCGCTTCGGCATGAAGGAGACGTGGTCCAAGAGCAGCTTCCAGACGGAGGCGACGGTGGCCACCGCCGACGGCGAGATGAAGGTGTACTGGTGGTCGCTCCCGGGCCAGGAGAACGAGTGGCAAACGCTGAGCAGCAAGGACCTCAACTTTACGGTGCTGTCCTTCCTCGGCGTCATGGTCTACGTCGCGTACCACACCGGCTCCATCATCATCAGCGCCACGTCGATGCTGATGACGGTGACTTCGATCTTTGTCGCGTTTTTTTGGTTCCGCGTGGTGTTCCAGGTTTCTTTCTTCCAGTTCATCAACTTCCTCATCATCTTCGTGGTGTTGGGCATCGGAGCCGACGACGTGTTCGTGTTCATGGACGCCTTCCACCAGAGCATCGACGAGCTACGGGCCAAGAACAAGCCCGCGACGCTGCCGCACAGGATCAAGCACACCATGCGCCGCGCGCTTCACGCCATCTTCGTCACCTCCTTCACCACCTCCGCCGCCTTCTGCGCCACGGCGCTGTCCCCGCTGATCCCGCTCAGGTCATTCGGCTTGTTCTCCGCGCTCGTCATCTTCTGCGTCTTTGGCATCAACGCCGTGGTGCTCCCGCCGCTGACGGTGCTGTACATTCGCAACCTTCACGGCCGCGGCTGGATCGGGTCCGCCAAGGCTATCGTCCAAGGTATGCTCCCGTGTACGGTGTTCACCCTGCCGGTGTACGAGGACCCGGGGTTGAAGCTACCCGACGACGAGGACAAGGCCATGGCCGCGTCCACCGACCCGGCGGACAAGTACAACGTGAAGCACATGCGAATGACGGAGCGTTTCTTCTACGTCCGATACTTCAACTTTCTCAACTCGCCCGCGAAGTACGTCATCCTCGCGGCGTTCGCCGGCCTGTTCGCGGGCGGCGTCGCGCTGTGGGTCAGCCTGGAGGTACCCAAGGAGCCCGAGCAGTGGTTCCCCAAGACCCACATGTTCCAGCAGTACCAGGACATGGGCAGCGACAAGATTATGATGGGTGGAAGCGGGGCGGATACGCTGGACGTGTCGCTCGTGTGGGGACTCTCCGGCCTGAACACCAAGGGAACCGACCCATGGAAGCCGTCGGATCTCGGCGATGTCATCTACGACGCCGGCTTCGACCCGTCCACCGCCGCGGCGCAGGCGCACCTCATGCAGTCCTACGAATCCCTCAAGACTGCCGCCTGCGGCGCCAAGGCGTGCAGCGGCGGTAAGCTGGCGGATCCCTTGGTCACGATTCGAAACATCGTGGCCGAGACCGACGCCACCGGCGCCGTGATCGGCGGGTTCTACAAGTACCTCAACGACCTCGGCGGGGCGTACGCCAGCTCGCACCCGGTCAACGCGCCGGTCACGAGCGATACCTTCAACGTCCAGATGTGCAAGTACAGCAAGCTGGACGCGACCAAGGTTCGCTACGCCGGGCACGTGGGGTACTACGTGAAGGACTGCGACGCGACCCCGGTGCCCAGCGCCAAGTTCATCCTGATCGAGGCCACGTCGAGCATTCGCATGCCCCAGGCGCCCGTGGACTTCACCGAGGCGCAGGACGACTGGGAGGTGTTTGGCAATTCTCTGGACGTCGGAGCTCCCGCCGAGCTCACCGGCGCGGAGGCCACCAGCACCAACATCTTCTGGCTCTGGTCCGTCACCTCCATCTCCCTCATGGACAACGTCTACCTCGGCCTCGCCGTGTGCTTCCCGATGGTGTTCTTCGTCCTGTCCGTGTCCACCGGCAACGTCATCCTCGCGTTTTATTCCACGGTTACAATCGCGGGTATCGTGACCACCGTCATCGGCATCGGCGCCGGCGGGATCATGGGCTGGGACCTCGGCACCACAGAGGCCATCGCCGCGGTCATCGTCATCGGGTTCAGCGTCGATTACTGCGTGCACCTGGCCAACGCGTACATCGAGAACGACGCCGTGGACAGGGTGAGCCGCACGCGAATCGCCCTCACCACCATGGGCATCTCGGTCACCGCGGGCGCCATCACCACCATCATCGCGGGTGCCTTCCTCGCCTTTTGCATCCTGACGTTCTTCGTGAAGTTCGCGTTCCTCATCTGCTGGACGATCTTCTCGAGCTACATCTGGGCGGTCATCTTCTTCGGCGCGCTGTGCATGACCGCGGGGCCGAGCGGAAAGTTTGGAGACATCTCCTGGCTCCTCGCGAAGATGTTCCCGTGGTGCCACTGAGCGCGTGGATCGATGATCAGGGAGGGTGTAAGTGTTACTCAGAGTTAGTGCCCGCCGTGGGGCAGACTATTGTTTTATTCATTCTTTACGTCGAAAGTTATCAATCCTTGATTTGTTCGAGCAGCTGCGCGATGACTTCATCCGCGAACGGTATCACGATTCCCTCCGACCCCTTCTTAGTTCTCGTCAGCTCGTGGTCGATGAACTCCGTCAGGTGGCTCTTCAGCGTCGTCTCGGACGTCGCCAGGAACTCCTCGCGGCACCGGGTGTAGAACGCGTGGAACGTCATTCCGCCGGACTCCGGGTTCGCCAGCTGGTGCTCCGCTAATAAACGGAAGATATCCCTCGCGTTGCTGGTTAAACTCCTCAACACGTTCACCGCTCCCCTCACGTGCCTCTCCTCACCCTTGCTCGCCAGCATCTGCGGCACGTGCGCCGTCTCGTACTTGTACGGCGCGAACGTGGTGGCCTCCTGCCACACAAAGTTGAACCGCGCAGCCTCACGCTTGGACCACAGCAGCGGAGCGTTGACGTGATCCACCGAAGACACCAGGTGCACCCGGGGCATAGCCGCGAGTTCCCCCAGCAGCGCCTGTGCCTCGGGGGACCGAAGCTGCTGCCCGTCGATGTTGTGGAGGACGATGTACAGCCTCCGCGGCGGGTGGTAACTCTGCGCCGCCCCGGTCGTGGCCAGCGAGCCGTCTCCCGGAAGGTCCTCGGGGTTGGCGAGCGCGAGGGGATTTTTATCCCCACCGCCCTCGTCGTCTTTTCCGCCTCCTCCTCGCTTGGACGCGCGTTCCCCGCGTTCCTTCGCCGCGATCGCCGACTTATTCCGGTGCGCGAGCAGGTGCGGCGCGCTGGTAGCCTCCGCGATCATCGCCAGTAGGGTTTCCGTGTTTGTCCCGTGGAGGTCCCTCGACGGCGTCCCCGGGTGCACCGCCGCCGCCGCCGCCGCCAAAATCTGCTTCGGCGTGAGACCGGGAAAGTACCCGTTCACCACGATGACCCCGCCGTCCGTCAGCATCTTATTCGCGAAATCCTCCAACAGCTCCTTCTTACTGCCAAAGCCGTAGAGCAGCAACGAGAACTCGCTCTGCAGGAGCTGCCACCACCGAGCGAAATTCTTCTCCAGCGCCGTCTTGAGCCGGGCGCGTTCGTTGACGTGTCCCACGGGGAGCCGCCCGAGTAACTCGCGCACGGTGTCCTCGTCCGCGAGGTCCAGCGACGCGAGCGACGCGTCGGACTTGGAGTTCCGCCCCTTCATCGCGATGTAACCGCGGCCGCCGCGGCCGTTCGCGAGCCTCTGCGCGAGCTGCGCCTCAGCCTCGGACACCACCATCGCGGTATAGTCGACGTTCTTCGAGCCCTTTCCCTTCCCCTTGGCCTTCGTGGACCGCCCGCTCGCGCCGGCCGCGCCGCCGCGCGCGCCGGCCGCGGTATCCCCAGCGAGTGCCTGCGCGGAAGCCTTGCCCATCGCGCGGCCGTGAACCGTCTTTCCCTCCGCCGCAGCCTGCTGGTAAAACTCCATCTGATCCTTGGACATCGGCTTGTGCCCGGCGGTTCGCCTGTACGGCTTGCTCTTGGCCGCCCGGCTGCCGGGGCGGGCACACATGCCCACGATCTTGGTGGTGGGCGGCGCGCCTCTCTGCGGATGTCGGGAAGGGGGAGACCGGGTCGCCGTCAGACGGTGCGACGATTTGAAAAAAAACAATGTGTTTGCTTGGGGGGGCGCGCGAGGCTGGGTGGGGCGGGATCCGCGGACGACGCACCTTGCCCATCTTCGCCGCGACCTCGACGTCCTGGGTCTATCCTCGCCAAGAATACGCGGATGCACGATTCGCCTCGGTCACGTGCCGCGAGTAGTGGAGCGCGTCGTCGACGGTGGGCTCTCGGTCTCAGATCCAGCCAGCACCGGCTCGCAGCGCTCTTGAGCCAGAAACGACGATCGGCACATCCTATCCTCATTCTATCGCGCACGTCCGGACCTATGGCTGCGTGCATGGCTTCCAAGATGGCCGTCGCCCCCTCGCGGGGCGCACTCGCCCGCAAGACTTCCGTCAAGACCGCGCGTCGCACCGGGTTGATCCGCGTCCGCGCCGTCGGCCCCGCCTACGACGAGGTCTTCGACGGCACCACCGGGCAGATGGAGAAGGTGCTCTCGCAGTCCGTCGAGTCCCTCTCCGCGGGCGGCCTGGAGTGGAGCTACCGCGTCGGCGTCCCCGAGGAGGGCACCGAGGCCAAGCCCACGAAGGTGATCATGGTCCACGGCGCGGGTCTCAACTCGTTCACCTACAACAAGCTCTCCAGGGAGCTCCAGACGCAGGGCTACACCGTCTACGCCCCGGACATGCCCGGGCACGGCGCCACGTCGAAACCATCATCCGGTTTCGATTACTCCGCCTCCGCGTACATGTCCGCGCTCGAGGCGTTCATGACCGCCGCGGGCATCGCCGACGTCGAGGACCCGGTCGACCTCGTCGTCTCCGGGTTCATCACCTCCCAAGCCGCGCTCCTCCTCGCCGCGGAGAACCCAGCGCTCTTCCGCAGGGTGGTGGTGCTGAACACCCCGCTGGGCCCAGGGCATAAACTACCCGATCCCCTCGCCGTCTACACCCGCCCGTTCGGCATGGGCAAAGGCGCGCAGGCTGACGTGTACAAACTCGCGTACTTTGGCAACGAGTTCGCACTCACCGAGGAGACCGTGGCTAAGTACGAGGCACCTTACCTCGGCGGCGACGGTGAAGCCGCCCGCGCCGCGCTGGAAGCAACCGTGACCAAAAACGATCTCAAGGCGCTCACGCAGCGGGTGAGCAAGGCGTGGTCCACACGCGGTTTACCAAAGGTTCGGATCGTGTGGGGCGTGAACGACAAGTACCTGGGAGATAAGGACATGTACACGTGGGCGGAGGACGTGCGGGCGACGTTTGATTGCATGCGCAGCGTCGGGCACATGCCGCAGGAGGATTTCGCGCAGGACGCGGGGAAGTTCATCGACGCCTTTCTGCAGAGCGAGCTGAAGGTGAGCGCGCTGGAAAGCGTTCGCCTCCGGAAGGTGACCAAGGATGACGATTACGACCGATGAGTTCCGATTTTAATGTCACGAGAACGGTAGCATCACACGATGAGACGCCCCACATCGCCTTTGCCAAAATATTTCACTGTGGAGACTCGAGAAAACACGTCACCCGCTTACAAAATCTATTGGCCACCACTTCCACACTTCGCGAACGACGGGTCGAACGTGAGTGGTAACATGGCGGCGGCGGAGCTCAGCGCGATCTATCGCGCCATGCAGAAGAGCGCGGCGAGGTTCTCCAACTACAACGTCCGAGAGTGAGTCCCTCTGCCGCGCGCGATCGACCGCGAGAACCTCCCGATTAACCCTAACAATCAGCATCCGACGACACGGTCGCGCCCGAGCTCACCGTCCGCCCCCCGTTTCCCCATCGTTCGCAGGTACTTCAAGCGCAGGGTTCGGGAGGAGTTCGAGAAGAACGGCAACCTGGTGGGCGAGGAGGCGGCCGCGGCGCTGGCCAAGGCGAAGAAGGACCTCGCCGTGATCGACAGGCAGGTTCAGGTGTACTCCCTCTTCGGGTCCGAGTTGCGCTCGGTGCTCGAGATCACGAAGAAGCCCTGAACGCCGCCGTACCCACCTAGCCGCCGCATAGACTCAGTAATACCACGCAGAAGCAGTAGAGCAATTCGTCACGTTTCGTTCGTTACAAGCGCTAATAAGGCCGTCACTTGAGCCTCTCCAACACGTACGAAGTTGATTTTCGGGCGGAGGACCGAGTCACGCGGCGACCCGAGTCGTCGTCGCTGACCGGCGCCGGTGTCGCGTCGATCCTCTTCAACGCCGCCGCCTGGGAGATCGACTTCCGTCTCGACGTCATCACCGAGGGCGTCGACTCGCCCGACGCCACCGCCGCCGACTTCTTAGCCCGGGATGGATCCGCCTTCTTCTTTGATGACGCCGCGGGCTTGGGTGGCTTCTCCGCCGCCGCCGCCGCGACTGACGCCCGCCTCGACTTGCGCTCCGCCGCAGCCTTCGTGGACGTCGTCGACGGGGTTCCGTCCGCGAAGAGCATCGAGCCGGACGTCGTCGCGCCCGGTGTGGTGGACGCCGGCGCCGCCGACGCCCGCCTGCTGCTCCTCCTCGTCGCCGCCGCGGGCTGGGGCCTCTCCTCGAGAACGGACGCGGGCGGCGCGGGCGACGCGGCGACCGGCACCGGGGTGGTCGCCGCGATCACGACGTCGCCCTCCTCGTCCTCGTCCACCACCATCGCGTCCGCCTCTCGGAACGACGATACGGGCGGCTCCAGCGGCCTCGGTGACGGTGATCTCTTCGCCTCGGCCGGGGATCTAATCTCAATCTCGGGAACCTCGCGTCTCCGCGGCGAAGGCCGGGCGGGCGTGGGCGTCATCGCGGGCTGCCTCGCGGGCGTGGGCCCGAACCCGAGCCCTTGCCCGAACGCGGGCGCGGTCCAGTGCCTCGGCGCCGGGGACAGGCCCGCGGGCGCGGACGCGGCGGACG
>Ga0209631_10002627_pt1 | contig 21371 bp, 16 predicted proteins | sample COG_08_FD_184752 | JGI IMG/M metagenome (GOLD analysis project Ga0209631, IMG submission 184752) | Pelagic Microbial community sample from North Sea - COGITO 998_met_08 (SPAdes) (version 2) | ecosystem: Environmental > Aquatic > Marine > Neritic zone/Coastal water | place: Helgoland, sampling... | reverse complement strand
TCTTTATTTTTCTACTAGAACCATCACCAACACCTTCACCATTTCCTAGGCCATCGCCACCTCCAGTGCCTCCTCCTGAACCACCTTCTCCGATTCCACCTTCTTCGCCACTTCCGCTTCCAAAAACATTTCCTAAATCATATTCAGCTTCTTGCTCGTCAGATTCTCCGTTACCATCAGAACCACTTGCTTCTTGGGCAGATTCTGCAGTAACAGCAGATTCTTCTTCTTGTGTTGCTACTTCATCTTCAGAACTCTCGTTGGTTTCTTCGTTTTGTTCTTTGGCACTTTGCGAAGTTTCTTTACTCACCTCTTTGCTTCCACCTGCAGAGCCACCGCCAGCATCCGTAAAATCCATTACCATAACTACTTCTTTAGTAGGGTATGGAGGGTCTGCTTGCTTCATTGAAGTGAAAAATAGCATTAGAAATAAAAGAAGTAAAAGGATGGAAGCTCCTATAATACCCGCTTGTTTATCCTTTTTATTAATGGGTGCTAAATGTGCCATGAATAAACGAATTAGTTATGGTTTCGTCTTTATAACGATTTTTAACTCATTTTGTTTCGCAATATCAATAACCCCAACAGAATATTCCCAGTCGGAAAGCTTGTCGCCAACCAATTCAATGGTTTTTTTATAATCTACGTATTGCATTATTGTAGTTCGTAATTCTTCCAATGAAATTTCTTGATCGACATCCATTTTATCATTTTTAATCCAAATGATATTGTCTTTGTTTACAAATACTTTGGTAATTGATTTATCGGTAGTAGAAGCAGGACCTGACTTTGGTAAGTCTATACTGTGACCAGCAGTTACCATTGTAGAAAGAATAATAAAAAATATTAATAACAGAAATACTAAATCTGTCATAGATGACATTCCACCTTCAATTTTAATTTTATTGGACGATCTTAAACTCATCTCTTGCTATTTACCTGGTGCGTCTAGTATATCCAAAAACTCGATAGAACTCCCTTCCATTTTTTGAATAACTTTTTCAACTTTACTTACTAAATAATTGTAGAATACATAAGCTATAATACCCACAATCAACCCACCTACCGTAGTTATCATTGCTTCAAAAATACCACCAGAAAGACTTTGAATTTCAACGCCTTCGTTACTCATTGTGTGCATTACCTGAATCATTCCTAATACAGTTCCTAAAAATCCAATCATTGGTGCTACACCAGCTGTAGTAGCTAATATTGATAGTCTTGTTTCTAATTTGTAAACTTCAATTTTACCCACATTCTCAATAGAAACAGCAATATCTTTCATTGGTTTTCCAATTTTAGAAATTCCTTTTTCAATCATTCTAGCCATCGGGTTGTCAGATGTGGTACACAATTGTTTTGCTTCATCTAATTTCCCATCATTAACATATTCTTTAATCTTAGCCATGAAATCTCTCTCTTCGTTCAAAGCTCTTCGAATTGCAAGGAAGCGTTCGATAAAGATATAAACGGTTAATGCAGAAAGCAGAAACAACATCGACATGATGATAATACTTGTCCAGCTGTATTCTCCAGTTTCCGTATCAAATCCCCATATTAATTCCCAAAGAGAAATGTCTGTTGTTTTAGTTAATGTGTCTGATAAGGCATCACCAACCTCTATTTGAATTTTATTTATTAAATCGAAAATATTCATATTTACTTTTTATTAACGTAATAATCGTTCAATTGTTGTTCATCAAAAAATTAGAAAAACACCAGCTCCGGCAAGATAACCTAATAATGCTAACCAAGCCATGTTTTTTAAGTACCAAAAGAAAGAGATTTTTTCCATTCCCATAGCTACAACACCCGCAGCAGAGCCAATAATTAACATACTTCCACCGGTACCAGCTGCATAAGCAATAAAGTGCCAAATATGGTCATCTATTCCTACTTCATGTATGTCAAACATCCCCATGCTGGCAGCGACCAATGGCACATTGTCAATAACTGCAGAACCTGCACCTAATAGCATGATAAAGACATTGGTGTCCATTGCTGCATTAACATCTTTACCGAAAGTAAAGATCAAGCCTAAAGATTCTAGTGCAGCAACCGTCATTAATATACCCAAAAAGAAAAGAATAGAAGGCATTTCTATTTTTGCCAAAGCTTTGAATGTTGGGCTGTTGTGACCTCCGTCATCTACTTGATCTATTTCATCTCCTAAATTTGTCATACTAAATTGACGTGCTGTAATTAATTCTGCAATCAACGCAACAATAGAAAGAGACAGCATCATACCAATGTAAGGAGGAAGGTGTGTAACCGTTTTAAAGATAGGAACAAAAACAATTAATGATAAACCTAAATAAAGCATTAATGGTCCTTTCGCGTTTTCATTTCCAGCTGCAGGAGGTGATTCAAAGTGTCCTTGAAATGGTTTTAAGAAACTAGCTAGTATAGTAGGTATTAACATACAAACTAAAGATGGCAATATTAAATACTCAACTAACTTAAGAGCACTTACTTTTTCTCCCATCCATAACATGGTAGTTGTAACATCTCCAATTGGAGACCAAGCTCCACCGGCATTTGCAGCGATTATTATTAAACCTGCAAACCAAATTCGATCTTTATTTTCAGGGATTAGTTTTCTAAGAATTGTAATCAATACAATTGTAGCCGTTAGGTTATCTATAATAGCAGAAAGAATAAATGCAAGAATACACATGATCCATAGTAAAGTCTTTTTCTTGTTTGTTCTTACGTAGTTCTTAATAGTAGAAAATCCGTCAAAATGATCAATTATTTCCACGATAGTCATTGCTCCTACTAAGAAAATAAGAATTTCACAGGTTTTACCAAAGTGATGTAAAAGCGTATGCTCTAACCATCCAGCTTTGGAGGCGCTGTAAGTTGCATGTCCTTCAACGTGGTCTGGTAATGCAGCAAATCCATCTACCATTGTATGGTTTCCTGAATCAAACCATTGTGTAAAATCACCAAGTCCAAATGCAACTGCTGCCCAAGCAAGCGCCATCATCAGTAATGCAGGAACTAACTTGTCTACTTTTAAACTATGTTCTAAGGTGATTGCTAAATAACCTAAAACGAATATGACAACAATTAAAACTTCCATAATTTAAACAAGTTGATTTAAAGCAACTTCAAATGCAGTTTTTGCAATTTGCGTTTTACTCTTGTTAATGTTGTAAGCATTTTCCAATGCCTTTTTTATTGTGTTTGATGTATCGATAAAGATTGCATCATCTTCAATTTTATCTAAGTCTGTGCTCATTAAGTAAGCAAAAACTCTTGCCATACCACAGTTTGAAATAAAATCAGGAATAACACTAATATTATTATCTGTATAGTCAGCAATTTCTCCAAAGAAAATTTCAGGATCTGCAAATGGAACATTTGCTCCAGCTGCAATTACTTCCATCCCCGCAGAAATCATCCTATCGACCTGATCCTTTGTTATTAGTCTAGAAGCAGCACACGGAAGAAAGACTTCTGCCTTCAAGTCCCATATTTTATTATTTACCTCTTCAAAAGATAACATATTTGGAGCACTCAAGGCATTTCCATCTTTTTCTAAAAAGAGTGTTCTTATTTCCTCAAGAGAAAAACCATCTTCTTTTATCAAGCCACCAACGCGGTCAATAATGCCTACGATAACCGCACCTTCTTGCGCTAAGTAGTATGCCCCTGCACTTCCAACATTACCCCACCCTTGAATGATAACGCGCTTTCCTTTAAGTTCGCCGCCATAGATGTTATAATAATGTTTTACGGATTCAGCAACACCATATCCAGTAATCATATCTGCTACCACATATTTACGGGCAACTGATGGGCTGTACATTGAATTTTCAATAGTTTTTATAACGCCAAGTCTTAATTGACCAATACGGTTTATTTTTTGCGATTCTCTTGGTTGAAAGTGACCGTTAAAGACACCTTCTTGCGGATGCCAAACTCCACAATCTTCAGTCATTGGTATAACTTCATGAATTTCGTCAACATTTAAATCTCCACCTGTACCGTAGTAATGCTTTAATAATGGAGTAACCGCTTTATACCATCTTTCCAATACTCCTTTTTTACGGGGATCGTTTGGGTCAAAATTGATTCCTGATTTAGCACCTCCAATAGCGGGCCCTGAAACGGTAAATTTTACTTCCATGGTCTTAGCCAAAGATTCAACTTCACGTTTGTCTAAGCCAACTCTCATTCTTGTTCCACCTCCAGCAGCTCCACCTCTCAGCGTGTTAATTACTACCCACCCTTCAGCCTCCGTTTCTTGATCTTTCCACTCAAAAACAATCTCAGGTTGTTTATTCTCAAATTTCTTTAGTAATTCTATCATTGTATTTATTCAATTCACGCAAAAGTAACAAAATTTAAGAGTTATTAATTTTACCATTTTGTTTTTTTTCAAGACATCTTGTTAATTAATAGTAATCAATTGATTTAAAAAATTTTATAAATAAATAGTTCCGCCTGTAGAATCTTCTTTTGCTCCTGTCACTGAGGCAAGACAATTAAAGAGTTGTTTTTTACGTAGAACTCCCAAGAAACCAAAAATTACGGCCTCTTTATATTCTATTATTTTGTTTTCAGGGATAATTATTTGCGCATTGGCAGTGTTTTTTATCTCTGAAATCCAAAAAGCATTAAATGCTCCGCCTCCTGTTATTAATACTTTTTTATCAGCAGTACTGGAGAGTATTTTACAAATTTGATGTGCTAAGTGTTTTCCAAATGTGTTTAGTTTATCTGCGTTTGAAATGTCATATTTATCTAAAATAGGTTTGAAATTTTTAATAAAGTTTTCTTTACCTAAAGACTTAGGATGTGCTTTTGAGAAAAATGCGATCGCATTTAAATCAGTATATAAATTTTGATTAAAATTCCCTGAAGCACCTAATTTACCTTTGTCATCGTATTCAATTCCTTCCAAGCTGCAAATATAGTTATTAACCATATTTGCCATTGCGAGATCGTAGGAGATTCGTTTGCCCTTTTCTTTAAAAGAGATATTAGCAATTCCCCCAAGATTAAGGCAGTAATCATATTCGGCAAAGAGTAATTCATCACCGATAGGGACTAGTGGAGCACCTTGTCCCCCAAGAGCAACGTCTTTTGTGCGGAAATCACAAATTGTTTCGATGCCTGTAGTAGCTGCTATTTGGGCTCCACATCCAATTTGGGTAGTCAAGTTATTTTTAGGCTGATGGAAGACAGTGTGTCCATGTGAGGCTATGAAATTGACATTTGAAATTTTGTTTTTTTCAATGAATTTGGTGACTTTATTTCCCATTAATTTTCCAAATTCAACATGAAATAGGGCATAGTTTATAGCAGTTTCATTTTCTAAATTCGCTAACTTATATTTTTGTTCATTGGAGTAAGATACTGTTTCATGGTGCGTTAAATTAAAATGCCATTTATTGTCAAATTTAAAATTGCAATATGCTATATCTAAACCATCCAAAGATGTGCCTGACATTAACCCTATTACGTCGAAAGATTCCATAATTTAACTTAAAAAAGTTGCTCAAGGTGAAGATAACAACTAATTTTGAAGTATTAATTAAAGATTGAATTTTAATACTAATAGTTGATAACATGGATTTTAGATTAACGGAAGAACAGATGGCGGTTAGAGATGCTGCTAAAGATTTTGCACAAAACATGTGTAAGCCAGGAGTGATTGAAAGGGACACCAATCAGCAAGTACCTTTAGAGCAATTAAAGCAACTAGGAGAACTTGGTTTTATGGGGATGATGGTTGATCCAAAGTATGGAGGAAGTGGTATGGATACGATTTCTTACGTTTTGGCTATGGAAGAAATCTCAAAAATAGATGCTTCTGTTTCTGTTGCTATGTCTGTAAATAATTCTTTAGTTTGCTGGGGTTTGGAACAATTCGGAACTGAAGAACAAAAACAAAAATATTTAATTGATTTGGCTTCTGGAAATAAAATTGGAGCATTTTGCCTTTCCGAGCCAGAGGCTGGTTCGGATGCAACTTCCCAAAGAACTACTGCTATAGATATGGGAGACCATTATTTACTGAATGGCACAAAAAACTGGATAACAAGTGGAAGTACTGCTTCCACTTATATTGTAATTGCTCAAACAGATGTGGATAAGGGGCATAAGGGAATTAATGCTTTTATCATAGAAAGAGGGATGGAAGGTTTTATTGTTGGAGCTAAAGAAGATAAGTTAGGAATTAGAGGTTCCGATACACACACGTTATTATTTAATGATGTTAAGGTTCCTAAAGAGAATAGAATAGGAGAGGATGGGTTTGGATTTAAGTTTGCAATGAAAACGCTTTCTGGCGGAAGAATTGGTATAGCTGCTCAGGCCTTAGGTATTGCGTCAGGTGCGTATGAAATTTCTTTAGCCTATTCTAAAGAAAGAGAAACATTTGGGAAACCAATTTGTGAACACCAAATTATTCAATTTAAATTGTCAAAAATGGCTTTAGATATTGAAGCTGCAAGAATGCTGGTGTTAAAAGCTGCTTGGCATAAAGATGAGCACATGGATTATACTACTTCTGGAGCTATGGCAAAACTAATTGCATCGCAGGTAGCCATGGAAACGACGGTTGAAGCTGTTCAGATTCATGGAGGATATGGTTTTGTTAAGGAGTACCATGTAGAAAGGTTAATGCGAGATGCTAAAATTACACAGATCTACGAAGGAACTTCTGAAATTCAGAATATTGTAATAGCTCGAAGTATATTGAAAGGTTAGCATTTTATACCTATTTGTTAGAAAGCTAGAGGTACGGATGAAACTATCGCTTTTTGTGTGGTGTGTGGCTACAATATATAATTTGGTATAAGCTACTGTAATTAATAGAGGCGAAGTAAGCGCATAAAAAAAGAGCCTCAAGAAATTGAGGCTCTTTTAGTTCTTTTTTTTAGTGACACTATCTTGGATCACCTAATCCAACAGGACTTCCAACTCTATCCATAGCACATCTAAACCCAATGTTTGCTGTTGATAAATCTTGGTCTAAAAATCTTCTTGTTCCAGGACTCAGCCAGTAAGCTCTATCTCTCCAAGATCCACCTTTAAATACTCTAGACTTATCGGATATTAAACTTGTTGGGTCTTGAGCTAAAGCTAGCCCTTTCTCTTTGCCGCTTTGATACATAACCCAATCTTCATTAAAACTTCCAGCATTAATATCTGCAACTCTACTACCTCCATTGGCACTAGCAGGGTAATAAATAGAAGAGTTTATATCGCCATCCAGCTCATCTATGTTATCAGCCACTCTGTAGTTTCTACGCTTTAAATTCTCTTCCGCAGTTGTTTCTCTCACTTTTACGTTACCAGGTGTGTTTACTACATATTCTGAGATTCCAGACCTTAGCATTGGTGAAATTTCTAAGCTGTAATCTATAAAGTCTGGATTTTGTTGAATTCGATTATCGAAATCATCAAATACATTATCAAAAATTTCCCTAATTCTCCTAGAGGCCTCAATAGGTTGTTTCTCTTTTGAGAATTTAATAGCTTCATCTACATATGTATTAACCTCTTTCAGAAGCTCTCGCTCTAATGAATCTAGCCTAGGGCCATGAGGATATTCAGTATATTTTCTGTCTGCTGTTCCTAATCTTTCTAATTGGAATTCAGCTAAGTATTGTTTGATGCCATATACATCATACATCGTTTCGTCATACTTTTCTGCAATACTACCTGTACTATTTAAGACTTTAGTTTTGAAAACATTACCTCTAAAAGGTCTGAATTCATCGTATTCTTCTCCAGATAAAGGACGGTATACATCCATAACCCATTCACTAACGTTTCCTGCCATGTTATATAGTCCATAATCATTTGGCCAGTAAGAAAATACTGGGGCAGTTATGTCAGCATTGTCATTCAAGTTACCAGCAACTCCCATCATGTCACCCCGACCTCTAATAAAATTAGCTGACATTAATCCTTGCCATCTATCATCTGGGTTACGAACCCAATGACCATTCCATGGATAAACTCTCCTTTCTACAATTCTTTCATCTAATGTGTTTCCAATTAAACCGTATGCAGCAAACTCCCATTCAGCTTCAGTTGGCAGTCTGTAGCGAGGTAACAAAATACCATCAGACATTTGAACATTTCGCGTAACTAAATCTTTAGCTTTGAATTTACCAGTTGATGGATCATATCCACCTCTAGAAGGGTTCATGTCTGGAATTTGTCCTCTCGGATTAACTCCTTGGTCATATTGCCCAGCAAAGTAGGCATCAGTTGAAAATGGCTCATTTTGTTGGTTAGGGTTCATCATTAAAATTCCTTCTCTAATTAAAATCCACTCGTTAACGCGGTCTGTTCTCCAAGCACAAAAATCACTTGCTTGCAACCAAGAAACACCAACGACAGGATAATCTCTATAAGAGGGATGTCTTAAATAGTATTCGGTGTAAGGTTCATTGTATGCTAATTTTTCTCTCCAAACCAACGTATCCGGCAGAGCTTTTTTATATACCATTGGAAAATCGGTATATGTTCTACTTGTCCAATATAGATACTCGCACCAGTTAAAATTTGTTATTTCAGTTTCGTCTAAATAAAATGAAGAAACTGTAACTCGCCTGGGTGTGCTAGCGAAGTCTTTCATTAAATCTTCTTCAACTCTACCCATAGTAAACGTGCCTCCCTCAATTAAAATAAGTCCAGGACCTGTTTCTTGTTCTTCATAAGGGACTTTTTGAAAACCACCATTTCTAGGATTATTGTAATCCCATCCGGATACACTAGACCTTTCGTATGTACATGAAGTTAATAATACTATTAACACGAAAGGCACAACTCTTTTCAATATGTTTTTCCTCTTCATAATGCGAGATAATTTTTACTTATAACTGTGATTAAAGAAAATGGTTACAATTAATTTTATTTTTTTTAGAAAGATGGGCAGCTTATGGTTCTAAATGATCTTTTCTTAGGTCTGCATTCAAAATTAAATTGTAAGGATACTTCATGCGCTCCTCCAGTAGCGATCGAAAGTTTAGATACGGTTAAATCGTAACTGTATCCCAATCTAATTATATCTGACTGTATCCCCATTAAAACAATAAATGAATCTTTATTTCTATACCAAACACCACCTACTAAAGGTCCTTTCTTTATATATAAACCCATATTAAGTTGTGTAAAAGTACCTTGTTGTCTAAATAGTATATTTGGAGACACCATAGCATCATCTTCCTTATATTTTGAGGCTCCACCCGATAATGGTATCATAGCACCAGCATGTCCGGTTAATTTAGTTGGTAACGGACTTTGTTCGTTTATCAAGGATTCATTAGGTTCTGACAAATGGTGAGCAGCAAATCCGAAGAAAAATACATCGCTAAAACCTAAAAGACCAGCTGAGAAGTCTATCCCTGAAACAGTTCCGCCTCTTGGTAAGTCTCCAGTTTGGTAAACGAAACCTCTTCGCTCATCAATCATGTCTCCAAATGTTAGCTTGCTCCAATCAAGTGATTTTTGAAAAAATGTAGCTTCAACTCCTGTTCTAATAGAAAATTTACGACTGATTTTAATTTGATATGAATAGATAGCACTAACTCTAGTAGATCTTAGTGTATTTGCTGCTTGATCATTTGTTACTATTAATCCTAGACCTCCAGTTAAAGACTCAACATGCTGGTCATAACTAGCTGATGTGGTTATGAAAGTGCCAGAAATTCCTGGCCATTGATTTCTATAGTTCAGAGAAATTCTTGGACATCTTGCTGTTCCAGCAAAGGCAGGGTTTAAATAAAGAGGATTAGCGTAAAACTGACTAAACTCTGGGTCCTGCCCCTTTACTTTAAGCGCTGCACCACTAAAAATAAAAGCTGTTAGCAAAAAGAATACTTTAAGATACTTAGTCATATATTTATAAATGATAATGCAAAATCGATCCAATATTACGAAAAAAAAACGGTTCGGTTACAATTTAATAACTAGATTTATACAATAATTGGTATGTAGGTGTCGTTTTTCCGAAAATAACTGTAATTAATCAACCATTTACCACCTTTCTACAATGACTTATAAGCTTTCTATTCTATTTTATTTTGTTTGCGAATTTTCTGTATTTTCAGGTTATTCTCAAAAGAGAAAAGAAGTTGTTGAAAATTTAGAATGGAAAGGTATCTATTCTATGAATATTAATGGAACGGACTATGTGAGTGTGTTTCATTCATCCAATGGATACTGGGATTTTGAAAAAGAACAACCCTACTTGTTAAAATATATTCCAATATTAAATACATCTGTTAAGTTTGATGTAACGAATATAGAAGTGATTCCATTAACGAGTTCGGAAGTATCATTAATAGATGTTTCTAAAATTAAATCCTCCTTTGACTTTGAAGCCAATATTACAGACAAAAGAAAAAAGTTTTATGCAGTTGTTGGAGTTAATGAGGTTCGGAGAAATCCGATATCCGGACAGTTTGAAAAATTGGTGAGATATGAAGGAAGTTTAAGTGTTTCAGGAAGTGCATTAACAACTTCAAAAGCATCCTATTTGACTACTTCAGCTTTTGCGTCAGGTTCTGGAGAATGGTATAAGGTTGGTGTTGTGGAAGATGGTGTTTATAAAATTGATTATTCTTTTTTAAATGACATGGGTGTAGATATGTCTTCTTTAAGTTCCAATGCAATTAATGTTTTTGGAAATGGTTCCGGTGTGTTATCTGAAAATAATAATGATTTTCGACCTGATGATATATCGAAAAATGCTATTCTTATTGAAGATGGTAATGATGGAGTCTTTAATAATGGTGATTACCTTCTCTTTTACGCTAAGGGTCCGCATAGATGGAGTTTTGATGGTAGTGTTTTTTCACATAAATCCCATGAATATTGTGATACCTCTTATTATTTTGTCAATATTAATAATGCTAATCCAGCGCCGAAACGAATGGGGGGAGCACAATTATCTTCTAGTTTAGAAACGAATTTTGTAACAACTTTTATTGATTATGATTTTATCGAGGAAGATGATTACAATTTAGGAAAATCCGGAAAACAATGGTTTGGAGATATTTACGATGTTCAGACGTCCTATAACTACAGTTTCTCGATGCCGAACATTGTTAATACCGATTCGGTAAGGGTTTATGCTAAAATTATAGGTCACGCTTCTAGCAGTGGTACTAGTTACACATTTAGCTCTGGAGGAAATTCACTAGACATCCCTGTTGGAACATCTGGCACAGGAACTTATGCTCCATTAGGGAAAAGTGTTATCGGAGTATTGGATTACATAGGTAATGGAAATAGCGTGGATGTTCAAATTACGTATAATAAAAATGGATTATCTTCTTCAAAGGGATGGTTAGATTATTTAGAGGTAAATGTTCCAAGGGCATTGACAATGACAGGGAGCCAGATGGAATTTAGAGATGTAGCCTCAGTTGGATTAGGTAATGTAAGTCGATTTTCTATAGGAAACGTGAGTAATATACACCGAATTTGGGAGGTAACTGACTTGTCTAATGTCTCTATTGTTAATTTTAATACGGTTGGTTCCACAGCAGAATATAAAGTTAATACTGATTCATTAAGAACTTTTATAGTATTGGAAGACGCTTTGTCAAAAACTCCTGTATTCCATCATAAAGTGCTTTCTCAAAATTTACATGGATTAGGGTTTGCAGATTTAATTATAATTGCCCCTGAAAAGTATATGTCTGCCGCAGTTGAGCTAGCAAGTTTTCACCAAGCAAATGATGGGTTAATTTGTCATGTAGTTACTCCGAATCAAATATATAATGAATATTCTTCCGGGATGAGAGATGTAACCGCGATAAAGCACTTTTTGAGAATGTTCTATGTGCGAGCAGGATCTGATCCCACCCTAATACCCAAATATTGTTTGTTTTTTGGCGATGCGACTTATGATCCTCGAAATAGGTTAGGTCATAATTTGAATTTCATACCTACCTATGAGTCAACAGAATCTTTAAGTATAACAAGCACTTACGCTACTGATGATTATTTTGCAATACTCTCAGATAATGGTGCAATGAATAATTTTGATTTGATGGATATTGCTATCGGCAGATTACCCGTAAATTCTTTAAGTGAAGCAAACAATATGGTTGCAAAAATCAAAGGATATAGTTCAGTTTCTGCTACAAACCAGAATAATACATCTTGCTCCAACGGAGAATCTAATGCAACTTTAAATGATTGGCGAAATATTGTTTGTTTGATTAGTGATGATGAAGATGGAAACGTTTATTTTATGGACACAGAAGAAATGGCTGATACCATTCGTTTAAATAACAAAAGCATGAATATTGTTAAATTACACATGGATGCTTTTGTGGAAGCCAGTACGCCGGGGGGTGATGAAAATATAGGGTGCGAAGAAGCCATTCAGCAAAGAGTTGAAAAGGGAGCTTTTTTAGTTAATTATATTGGCCATGGTGGTGAAACGGGATGGGCTCACGAACGTATTTTAAGAGTTCCAACAATTAGGAATTGGAATAATGGTGTTAAGTTACCTGTATTTATGACCGCTACATGTGAATTCAGTAGGTATGATGACCACGATCGAACTTCAGGTGGTGAATATGTGGTACTTAATCCAGATGGCGGAGGAATAGCTCTGTTTACAACGACTCGATTAGTCTACAACAGTAGTAATAAGAGATTAAATAAGCATTTTCATAGTATAATCTATGATAAAGTTGATGGAATGCCCCAACGAATTGGGGATGTTTACCTTGAGACAAAAGATTTGTATGTTCAAAATGGCGGTGGAGATATCAATTTTAGAAAATTTGCATTATTAGGAGATCCTGCAGTTAGACTGGCTTTACCGCAGCACCAAATCGTAACAGACTCATTAAACGGGGTGTCAATTACTGCGGTAATTGATACGATAAAAGCGCTAAGTGTTGTAACCATATCAGGACATATAGAAGATTATGCAGGTCAAGTTTTAACAAGTTTTAACGGGGTTGTTTATCCATTGATATACGACAAAAAGCTCAATCTGTCTACTTTAGGGAATAGTGCAGGTTCATCCGTGGCGCCATTTGAAACATGGAAAAATGTTGTATACAAAGGGAAGGCTACTGTTTTAAATGGTGTTTTTAAGTTTTCATTTGTGGTGCCTCAAGATATTTCGTTTCAATACGGCAATTCACGCATAAGTTATTATGCTGAGAATGGAGAAGAAGATGCCCAAGGATACAGCGAAGACGCAATAATTGGTGGAATCGATACCGCTGCTATTTCTGATGATCAGGGTCCTGATATTTCGCTGTATATGAACGATGATAGTTTCGTTTCAGGTGGAATAACAGATGAGAATCCTGACTTATTTGCTAAGATTTTTGATGAAAATGGAATTAATATGGTTGGTAATGGTGTTGGTCATAACATTGAGGCCGTAATTGATGAAAATACTTCTGAATCTATTATATTAAACGACTTTTACGAAGCTGACTTAGACACCTATAAAAGTGGGAGAATATCTTATCCGTTTTACGATTTAGAAGAAGGGAATCATACTTTGAGTTTAAAGGTATGGGACGTTTACAACAATTCAGAAAAAAGTGAAATTGAATTTGTGGTTGCTAAGGAAGAAAATTTCACCTTAGATCATGTGTTAAATTACCCGAACCCTTTTACTACGCGGACTGAGTTTTACTTCGAGCATAACCAGTTGTGTGACTATTTAGATGTTCAAATTCAAGTTTTTACAGTTTCAGGAAATTTAGTTAAATCGATTACCGAAAGAGTGCGTTCTGAGGGTTTTAGGTCTGAAGGTATTGTATGGAATGGACGTGATGATTATGGAGAAAAAATAGGTAGAGGCGTTTATGTATATAAACTGAAAGTTCTTAACGAAGGAGGAGAAAAAGTGGAGAAATTTGAAAAATTAGTAATTCTTAATTAAGCCTGAACAATAAATAAGTAACAATTTGCGTATATTTGTCGTTCTTTTGAAAACCCAAATAATGAAAATGAGATTCAAAACAATATCAATGACTCTTAGTAGTGCTCTGCTTTTCTCAGCCTCTACTGTTGCTCAAGTAAATTTAAGTGGAGCAGAAACGGGTTCGGATATCAATACAATAACAACTGCGGTTCCTTTTTTACTTATTTCTCCTGATTCTCGTTCTGGAGCAATGGGAGATGTTGGTGTAGCATTATCCCCAGATGCAAATTCTATTCATTGGAACCCTGCGAAGCTTGCTTTTATTGATGATGATAAGGATATGGGTTTTTCTTTGTCTTATTCCCCTTGGTTAAGAGCATTGGTAAATGATATTAACCTTGCGTATTTGTCAGGATATAAAAAAATAGATAAAAATTCTGCAATAGGATTCTCATTACGTTATTTCTCTTTAGGAGATATAACATTTACAAATAATTATGGTGATGAAATACGTAATTTTAAGCCAAATGAATTTGCTATAGACGCGACATATTCAAGAAAGTTAGGGGAGCGATTTGGCGCAGGACTTGCAGCTAGATATATCTATTCAAATTTAACAGGAGGGATTTCTTCTTCAGGAGCGGATGTAAAAGCTGGTCAGTCGGTTGCTGTTGATATATCTGCATATTATGAAACAGAAGAATTTGACGTTTCGAGTAAAGCTGCTACTCTTGCTTATGGTTTAAATATTTCAAATATTGGAGCAAAAATGTCTTATACGGATGCTGCAAACAGAGATTTTATCCCAACTAATATGCGATTAGGGACTGCTTTTAACTTAAATCTAGATGAATTTAATAAATTGACATTTGCGTTGGATGCAAATAAGTTATTGGTGCCTACTCAACCTGTTTACATGCAAGAAAATGGTTCTACAATTTATGGGACAGATGGACCGGTTGTATTTTCAGGTAAAGATCCAAACGTGGGTGTTGCTTCCGGTATATTTGGGTCATTTAATGATGCTCCCGGTGATGTAGTTATAGATGAAGATGGAAATACAACTGAAGTTTTAAAAGGAACTAAATTTAAAGAAGAATTGAGAGAGGTAAACATATCTGTTGGTGCAGAGTATTTATACAATAATTTATTAGCAATAAGAGCGGGTTACTTTCACGAGCATTGGTCAAAAGGAAATAGAAGATTTATGTCTCTTGGAGCTGGTATCAGGTATAGTGTTTTTGAATTAGATTTATCTTATATACTTGCCTTAACGCAAGCAAGCCCGTTAGCCAATACACTTCGTTTTACACTAAGATTTAACTTTGGTGAAGTCAATAGTGAAAGTAGTTTATAAAGTTTGTTTAAGCATGTCTAATCCTAAATCAGTCAATCTATTAGGATTACACACTAGGAAATGATACGAGACTACGTATTACTTATTCCTTCATCCCTATAGTTGCCCTTTTGCTCATCTTCATTGTAATATATAAAGACTTGAGCAGTGTCATTTAAGAAATTAATCTTACCTATCTCAAATCGTGTTATTGTTAACCCGGTCCTATTTTCAAGGTCAGCAAGTAATTCATTATGTTTTTCAGGTGTAATCAAATCTATCTTTTCAAAAGTTATCACCTTTCTAGATTCATGTTTTAGTAACCAGATTTTTTCAAGACCGTATGTTACTCCTATAATTGCAGCATTCGTAAAAGCCAACTCTGCGTAGCTCATTTTCTTATTCGACAGTGCATTAATAACCGAAACGCCTATCACTATAAATAAATAGGTCATTTCTTTAATTGGAATGGGATCTGTTCGATACCTAATAATCCCGAATATGGCAAATAATCCCAAAGCCATACCCATCCCCATCTCAAACTTCTTCAGCGTAAAGCATATCATGAAAATGACAAGACTTATCATTATATATGTAAAGAGGTAGTCCTTTCTTTTAGCTATTGGGTAATAGATAGCCCGAACAATTATTAGAATGACACTTAAATTCATTCCGAATTTGAATGCCAATTTCCAAAAATCATTTTCAAATAATGGCACGCCTAAAAAACCACCAGAAGAAGTCTCTTTGGATTGTTTTATTACATCTTTAATTCCATCTGCGCTATCCTCGATAGTTTTCGCTAATCCTTTAATTGTTTCATTTGCATCTCCATCCATTAGAAAATCAAACATTTCAATTCCTATGTTATATATTTCAATTAACCAATTCATTTATTTTATTTATATGTAAATGTTTCTGTTTAAATCTATTGTTTTTTAATCCTGGATATAAAAGCTTCGCCCCTATACAGTATTTACTAACGCGCATTGGTCGAACTCCATTTTCTTTTATTAGTTTCATAAAAGGAGAGCTTCTATTTACTTTTTCTTGCTTTACTTCTCCAATTATCACATTGTTTAATGAAAGGTTTTTCTCATTCCATTGAAAACCAAGCCCTATATCTAGCGTAAGCCTTTCTGTGTCTGTTTTGTTTACCAAAGTAATTCTATGGAAAGAATTCCATAGTTTTTTAATGAGGCGGATATTTCGGGGAATAACATCATCTATAAATTGCAAGGATTTAGCAGACATTTCTTCTTCGAAATCTGTTATTTTTATTCTGCTCTTTAGTGTTCGTCCCTTTTTTTTATTCTTTATTTCAAGAAAACATAAATCTGAGTCAATATATTTTCTCATCCGGACTTTATAACGATTGGGCCATCCATTATGATGATGTGTGTAAAAACCAAAATCATCCGTGTCAAAATAAAGTGTTTTATATTGAGCTACTCTTTTGTTTTTGATTTCTAAAACTTTATAATTCTCTTTTAAAATTGGCAATATTCGAACAAATAAGTCTTTTGGAATCACAAATTTGGTGTCCGTCCTGTTAAGTAATTTAACAGCGTCCATTTCTTTGAGGGAAATAGGTTCGAACGTTTCTAATATGTCTAAAATGCTATTCAATTGCTTTGTTTGCTAAGATATCAAAAATAAAGTAAAAAATACTCCTTAAATTAGCAGACTATATTTGTTATTAACTAATAAGTATTAGTAATAGTTGCTTGATAGCAATTCAGTTAATAAAACAATTTGGTTAAAATAGATTATCTAAAAAACGTGTTTTTATTTTAAGTCTAGACTAATTGAAAGAATACAGAATATGAGAAAAGGAAATTTAAACATTAGCTATAGAATTTACGATAACCTAGGAGAGTTAGAAAAATCAGATGCTGATGTAATGTTAGCAGCGGAAAAAAGCTTAAAAAATGCGTATGCTGTTTATTCAGGGTTTAAAGTTGGAGCTGCTTTGTTGCTTGAAAACGGTGAAATTATTCTAGGTAACAATCAAGAAAATATTGCGTTTCCATCTTCTTTATGTGCAGAAAGAGTTGCGTTATACTATTGTAAGGCAAATTATCCTGATGTTAAAGTTCTTAAGATTGCGATAACAGCTAAAGCCTCTTCCCTAAAGTTGATTGAGCCTGTGTCCCCTTGTGGGGCCTGCAGGCAAGTGATGTCGGAATATGAGCGAATTCAAAATTCAAATATCGAAATGATTTTGAAAGGCGAAGAAGGCGAAGTGTTTATATTTGATACTGTAACGGAACTACTTCCGTTGGCATTTGAAACAGAAGCATTATAGTATGTTTCTAAATAGTAGTAGGTAATACTTCAAAACCGATTAGAATTTAATTTATATTTGTGCACCAATATTAAAACCGATGGCGACAAAAACGATAGCAAAGAGCAAAAAAACAGCAAATTCAACTGCCAAACTTAAATATAGCAAAAAGCAATATTTGAAATGGTATGAGGATATGTTGTTGATGCGTAAGATTGAGGAAAGAATAGGGCACCTATACATCCAACAGAAATTTGGTGGATTTTGTCATTTATATATAGGGCAAGAGGCGTTAGTGACCGGTACAGCTTCTGGATCTAAAAAAGGCGATAAGCATATTACCGCTTATAGAGACCATGCACATCCAATTGCTTTGGGGGTACATCCAAAATATATGATGGCTGAACTTTATGGGAAATCTACTGGACTCTCAAAAGGAAAAGGTGGCTCAATGCATATGTTTCACAAAGAAAGTGGCTTAATGGGTGGGCATGGTATTGTTGGTGCACAAATTCCAATGGGCGCTGGTATAGCATTTGCTGAAAAATATAAAGGAACTAAAAATGTTACCTTTTGTTCATTTGGCGATGGAGCAGCTCGTCAAGGAGCCTTGCACGAAACATTTAATATGGCGATGACCTGGAAATTACCAGTTGTTTTTATTATTGAAAATAATAACTACGCAATGGGAACTTCTGTAGAAAGAACAACCAATGTTATGGATATGTCTACAATGGGTGATTCGTATCAAATGCCTTCTTTTGTTGTTGATGGAATGACTATAGAAGCAGTGCATGAAGCGATTGAAGATGCATGTGTTCATGTTCGTTCAGGTAATGGACCGGTTTTGCTGGATATTAGAACCTACAGATACAAAGGTCATTCAATGTCTGATCCACAGAAATACAGGACCAAACAAGAGGTTGAAGATTTTAAAAACCAAGACCCAATTGATAAAGTTTTAAGTACGATTAAAACGAACAAATTGGCTACTGATAAAGAGATTGAAAAAATCATTCAAAAAGTTAAAGACGTCATTGATGAGTCTGTCAAATTTGCTGAAGATTCTCCAGAACCGGAAGCAAAAGAACTTTATGAAGATGTATATATAGGAGATTACCCTTATATAATGGAATACAAAGATTAAATTTAGCTGGTAAAAAAGGAAACAAATTATTTGAAATGGCGGAAATAGTAAGAATGCCCAAATTAAGTGACACCATGGTTGAAGGGGTTGTTGCTGAATGGCATAAAAAAGTAGGAGACAATGTTGAAACGGGTGATTTGTTAGCTGAAATCGAAACAGATAAAGCGACCATGGAGTTTGAAGCGTTTCAAGAAGGTGTTTTGTTGCACATTGGAGTTGAAATAGGTAAAGCGGCTCCAATAGATTCAATACTTGCAATATTGGGTAAGAAAGGAGAAGACATCAAAGCAATATTAAAAGCAGAAGCCGAGGCGGCTCCAGAGGTTAAAGAAGATCCAGTAAAGGAAACAGCAGCTCCAAGTCCCCCACCTGTAAAGAAAGAAGTAACAGTAAAAGCTCCAGTTCAAGCTGCAGCTAGTGCCCCTGCAAAATATCCGCCAGCGAGTGCTATTAGCGATGGGAAAGTTAAAATATCTCCATTAGCGAAAAGATTAGCACAAGAAAGAGGAATTAATTATTCTTTTATTCAAGGAACTGGTGAGGGTGGTAGAATTGTAAAAAGAGACATTGACAATTATCAAGGTGGTGGAACTTCATTTGTTGGAACAGAAAGCTTTACGGATGAGACTGTTTCTCAAATGAGAAAAGTAATCGCTGCACGTTTAGCCGAAAGTAAGTTTACAGCTCCTCATTTTTATTTGAATGTATCTATTGATATGGATAATGCAATGGCTGCAAGGATTTCTATTAATAAAATGATAGCTCCACAAAAAGTGTCATTTAATGATATGGTGGTAAAAGCTTGTGCTACAGCATTGAAAGATAATCCAGCTGTGAATTCTGCTTGGTATGGCGATTTTATTCGAAGAAACGATCATATTCATATCGGAGTAGCAGTTGCTGTTCCTGACGGTTTGTTAGTTCCTGTTGTACGTTTTGCTGATGGTAAATCATTAACGCAAATTGGAGCGGAAGTAAAAGAGTTGGCTCAAAAAGCAAAAGATAAAAAATTACAACCTGAGGAATGGGAAGGAAATACCTTTACGATTTCCAATTTAGGAATGATGGGAATAGAAAGCTTTACAGCTATTGTGAATCCGCCTGATGCATGTATTTTGGCTATTGGAGGTATAAATGCCGTTCCAGTTGTTAAGAATGGAGAAATCGTTCCGGGTAATATAATGAAAGTGACTTTAAGTTGTGATCACCGTGTGGTGGATGGAGCTGTTGGTTCGGCGTTCTTAAAAGACTTTAAAAACTATATGGAAAACCCTGTATTGCTATTAGGTAAGCAGAGTATATAGAACAAAAGAGAGTAATAAAAAAGCTACCAATATTAGTGGCTTTTTTTATGCTTTGTAAAGTGTTACTTCTTCTTCTTAGATGGCTCTTTTTTCGCTGCAGGCTTTTTCTTAGCAGGAGCTTTTTTCTCAGCGGTTTCTTTTTTCGGAGCCGCTTCTTTTTCCTCAACTTCCTTTTTATCTTCCTTAGCTTCTTTTAATTCCAGTTTTTTGGCACTATGTAATAGATTGTACCATTGAAATAATTTTTTAATGTCAGAAGTAAAGACTCTTTCTTCATCATATTCAGGAATAATACCCCTTAAGTATTTTTTTAAGTCATCAACACTGTCTTTGTGACTTGGCGCTTCACCGCCTTTTTCTTTGTCGAAAATAACTTTAAATATATCAGCTAGAAGCTCATCACCTTCGTAAGTATATATGCTAATGTCCTCTAATGCACTAATTTTGTTGGATGAAAAAGCTGGAAATTTCTTTCCATCAATTACTGATTCAACAATAACATTGTTTTTACTTTGACCAGCAACAGTAAACAAGCCACCTTTTCCGGAAATAGCAATAATTCCACTTAAATTCATCATTCGTATTAAAATTAAATTTTCTTACGCACAAAAATATAAATATAAATTTGGCAGGAAAACTTTTTGCCTATTTAAGCACAACTATTTTCTTGTAAACCACTTGTAAATCGTCAGAAAGCAACAAAAAGTAGGTTCCTGTAGCTAAATTTTGATACGTATGTATTTTTGAATTAGCGGAATATGTAGTTGAAATTAGTTTACCCAAACTACTATACAAACTTAGGGTAACGTTGTTTTGATTAGTTTCAATAGTGAAGGTTCCGTTATTCGGGTTGGGGTAAATTATTCCGTTTATTGTATGTTCATTTATGCCAACATTTAAAATTGTTGTGATACTTGAAAATGTACTGCATCCAAATGAATTAAACACTTCTACCTGATAATCTCCATTCTGCAGTGCTGCGTATACACTATCATTGGCGCCGATGATTATTTCGCCATCTAGAAACCATTGGTAGCTTTCATACCCACCAGATGTGGATAAAACAGTATTGTTATTTGTAATTATTGCTTGTGCTGGGTTTGGCTGTTCCGTAATTGTGATAAAGCAAGTGTCACTTTTGCAAGAATTATTGTCTAATCCTAGAATATAACCATCATAAGCCTGCGAAAATACCCTTGGATTAATTGTTGAACCATCATTCCACAATACAGAATTAAAAACCCCACTTTCTGTAATCGTAACGGAGTCGCTCTCGCAGAAATCATAGGTGTTTGTTAAGCATTCCAAAGTGGGTTTTGCAGCAACTGAGGTTGTTATATGATTTGTATCGCTGACGCATTCCGTTGTTAAGTCTGTAACGATAAAATAGGTGTCGATGCTATCAGAAAAATACTGAG
>Ga0209631_10002625_pt1 | contig 21377 bp, 18 predicted proteins | sample COG_08_FD_184752 | JGI IMG/M metagenome (GOLD analysis project Ga0209631, IMG submission 184752) | Pelagic Microbial community sample from North Sea - COGITO 998_met_08 (SPAdes) (version 2) | ecosystem: Environmental > Aquatic > Marine > Neritic zone/Coastal water | place: Helgoland, sampling... | reverse complement strand
CGAAGTCGAGTTCTGCCGCGTGGCGCGTTCTCTCGAGGACATGCTCGAAGGCTGTGATCTCGCCGGCTTCAACGTGCGTCGCTTCGACATCCCCATGCTCGTAGAGGAGTTCAAGCGATGCGGCGTGGACTTCTCGATGGAGGGTCGGCGGGTCGTGGACATGCAGAACATCTTCCACCGAGAAGAGCGTCGCGATCTCTCGGCAGCTGCGCGCTTCTATCTGGGGCGCGAGCACGAAGAAGCACACACCGCACTCGGTGACATCCGCACGTCGGCAGCCGTGCTCGGGGGGCAGCTCGAGCGCTATCCTGACCTGCCCCGCGACATCGACGGGCTGCATGCGTACTGCGAGGAGTATTCCCCCACTCGGACCGAACTGGATCGCTGGTTCAGCCCTGAGGATGCGGGGCGTGTCTTCCAGAGAGGGAAGCACAAAGGACGCCCGCTCGCCGAGGTGGCGGCCGAGGCGCCAGACTATCTGATGTGGATGATCGGCGCCGATGACATGGACGCCGAGGTAATTGACGTGGTACGCGCGGCGCTCGGCCGGAAAGAACCCGAGACGGGCCCCGCGAACGGATGAAGGACAACCCTGTGACGAAGGACACACCCATGGTCGTATCTCGACAGATGACTCAGCGGACGCTCACTCGAGCCACCTGCGCGCTCGGGCTCGCTCTCCTCACGGCCCTCTCGGTATCACCCGCGAGCGGCCAGACAGCGATCACCACCGAGGCGATGTCCTCCATGTATCCCCGGTCCATCGGGCCGGCCGTCACCGGGGGACGCATCCACGATGTCGAGGCGCTTCCGAACGACCCCTCTACGGTCTTTGTAGGCACAGCATCCGGGGGGCTATGGAAATCCACGAATCGGGGCCAGACGTGGGTGAACGTCTTCTTCGACAAGCCGGTGAGCACCTTCGGTGACATAGCGATCTCGCGCTCGAACCCAAACATCATGTATGCGGGCACCGGCGAGCAGCAGAACCGACAGTCGAGTTCCTACGGCAACGGTATCTACCGGTCCGACGACGGTGGTGATACGTGGACACACCTCGGGCTCGAAGAGACACGGCACACGGGTCGGATCGTGATCCACCCCACTGACCCGGACATCGTGTACTTCGGCGCCGTCGGGAATCTGTGGGCCGGATCCGAGGAACGTGGGGTATTTAAAAGCACCGACGGTGGGCAGAACTGGACCAAGGTTCTCTTCGTTGATGAGTATTCGGGTGTCATCGACATGGCGATCGACCCTGAAAATCCGAGCACCGTGTACGCCGCGACCTACCAGCGGCTTCGGCAGGCATGGGGATTCAACGGAGGCGGTCCAGGCAGCGGCATCTGGAAGTCGACCGATAGCGGCGAGACCTGGAACCGTCTGGGAGCAGGGCTTCCCGGGGGTGATCTCGGCCGCATCGGCATCGCCGTCGCACAGTCGAACCCGCAGGTGGTGATGGCGCTCGTCGAGGCCGAGGATGACCAGTCCGGTGTCTACCGTTCGGAAGATGGCGGGCTCTCCTGGGAACGGGTCAGCGAACAGAACATCCGGCCGATGTACTACTCACACATTTTTATTGACCCGAACAACGACGAGCGCGTCTACACGCTCGCGACACGCTCGTACGTGAGCGACGACGGCGGACGCACCTTCAGCCAGATCGCGCTCGCTCCGACCTACGACGTCGGGATCCACGCCGACCATCACTCGCTCTGGATCAATCCGTCCGACCCGGACCACCTCTTACTTGCTGGCGATGCGGGATTGCACGAGAGCTACGACCGCGGGATCAACTTCCGGAAACTCAACAACTTTCCAATCTCGCAATTCTACGCGATCGGCGTGGACATGCGTGACCCGTACTGGGTGTACGGTGGGCTGCAGGACAATCACTCCTTTTTCGGCCCGTCGGAAACGCGTCGCTGGGCAGGCATCCTGAATGACGACTGGATGCAGAACGGCTTTGGCGACGGCATGTACTGGCAGGCCGACCCGGACGATGCCCGCTACAGCTACGGCAGTTCCAACGGCGGCAACTACTTCCGGTACGACACCCAGACAGGCGACATGCTCGACATCTCACCGGCGGAACCGGTGGGTCAACAGTACCGCTTCGACTGGACGTCACCGATGATGCTCTCTGAGCACGATTCGGATCGGCTTTACGTCGCGGGCAACCATCTCTTCATCTCGCGTGACCGGGGTGGATCGTGGACAATGACCGAGGACATGAGCCGTCAGGTCGATCGCGATACGCTCCAGATCATGGGTGTGGCCGGAGCTGACATTTCGATCTCACGCAATGACGGTACGAGTTCGTTTGGTGAGGCGGTCACGCTCGATGAGTCACCCCTCGACCCCGCCGTTCTCTGGGTCGGATTCGACGACGGCAATCTGCAGGTCAGTCGAAACGGTGGAACGACGTGGGGCGAGGTCTCGGGTAATGTGCCCGGCATCGCCAGCGCTACCTACGTGAGTCGTATCGTCGCGTCCGTCACGGCAGCTGGAACTGCCTATGCGACCTTCGATGCGCACCGCGACGGCGATTTCCGTCCCTACGTCTACCGTACCCGCGACTTCGGCTCCTCTTGGCAGCCTCTCCACGCGACGCTGCCGGACATGGGCTCTGTGAACGTCCTCGTGGAGCATCCGGATAATCCCAATACCCTCTTCCTCGGGACCGAACATCACATCTTCGCGAGCACGGACGCGGGATCAAACTGGGCGAGAGTGCCGAACCTGCCGACCACGAACTACGACGATATGGTCATCCACCCGCGGGAGAAGGACCTCGTCATTGGGTCTCACGGACAAGGCGTCTGGGTACTCGATGACACGCGTGCGATCGCAGAATGGGCAGAAGCTACAGCCCCCGTCACCGTCTTCTCCGCGCCCGTCGGCACCATAAAGCTCTGGAAAAAGGACACGTCGTATCGGGGGCAGGACAAATATTCAGGCACGAATCCGGTTGACGGTGTCGAGATCACGTATCGACTCATGAACGGCTCCGGTAGCGCGATCATGCGCGTCGAAAACGCAGACGGTGTTGTGGTGCGGGAGCTGACCGTTCCGGGTGTGACCGGAACACATCGTGTGAACTGGGATCTCCGACACGGCGGCCCGGGCGTCTCCGCCGAGTGGGCCCGCCATGACAGTCCGGTCCTGGCACGCTCGATCGAAACCTGGGGGCCCTGGGTTTCACCTGGAGCCTATACGGTCACTGTCGAAGCAGGTGGCCAGCGTGGAGAGACCATCGTCGACGTGCGCGGTGACCCGGAAAGTCCAATCACGCAGGACATGTACGAGAGTCGCGAAGAGTTCATGCTCGACGCGATTGCCCTCACCACCCGGATCACTGATGCCATGCGTGACAACGGCATGAACGCCGGTGGCGGAGGATCCGGATTCCGCGGACGGGCGGGACCACCGAGGTCACCGGCAGACATGCTCCAGGTTGCCCGACGGATGGTGCAACAGGTCTACGGCGCACTGAACGGAGGTAGCGTGCGCCCGGGTTCTCTATACCCACCGACACAGACGCAGCGGGAGCAACTCGAACGAGCTCGTGCGCTGCTCGCCGACGCAATTGCCGAAATAGGGTAGACCAACAGAGGAAGTCGATGATGCGTCTACGGCTGGTCACCGCCTTGCTGGCCCTTTCGGCCGGCGCCTGTGCGTCGGATGAGCCGTCCTCCCAGGCTGCGGTCGAGGAGGGCGGCGCCCCGATCCAGCCTGAGCAGGGCATCTACGGTATGGCGCCCGCGGCCGCCGGTGGCGTTCCCAGCGTGATCATGCTGAAGCGGGTGGGAGTCACGGCCGTACGGACAGAGACGGGGTCACCAGCCAGAATCGATCAATTCGGTCTCACATTTTCACCGACACGGCTACTCACGCACCTCGGCGACACCACCGTCTTCTCTAACAGCGAGTCCGCAGTTGCGCATAACGTGCGCATCCGCGCGCTCTCGGACGGAGTCGACATACTCGACGCAGACGCCAATCCCGGTGAGCGAATCACGGTGACGTTGCCGACCACGGGCGGCTACGACGTCCTCTGCGACATGCACCCCGGCATGACGGCCTTCATATTCGCGTCGGACACTGGCCAGTCCGTGTTCGCGGAGACGGACGGCACATTCCTCCTCGACAGCGTGCCGCCAGGCACGTATACCGTCCAGTTGTGGACCGCTGATGGCGGCTTCCATGACGCACGATCAATCGAGATCACCGTCGGCAGTACCGGCATCGATCTCACAACGCCGGGGTAGTTTCCGGAACCGCTCCTCGGGGACCCACCGAGGTCAGTCTTTGCCCTGCCCATCGAACTCAACAGTCCATCATGCTGCTTCATGCCCACTCCGGATTCCGCTACCTCGTTCTCCTCATGGGCATCGTCATGATCGCCTATGCCGCCTACGGCCTCATGACCAAGGCCGAGTACGGAAAGCAGATGCGCGTCCTCTCAGCCATCTTTACGGGCGTCCTCGACCTGACCGTGCTCCTGGGCTTCGTCAACCTGTTCGTGGGTCGGGGCTTCTACCCCCAGCTGGGCGGACACATCGTGATGATGACGCTGGCCGCCGTGCTCGCCCACGTCATTCACGGGGTGATGAAGCGTCGCCCGGCGGAAGCCCAGACCTTCATGCCTCACCTCGTCGGCACGCTGGTCGTACTCGTTTGCATTGTCGGGGGCATTCTCGCAATCGGCAGACCCATCGTCGGTTGACGCGCCTCAGATCCATGTGAGCGAACTTAAACCTATGGACGCGCTTGAGGCCTCCCCCGATGCCATTGCGGGCCACGGCCCGCGTGATCTCGGTCTTGTCATGGGTGGCGGCGGGGCGCGTGCGGCATACCAAGTCGGCTTCCTGCGCCATGTCGCTCGCCACCTTCCGGATCTCCAACTTCCGTACATCCACGGGATCTCCGCCGGGGCCATCAATGCGGCTGGGCTGGCGTCTCACCACGGGACCTTTCTGCAGGCCGTCGAAGAGCTATCTCATTTGTGGGGGGACCTGACGGTCGACCATGTCTTCCGCGTCGACCCGCGCTCTCTCGCGATGAACAGTGTGCGCTGGCTTCGGCAGTTGGGTGGAGGCGGGCTTCGGGGTGGCCGGCTTCAGGTGCGAGGCCTGGTGGACACGTCCCCGCTAGACGCCTACCTGACCGAGACACTCCACGCCGTCGACCGAGAACTGACCGGCATCCAATACAACCTCGAGCACCGTGGCCTGAAGGCCTTTGCCGTCAGCACCACGAGCTACTCGACCGGTGCGTCGGTCACATGGGTACAGGGCCGGGATATCGAGACCTGGCAGCGACCGCAGCGGGTCACGGAACGTACGACCATCACAGTCGACCACATCATGGCATCCTCGGCGCTCCCCCTGCTCTTCCCGGCGATCCAGCTCGGGAATAGCTGGTACGGGGATGGTGGCGTCAGGCTGACAGCTCCCCTGTCGCCGGTGCTACATCTCGGGGCGAGACGGATCATGGCGATTTCCAACCGCTACGACCGAGACCAAGGAGAGATCTCCCACGCGAGCATCAAAGGGTACCCACCCCCGGCTCAGGTCGCTGGTGTGCTCTTTAACGCCGTCTTTCTAGATCTGCTCGATAACGACGCGCTTCGACTGGAGCGGCTGAATCGACTCCTCGAGACGCTCCCAGAGGACAAGCGTCACGGACTGGAGCCGGTGAAACTGCTAGTCATGCGCCCCTCGATCGATCTCGGTCGACTTTCCTCCCAATTCGAGGCGCAGCTCCCTCGGTCGATCCGCTTCCTGACGCGCGGACTGGGGACCAAAGAGACTGAGTCTCCGGATATCCTGAGCCTGATCCTTTTTCAACCGGACTATATGCGAGCGCTCATGGAGGTCGGTGAGGCCGACGCCGCAGCGCGCCACGACGAGATCATGGAATTTCTCGCTGATTGAGGGCTCCCCTGAAAGGCATCGGGGTAAAGTTTCGCCCGAACACTCCGAGTACCTCCGGACGTTAGTTTTCGGGGAGTTTTCTGACCACCGAACGCAGGCCCAGCCAGAAGGACTCCATGGCCGAAGAAAAGAAGCTATCCAGCGAGCTAGAATCCCGAGAAGTCGCCGAACAGGCACGCGAGCAGCAGTGGGAGAAGAGCAGCTTCGCCAAAGCACTGTTCGAAGGAAAACTCGACCTCGATCTAGTATACCCCGCGCCCACCCCGGACCCCGATGAGCAGGAGCGGGCAGCCGAGTTCCTCAAAAAGATCGAGGCGTTCGCGCGCGACCACATCGATGGGGACAAGCACGACACCGAGGGGTGGGTACCGCAGGAGGTCCTCGACGGCCTCGCCGAGCTCGGCGCCTTTGGCGTCAAAACGCCAAGGAAGTATGGAGGGCTTGAGCTGTCCCAGGTCTCCTATAACCGGGCTCTCGCAATCATCTCGTCCCGTTGCAGCGCGACCGGGGCCTTCCTCTCGGCCCACCAGAGCATCGGGGTGCCCGGACCTCTCCTGAAGTTCGGCACCGACGAGCAGAAAAGCCGGTACCTGCCGAGGCTCGCCAAGGGGGCGCTGTCAGCCTTCGCGCTCACCGAACACGATGTGGGCTCCGACCCGGCCAACCTGTCTACGACAGCCGTCCTTTCCGAAGACGGATCTCACTGGGTTCTCAATGGCGAGAAGTTGTGGACCACGAACGGACCGCGCGCCGAGATCATCGTGGTCATGGCCCGTACTCCGGGACCGGAGGGATCCAAGCGGAAGCCGATCACCGCGTTCATCGTCGAAACCGCCTGGGATGGTGTCGAGACCCTGGATGAGTGCTCCTTCATGGGACTCCGTGCTCTGTCCAACGGAGCCCTTCGCTTCACCGACGTGAAGGTGCCGAGGGAGAACTTGCTCTGGGGTGAGGGTAAGGGCCTCAAGCTGGCGCTCATCACGCTCAACACCGGACGTCTGGCACTGCCCGCCTTCTGCGCTGCCGCCGGAAAAGGCAGCCTCGAGATGGTCCGCGACTGGGCCGGCAGCCGAGTACAATGGGGACTCCCGGTAGGGCATCATGACGCCGTCGCTCAGATGATCGGTAAGATGGCGGCGGATACGTTCGCGCTGGAGGCTCTGGTCGAACTGATCGGCGCGATGGCAGATTCGGGCAAGTTCGACATTCGTCTCGAAGCCGCCGTCGCAAAGATGTGGGGCACGGAGACCGGCTGGGATCTCGTGAACGACGCCCTGCAGGTCCGAGGAGGTCGCGGCTACGAGACATACGATTCGTTGAAGGCCCGAGGTGAAGTCTCTTACCCGGTCGAGAGATGGCTTCGGGACATGCGGATCAATACGATCTTCGAGGGCTCCTCGGAGATCATGCGCCTTTTCATCGCACGCGAAGCGGTCGATCGACACTTCTCCATCGCTGGCGACCTGGTAAACCCGAAGGCCCCGGTGGGCGCCAAGCTGAAGGCTCTGGTGAAGGCCGGTCTCTTCTACGCCTGGTGGTACCCGACACGCTTCCTGGGCTGGAGCGCGTGGCCGCGCTACTCCGAGTTCGGATCACTCGCCAAGCACCTGCGCTACGTCGAACGCACATCCCGTCGACTCGCGCGCGCCACGTTCTACTCAATGGTTCGCTTTGGACCGGGCCTCGAGAAGCGTCAGGCCGTACTCGGCCGCGTAGTGGACATCGGAGCCGAACTGCTCGTCATGACGGCTACAGTCCTCCACGCCAAGACGCTTCAGCAGCGTGGGGGCGATGAGCGTGGCGCAGAGGCTCTCGCTGACGCGTTCTGCCGTCAGTCTCGCCGGCGCATCTCGGCGAGCTTCCGATCCATCTTTCGGAACGATGATGTCGCGACCCACAAGGTGGCGCGCCGCTACCTCGAAGGCGAAATGAAGTGGCTCGAGCGTGGGATCATCTCCGTCGCCAGCTACCGTGACGTCAAGCATGCAGCAGCCGACGAGCCGACCCACGAAACCACTAAAGCGCCCGAGCCTGTCACAGCGTAATGACGGTACTACACCCCCGGGCCTACACGGTCACGGTTATCTGGACCCTGGGTCTGCTATTCCTGGGCAGTATCGTTCACGCGACGGAGTCCAGTCTAGCTTGCCCGGATTGGCCAACCTGCTTCGGCACGATGGTGCCGGAAATGACGGGAGGCGTGTTCTGGGAGCACCTTCACCGGCTCGTCGCAGGTGGGCTCGTCTTGATGTTCGCCCTCGGCACGTGGCTCGCGAAGAGAGAGACGTCTGAACGGCCCTGGATCTTCCGGGCATCACTCGCGGGTGTCGGGCTGCTCCTCGTCCAGTCCGTATTCGGTGGACTCACGGTGATCTACCAACTGCCGGACCTCGTGTCGACGACGCACCTGAGCCTCGCGTTCATTTTTCTGTCTCTCGCGACCGTTCTCGCGGTGGCGACCAATGGTACGACCGGGCCCGGAGGGCCCCCGAAGATCGAGGGCTTCGGACACGGTAACGGGCGCAAGCTCACGATCTATGCGGGCGTAGCCGCCGGATCGGTGTTCATACAATCTGTCCTTGGCGCCCTGGTCCGCCACACGGACGGCGGGATGTCCTGCCCGGACGTGCCGCTCTGTCTCGGTCAGGTCGTGCCACCCCTGGTGAACGTTCAGATCACCTCACACTTCCTGCACCGGCTCATGGCCATCGTCGCGACCGTGGCGGTGCTATGGCTGTACGCCTGGGCCGTGCGTGCCGAGGTTCCCACGCGTGTAAAACGCTGGGCCATGGCAGCCGTCGGACTCGTCCTTGTCCAGGTGGCGCTCGGCGTCATCTCGGTCCTTACATTCCTGGCCATTCCACCAGTGTCCATCCACACCCTCGTCGCTGCCGCGCTTCTGAGTCTGCTCGTGGCGCTCGCCACGCTGGGTTCACGAGCCAGCGTCTACATCCAAGAACCGGAGTTGTTGCCTGCCCGATGAATACCAATGAAGCGGGGGATCTTCTTGCCCTCATCAACGCCAGCCTGAACGCGACGAGCGCGATCGCACTGATCACAGGCTTCGTCTTCATTCGTCAGAAAGTTGTCGACAAGCACAAACGGGCAATGCTGACGGCGGTCGGCGCATCCGCGCTCTTCCTTGTCTTCTACGTAGTGCGCATCCTGCTTACCGGCACACACGAATTCGCCGGTGAGGGCCTCGCCCGGACCGTGTACTTTTCGATCCTCTTCAGCCATATGGCCCTCGCGGTCCTGGTGCTCCCATTCGTGCTCCGTCTCGTGTGGCTGGCGCGTGCCGAACGCTTCGAGGATCACAAGCGGCTTGCCCGCTTCGTCTTCCCTGTCTGGGCATACGTGTCAGTGACGGGTCTTATGGTCTACCTCCTTCTCTATCAGATCTACGGATACATTTGATCCCGTCGAGCGTGAACTCCAGCGCTGCTGCGCGTGACAGTCTGCTGGGATACGCCGAGGCGGTAGTAGCGGCTTCGCTGTGGGGCTCGTCCGGGATCTTCGCGGTCAACCTCTTCCGGTTGGGAGTGCCGCCCGAAAGCCTGGCTTTTCTTCGTCCTTTGGTCGGGGCGATGATCCTTCTGATCGTGTTGTGTCTTCGCGACCGCGGAGGCCTGCGCATCGACCGCCGGGGCCTTCTCATTCTGATGGCGGGCGGAGGCATCTCCATCGGGTTCTTCCAGATTGCCTATCAGCTATCGACTGATGCTGTCGGCGTGCCATCTACGGTGGCGATGCTCTACCTGGCCCCCGCTGTCGTGGCGTTAGCCTCGGGGCCGCTCCTGAACGAGTGGCCAGACAGGACCCGCATCGCGCTCCTCGTGGTGACTCTGACCGGAGTATGGCTCAGCGTACTTGGTGCCGACTCGGTCACGGCGACGTTTGGCTCGAGTGGCCTCGGCTGGGGTGTGATGGCGGGTGTCGCCTATGGAGGCTACACCCTGTTCGGCAGGTACGCGGCTCCCACGTACGGCTCGATTCCGACCGTTGTGTACAGCACCCTCGGGTGTGTGCTCTTCCTCGCCATAACCGTGCCCGTAACGAGTGGTCCCATTGTGTGGCCCGGTTCGACAGCAGCCTGGCTGGTCCTGCTCACGTTCAGCGTGCTTACGGTCGCGGTGGCGCACTTCCTTTTCTTCGATGCACTAGCACGGATCGATGCGAGCCGGGCCTCTATCGCGACAGCGATCGAGCCGGTCGTAGCCGCATCCCTCGCTACCGTTCTACTGGGTCAAGGCCTGTCTCCACTCGGTTGGACAGGCATCGCGATCGTCGTTACGGGCGTCGCGGGCGTCGGTGCGACAGCCCGCAAAGGGAGGTCTGGAACCGTCGTAGCCGACTGACTCCACCGGTCCTGATGGACGCCAGGTCCTCCCGGTCTATCGTGTTGCGGGCCAGCGACGGTGCGGGTATGCTCGCCTCCCGTGGACAGACTTGCCCAACTCCGACATGTGTTGAGCGCCTCCTCCGACCCCGACAATCCGTCGGCCGAGGTGCTTGCCCAACTCCTCGACGAAGCAAAGCACATCGCCGTCGTCGGACTATCGCGTAATCTCGAAAAAGCTGCGCGCCGCGTGCCGTCGTATCTAGCCGCGAAAGGCTACGACGTGATCCCCGTGAATCCGAACGCCCAGCGCTTGCTCGGACGGGTGAGCTACGGGGATCTGGAAGAAGTCCCCGAGACTATCGATCTCGTGCTCATCTTCCGGCCGAGTGCCGACGCAGGCCCCCTCGTCGCGAAGGCCATGAAGCGGCCGGGCGAACCCACCATCTGGCTTCAGACAGGTATCCGGGCACCGGACGAGGTCGCGTCAGCCCGGCGTGCAGGACGCACGATTATCCAGGACCTGTGCATCTTCAGAGTACATCGCACCCTGTTGGACTAACCTACGCGTCCCTCGGCCCGCTCAAGGGTTCATCGCCCTCGGACACCGGGGCACGGGTCGCTGTTTCCTGCTCGAGTTCGGCCTCCCACCGGCACAGGTCATCGCCACGGCCCTGACAAAGCGTGTGCTCCACACGCACAGAACCCCCGAGCATGCGCGAGATCAGCTCCTCCGAAAAGCCACTGAGCAGGTGGCATGCGTCTCCACCCGGGTCAGCCTCTACGAAGAGAAGGGAGCGTCCCTCAATCACGAATGTCCCGCGACCGAAGCCCCCGATCGGACGTCCGAACAATTTTGCGAGCAGCTTACGCGCTTCCCGGCGTATTGCCCGATAACGGAGCCCACCAGGCAAGCGCCGGACCCAGCGTGGCATCCGCTCACCCTCCACGAGCAGTCGGCCTACCGCCTGAAAGACCTGGGGGCTGTCGGGACGGCGAATCACGAAGCGAAACAGGCCATGGATTTCCTCGTCAGTCAGACGGACCCGACGCCTTACGTCTTCGCGGTGCGTGCGGATCTGGCGCTCCACCACATCACTGAGCCCGAAGCGTCTGGGGATCGTCTGTGCGGGAACTTCAGCTTCGAGAAGCTCCACAGGAAGATCCATGTCCCGCATGACCTCGAGTAGCCTGAGCGCCACGACAGCCTGAACGCGACGCGGGCCGGGGTCAGCCGGGGACGTGGGTGCGAGGTCCGTCAACAAGGCTCAAGATCGAGGGAGAACACGACCCGATAAGGTCGAGCCGGGGCCGTGCGTAGGCAACAAATAGCAAGATTGTGCATCTGAACGTCACACGAGGAGGGCGCGATCAGCTGCCCTAGTCATTCGTGTTCAGGATTACCTGACATTTCCCGATCTCGTAACGGGGAATGGCTACCTCCGAATCGACAACGGCGCAGGTTAGATTCACGGTATGAAAAGATACCCTGCATTCGATCCGCCCGAGTACCTGGAATGGGAGCCCGACCCCCAGCTCGTCGACCAGTTCGACAGCACGCTTGCGTCGGACCCGCAGCGAGCGGCGATCGTCAATGGACTGTCTCAAGCCCAGCTCCTGTCCCTCTATCGGGATCTGCTCCGCACCCGGCTGCATGACATCGGTCTCAAGCGCTGGGTCCGAACTGGAGTCATTTCCAAGGCCTGGCTCGGTACGGGAGAAGAGGCGGTGACCGTAGGGAACGTGCGGGCGCTCGATCCCGATCGTGACGTCGTGTCACCAATGATTCGAAACGCAGGCGCCCTCCACATGATGGGGATGCCCCTTTCGGACATGTTCCGAGGATATCTAGCGACCTCCGACTCCCCGAGCGAGGGGCGAGACCTCCACATCGGCGACTTGGACGCAGGTATCCTCCAGCCCATCAGCCACATGGGCACGAGCGTGACGATCGTTACCGGCGTGGCTCTCTCCTTCCGCAATCGCGGAGAGGATCGGGTCGCCGTGACCTGGGTTGGTGACGGGGCAACGAAGTGTGCAGCATGTCACGAGGGGTTGAACCTGGCTGCAGTTCAAAACCTGCCGGCCATCTTCGTTATTCAAAACAACCAGGTCGCCTTGGGCACGCCATCTACCGCCCATGGTGTAGGGGACCTCCACCTCTGGCCGGCGATGTACGGCATCGACTCGTGGAGTTGCGACGGGAACAACGTTCTCGATGTGTACGCGGCCACACGACTTGCGGTCGCTCAGTGCCGAGATGGCCGCGGGCCGGCCGCGATCGTCGCGGATACCTTTCGTATGGGCGGGCACGCGACCCACGATGAGCGGGAGGCTCGTGACACGTTCGCGCCCGACCTCTTCGCCCACTGGGGTCGTCGGGATCCCGTGGGGCTCTTTGAGGCCTGGCTGGACCGAAAGGGGGTCGCGGCATCGCTGCTGGAAGCGATCGAGGCCGAAGTGACCGCGGAAATGGACCAGGCCGCCGAGCAGGCACTGGCGTCCCGGGATCGGATTCCACCTCCGGAGCAGGCACTCTTCGACGGTTTCTCCGAGGGAGGCACACTCATTGGTCTCGAAGGCCGCCCGATCTGACTCGTCCGGGGCGCAGGTGCCCTTGAGGGAACGCCTGTTACCGATATCTTATTGGTCACTTGACGGATCTGTTCGCTTAGTTTCAACTAGGACTTAGACCAATGGTAAACACAACTCCTGCTGTTGTGAGCCAAACTCTGTTCGAACGACCGCTCGAAGACCTGACCGATGAAGAACTCGTGACGGCTCATCTCGAGGGACGGCCTGGCGCCTTCCAGCGGCTGTACAATCGATATCGTGACCGTCTGATCCACTTCATCACGCGCAAGACCGGAGACTCCGACCGAGCGCAGGATCTGGTCCAGGAAGCCTTCATTCGTGTCACTCGACACCTGCACCGGTTCGATACGTCTAAGAAGTTCTCGACATGGGTGTACACCATTGCGGGCAACCTGTCGAAGAATGAATTGAGGAACCGTTCACGTAGTCCTCTTGTCCTGTTCCAGCGTCTCACCAACAACTGGGACGACGATCACCGTCCGATTCAGTTCGAGGACTTCTCGATGAAGCCCGACGATTTGTACCGCAAACGGTACCTTCGCCGGCTGGTCGAGGACACCGTTCAGACGCTCCCGGAGCACCACCAGCTCGTGTTCCGACTCCGTGAGCTGGAAGGGAAGAGCTACGAAGAGATCTCCGAAATCACCGGAGTGAACCTCGGCACCGTGAAGAGCCGCCTGCACCGGGCACGCAACTCCTTTGCCCAGCGCATCGAGCCCTTCCTGAACTGAAGCTTCGAGGCCACTCTCCTCGTAGAGAGTGGGTATGTCACCATGGTCGGACGGGTCCGCGAGCGGGCCCGTCCGTCAGTGCCTGAAGGAGTTTCTCGATGTTCGACGATCTTCGCGAAGCCTTCAAAGAGGCGCTCGACAACTTCAACAAAGAGCTGAGTCGGGATCAGGTCTCGGAAACGGCCGACAAGCTCATGGTCGGCATGAAAAACGAGATCGCTGACGAGAAGGCTCAGGTCGCCGGTCTGGACGATCAGCTCAGGAAGACGCTCGAGCAGATCGATCGTCTGGAGAAGGACATCAAGACCGCACGCCGCCGACAGGAGATGGCGAGCGTCATCGACGATGAAGAGACGGTCAATCTCGCGGCGGAGTGGGCGACGAAAGCCGAAGGCCAGAGGGCGATCCTGATCAAGAAAGCAGGGGCGCTCAAGGAGGAGTTCGAATTCAGGTCTCGCACCGTGGAAGAGATGCTCAACCGCTTCCACGAGGCGAAAAGCCAGCGCGATGCGCTCTCGGCCACATCCGGTCGCTCGGAGGCACGCGAGTCCATCTCAGCAGCGGACGATCTATTTGACCAGCTCGACCGTATGGCGGAGAAAATCGAGGGGACTGACGCCCAGGCTAAGGCAGCTCAGGCCTTCGACTCGCTCGATCTGGACCGAGGTTCGGAGTTCCGCGTGGACCTGAGTGAGCCACCGCGCACCAACGAGCTGGATACCGATGCGGCATTGGAAGAGCTCAAGCGGAGAATGGGCGAGGATTGACGAGAGGCGTCGCAGACACCGCCAGGTCGACTACTCCACCGAATCGCGATCTTCGGACAGTTCCCGCAAGAAGAGCAGCCCGGCGCACTCCCCAGCCAGGAACAGGATATCCTCGCGTAGCGTCGCCGGCAGCGGGGCACTACGCGCTGCGCCGACGTCGACGAGGAGTGCCCAGACCCGACCTTCCCCCGCCCCGAGGAAAATAGCAAGGCCTTCCGCTTCCCGATCGAGGAGGGATGGTGCATCATCTTCCCCGTACCCGGGCATTGCGTCCGGTTCGACCCCTGTGCGAGCGGGCTCCGAACCCAGGTCGAGGACGACGAACGGCTCGGCAAGGTGGTGCATTCCGGGTTCACACGAGACGATCATGCCCCGCTCGGCCCGGGCCAAGTGAAGAATCCTCCACAACGGCAGCGCAAAACGAGACCGCTCGCCGTCACCTTCCCACAGTGCGATCGATCCGCGAGGAAGGTCGCTCGCCGGTTTTCGGTTGAAGTACCGGCTGATGTCGATGATCTCGTCCGCCATCCCGGAATGAACCGCCGCTGGGGAGTCGAGTCAAACCACGGCGGCGGGGTGGCTCCCTTCAAGTCCTTCCGATAACTTTTTCCGCGCGTATTTCAGCCGCTCGAACGACCCAAAAACTCCGAAACAGCTATGCAGAACTGGATCGGCATTGCCATCTGGATCATCATGGGCGCCGCCATCGGCCTCATGATGAGAGCCGCCATCAGTCGCCCGGAGGAGCAGCCGGGTCACGCCCAGGTCATTATGGCGCTCGGTGCATTCGCCTCTGTGATCGGCGGCATGCTCGGAGTCGGGATCTTCCACCTGTTCGATCCACTCGCGCTCAGTACCGGCGGAATGGCTGGCGCAGTGTTTTTCGCGACGCTCATGACGTTCATTTATCGCTGGGGCCTGCGTACGCTCATCTAGAGCTCCAGGATCCGGCAGAAGGACAGCTCCATGTCGGATGTCCAGGGCTTCATCGATGAAAACCTCGGACGCTTCCGCTCCGAGCTGTACGACTTCCTGCGCATCCCTTCGATCAGCGCGAAGTCCGAGCACGACGATGACACGAGAGCCGCCGCGGAGTGGTTCCGCGAGAAGCTGACGTCGGCCGGACTCGACGCGGAGATCATCGAAACGCCAGGCCACCCGATCGTAGTCGGAGAATGGCGTGGCGCCGGACCGGACGCCCCTACGGTCCTGATCTATGGCCACTACGACGTGCAGCCGCCGGAGCCCCTAAGTCTTTGGGACTCGCCACCATTCGAAGCCACAGAGCGCGACGGCCGCATCTACGCCCGTGGCTCAGCAGACGACAAGGGACAGCTGTACATGCACGTGAAGGCGCTCGAGGCGCACCTCGCCACGGGATCGTCCCTGCCGATCAACATCGTAATGATCGCGGAAGGTGAGGAAGAGATCGGCTCTCCGAATCTCGTCCCCTTCGTCGTCGAGTACTCCAGACGCCTCGCGTGTGACGTGATTCTGATCTCGGACACAGGCATGTATGCCGAGGGGCTTCCCTCCGTGGGCTTCTCGCTGCGGGGGCTGGCGTATTTCGAGATCCACGTGCACGGCGCGGTCAGCGACCTTCACTCGGGCGAATACGGAGGGGCTGTGGCCAATCCTGGCAACGTGCTCTCGCGTCTGGTCGCCTCGCTGCATGCCCCGGATGGCTCGGTCGCCATCGACGGGTTCTACGACGAAGTCCTCGATTGGGACGAGGCGACCCGCGCTCAAATCGCCTCTCTGCCCCATTCTGACCAGGACTTCGCATCTACTCTTAGCGTCGGCGAACTGACGGGGGAGCAAGGCTACGGTACGCTCGAGCGTCTCTGGATCAGGCCCACGTGTGACGTCTGTGGTATCCTCTGCGGGTATACGGGCGAGGGCGCCAAGACGGTGCTCCCGAACCACGCTATGGCCAAGGTCAGCTTCCGCCTTGTGCCGGATCAGAACCCGGGACGCATCAAAGACCTGCTCGAAGCCCACATCGAAACCCTCGACCTCCGTGGCGTGACTATCGAAGTCCAGGAGCTTCATGGGGGCAGGCCGTGGAGAGCGAGCGTCGAGGGGCCTGCGTTCGAAGCAGCCTCCGAGGCGCTCGAGGAAGCGTTCGGGACCCGTCCTGTCCCTATGGGGGGTGGAGGGTCGATCCCCATCGTCGTCGAGTTCGAGGAAAAGCTCGACGCCACGGCACTCCTCGTCGGCTTCTCACTGCCGGGCTGCAACCTCCATGCGCCAAACGAATGGCTGCCGATCGATAATTTCGAAAAGGGGATCGGTGCACTGGCGCTCCTGTACGAGAAGCTCGCTCGGGTTGGCTAACCAACCGTCACATCAAGCTTTTGACCCGACCCTGCACCATCGACGTGGCCCGCAGTAACGCCCGAGCTTTGTTGAGCGTCTCCTCGAACTCGGCTGATGGATCCGAGTCCAGCACGATACCGGCTCCGGCCTGAACGTGAGCGATGCCGTCCTTCGCGAGGACCGTACGGATCGTGATCGCGGTGTCCATCGACGCACCCCCGTAATTGAAGTGACCCACGGCTCCAGCGTACGGCCCCCGACGTACGGATTCGAGCTCATCGATGATCTCCATCGCCCGCACCTTGGGCGCACCTGACACGGTGCCTGCGGGGAAGCACGCCTTGAATACATCAATAGCGCCCAGTCCGTCACGCAGCCGACCCTCGACCTGACTGACGATGTGCATGACGTGCGAGTACCGCTCGACCACCATCAGATCGGGCACATGCACGGAGCCGTACTCCGCTACACGGCCGACGTCGTTGCGACCGAGGTCGACCAGCATGCGATGCTCGGCGAGCTCTTTCTGATCCGACAGCAGATCCTCGGCGAAGGCACGCTCCGCCTCCGGCGTTGCTCCACGCGGGCGGGTGCCTGCGATCGGGCGAACCGTCACGATGCCGTCTTCCACCCGAACCAGAACCTCCGGCGAGCTACCGACGAGGTTCACTCCATCGAGCTCCAGGAAATACAGGTACGGCGAGGGGTTCAGGCTACGTAGCCCCCGATACAGGTCGAACGGTGTCGATCGCAGCGGAACAGAAAGCCGCTGGCTCAGGACCACCTGGAACGCATCACCCGCGCGGACATGCTCACGAATACGCTCGACGCCCGCCTCGAAGTCGGTGCGAGGCATAGATGACTCGAACGGGGGATCGACGTCCGGTTCAGGAGCCAGGAACAGGGGCGAGGGCGCCTGCGTATTTTCGAGGCGGCTGACTACGTCGGCTGTTCGTTCGGCCGCTGAATCATAGGCTGACCGGAGCTCGGCCTCGTCCGCGCCCTTCCGGACGGGCACCGCCGAGATCGCCATTGCGCGCCCCTTGAGGTTGTCGATCGCGAGAACGATATCGGTGAATACGAAGAGTCCGTCCGGGAGCTCCAGGTCATCAGCGGGTGGATCAGGCAGATACTCAATCGCCCGCACGATGTCGTACGAAAAGTAGCCAACGGCACCGCCCCAGAATCGCGGAAGGCCCTCGACCTGAGCAGGTTGCTCAGCCCGGAGCCGGGCGTCGAAGTCGGCCAGTGGATCGTCCACCTCGACGTCCGCCCAACCGTCCTCGGGTGTCCACAGGGATACCTGCCCATCCTGGAGCCTCCACGCACTGCGCGGCCGGGTGCCGAGGAACGAGTACCGTGCCCACTGCTCTCCCCCGACCACCGATTCGAGTAGGAATCCAAAGGGGGGTTCTGCTAGCTTCGCATACGCGGTAACCGCGGTATCGACATCGAACAGGAACTCGCGCCAGACTGGGACTACGCCGGCAGCGGAGGCGAGCTCGCGAAAGCGCTCGAAGGACGGAAAGGGCTGCATGAGCACCACAAACAGAGTGGGACGATGAGCACACCAATGTTCACGAGCCCAGAAGAGACGTCAACGCCGCTTCTGGCGGTCGATACGGGCGGAACCTTCACCGACCTGGTCCTGCTCGTCGATGGTACGATCCGGACGCTGAAGGTGCCGTCCACGCCGCATGACCCATCGCAGGCCGTGCTCGACGGCATCCGTGAGATCCTCGGTGAGTCTCAGGAGTTCGCCCTGCTGCACGGCTCGACCGTCGCGACGAACGCCCTGCTCGAACGCAGAGGCGCACGAGTCGTTCTGGTGACGAACGAGGGCTTCGAAGATGTCATCGAGATCGGACGGCAGGATCGACCGCAGCTGTACGCACTCGTCGGGCACCGGCTTCCCCCACTCGTCGATCGTGACGACCGGATCGGTATACCCGGGCGCCTTGGCCCCCAGGGAGAAGAACTCTCCCCACTCGACAGCAACCGTCTCGCTGAATTGGCTGACAACATTCGTGAACGCGGAGCAGAATCTGTCACTGTCTCTCTGCTCCACTCGTACGCAAACCCTGCCCACGAACGTGCAGTCGCCAAGGCGATCGTCGAGGGGCTGGGTGAGCCTGGACTACCCGTTTCTGTCTCCAGCGAGATTGTGCCGGAGTTCCGTGAATACGAGCGAACCTCTACGACCGTGTTGAACGCGTACGTCGCGCCGATTATGGATCGGTACCTGGGCCGACTCGCTGAGGAAGCAGGCGCAATACGGGTCTCGATCATGGGGTCCAACGGTGGCGCACTCCCGATCGAACGCGCGCGACGCGAGCCTGTTCACACCGTGCTCTCAGGCCCAGCCGGGGGTGTAGTTGGCGCGCTGACATGGGCGCGACGGTCGGGCTTCGAGTCGGTGCTCTCGTTCGACATGGGCGGAACCTCGACTGACGTGTCGCTCTGCCCCGGCCGACCTCTTCGTACTCGGGAGTTTTCGATCGGTGGGCAGCCGGCTGCGATTCCGGTAATTGATATCCATACAGTCGGGGCAGGCGGAGGGTCGATCGCTCGAGTCGACGCTGGCGGGGCCCTGCGGGTCGGTCCACGCAGTGCCGGAGCCCAACCTGGCCCCATCTGCTATGGGAACGGCGGCACGAACGTCACGGTCACAGACGCGCATGTATGGCTCGGCCGGCTTCCTGCCGACGCTTTCCTAGGCGGGGCCCGGACGCTCGACCGCGACGCAATCGAGCCTCCCCTGCGCAGCATCGCGGAGGCGCTCAGCATGAGTCTCGAGGAGGCCGCCGAAGGTGTGCTGGCGGTCGCAGACACCGCGATGGAGCGAGCCTTGCGCGTCATCTCTGTGGAGCGTGGCTACGACCCCGTCGACTTCGCAGTCGTCGCCTTCGGTGGGGCAGGAGCTCTCCACGTCGCAGAACTCACGCATCGACTTGGTGCCCGGACCGCTCTGATCCCACCGGACCCCGGGCTACTCTCCGCCTACGGCATGCTTGCCTCACCCGTGACTCAGGAAGTCTCACGCACGGTCCTCCTGCACGACGGAATGGACGACATCGAAGCGGAGCTGGCGGACGGACTGGACAAGCTGGAAACGGGTGCACGAGAGTCGATGGTAGACGAGGGGGTCGCTCCGGAGACGCTCACCGTTGAGCGATGGATCGATGCCCGGTACCACGGCCAGAGCTTTGAGTTGGCCGTCCCGGCCGACGGCTGGGTCGAAGCCTTCCATACAGCCCACCACGAACGCTACGGATACCGGCGCGACGAGGCGCCGATCGAGGCCGTAACCCTTCGTGTGATCGCCTCAGCACCACCAAGCGACCTGGGTGCTACTCAGCTTGATAGCAAATCCGGAACGGTCGAGGCCCGCCCTGTCACGGTCGTATACGACGGAGTGCCTCATGAGGCGATGAGCATCTGGCGGAGTGACCTGGGACCCGGCGTCACCCTCCCCGGACCGCTCGTCGTTCAGGAGTACAGCGGCACAGCGTGGGTCCCCCCTGGTTGGACGCTGACGGTGGACGCCTGGGGCACGTTACGCTTGACGGCAGACTGAGGCCCCGGCAACCCCTATCTTTGGGGCTTCGTCCAAAAGCACGAGCATCCGCACGCATCCAACCAGCATGAGCCGAGACGCCACGAAACCCTCCCGGCCCGACGGACTCGACGCCACGAAACGATCTGCGTCGGATACCGCTATGGGACGCCACGAAGCCGAAGATCTGAAGCCGCCCTACACGGCTGCCCTGATCGCCGGACTCGCGGTATTCGCGCTGTATGCCATCACGCTGGCGCCGACCACCGCCTTCTGGGATACGAGCGAATACATTGCCACGGGCGAGATCATGGGGATCCCCCACCCGCCGGGAAACCCACTCTTCGTGGTCCTCGCCCGGGCATGGTCGATCCTGCTGGCGCCTCTCGGCCTCTCCGTCGCGGTGAAGATCAATCTCTTCAGCTCGCTGGTGAGTGCGACCGCGCACGGACTCTGGTTTCTCGTGGCACACCACATTCTGCGGTCTTTTTCGAACGACCGGATCTTCCGCCTCGCGGGTGCTTCGGCCGCAGTCCTGGTGAGCGCGACAGCGTTCACGGTGTGGAACCAGTCGAACGTCAACGAGAAGGTCTACACGGTCTCCTTGCTCACCATCGCACTGCTCTCGTGGCTCGTCGTGCGCTGGCAGGAAAACCTCGGAAAGGGGAAGGATGACAAGCTGCTCGTCCTGATGGCGTTCGTTCTTGCGCTGAGTGTCGGGAATCACCTGATGGCGTTCCTGGCCGCCCCGGCGATCGGGCTCTTCATTCTCTGGGTGCACCCGAAAACACTGCTGAACTGGCGACTCTACGCGGCGGGGCTCGCCGCCGCGATCGTCGGTCTCTCGATCCATCTATTCCTGCCGATCCGGGCGGGATTGAGCCCCGTCATCAACGAGGCTGCGCCGACCTGCCCGGATATCGGGTCCGCGATCACGGCCGTCGTCAGTTACGGGAAAGCTGGATGCGTCGCGCTCTCCGAGGCGCTGAACCGGAGTCAGTACTCGAAGCCGCCGCTCGTCCCGCGGCAGGCTCCGCTGTCCGACCAGTTCGTGAACTACCTGCAGTACTTCGACTGGCAGTGGGCTCGCTCGCTCGGCGGAGAGCAGGGTGTGTTCGCGAGGATCCGCCT
>Ga0209631_10002624_pt1 | contig 21385 bp, 17 predicted proteins | sample COG_08_FD_184752 | JGI IMG/M metagenome (GOLD analysis project Ga0209631, IMG submission 184752) | Pelagic Microbial community sample from North Sea - COGITO 998_met_08 (SPAdes) (version 2) | ecosystem: Environmental > Aquatic > Marine > Neritic zone/Coastal water | place: Helgoland, sampling... | reverse complement strand
GAAACGACAAACAGCCGCGGCTAACAAATAGCTCGTTGAAATGCTGCGGCGGTGCGCTCACTTTACTATTCAGAATCGTACAGTCCCGTCCACTTCTTCAACAGGGCGGTCATCTCCGGGTTTTCATATTCCACGGCGTAGTCCAATGGCGTGTCGCCGTCTACATCAATTGCGTTGGGGTCTGCGCCTGCCTCCAACAGAAGCCTTGCCTTGTTCACGCAGTGATCACCACCACAGAGTACGAACGCGTGTAGGAGAGTCGTCATGGTCGGATCCGTGTCCGACATAACTGGGTTCGGATTGGCACCTGCATCGAGTAAAAGCTTCATGATTTCCTCATCGTTCTTGTAGTAGGCTGCTATGATCAGCGGGGGTTCCCAATATAATGATGTTCCCATCTCGGGGTTCACATCTCGGTTGAGTTCACTCTTCAACTCAACGTCTGCTCCGGCCGCCACCAGCGCTGACACCACTGCTGCGTGACCGGAGCGAATGGCCATGACCAGAGGCGTGATTTGCTCAGAGTGTCGGGTTTTACATCTCTCATTCACATCGGCACCCGCCTCTAACAGCAAATTCACGGCTTCAAGGCTTCCATCTTTGGCGGCGTGAAGCAGGGCTGTTGCTCCCTGCGTGTGGCACTTTTGACTGAGGTCCACTCCCGTACTGAGGAGCGTCCTGAGCCCCGGCAAGTTGTTCAAAAAGGTAAACACGATGAGTAATGGTAATGCTGTATGACCGCCGCGGTCCGCTTCTAAGATTACTTTCTGTTTCTTATCCATCGATTTCATGGCCTCCAAGCTCCACACCGCGGCGTTGTAGAACTTGTTCACTTGGGCCAAGTCGAGGGTTTCAACCAACTCGAGCTGGGGCACCACGTGCGTCCTGAAAACCTCAGGCAGCGCCTCGGCGACGGCGACGAACACCGAGATCTCGCCGCGGCGGATCTTATCTACGATGGGCTCGGTCTCGCGTCGCTTGCTTCGAGTTTCCATGTCGATGAGAGCGTCGCCACGCGTGCGTCGTGGCTTTTTTTTGGGAAACTGAGGGCACCTTCGCTTTTCAACTGAACTTTTAGATTCGCTTTTTGAAAACCAAAAGTTGACATCGAGCGGCCACTATCGAGGCGCCCAGCACAGAGCCGGCTGGGCGGGTCGACCCATCGCGATGGTCACGATCTGCGCGTCGTCACGGGCGATGCCGTGCCTGAATGCCGTTTCCGCGCGAAACCCGGGGCGGTCGCGACCGTCATGTCCTCGTCCCCGATCCCGAGGTGAAAAAATATCTCCGAGATCCTCCGCTCAAGGCGGCGAATCCGCGGAGGGAATCATGGGCGAGTCCGCGCGCGATGCGGCGCTCCGCATGGAGCGGGAAGCGCTGGACGCGCGCACCGCGATCCGCCTCGCCTCCCTGCGCGCGCAGAAGGACGAGGAACGCGCCATCCAGGAACGCGCCGTCGAGCTCGAAAAGGAGATGGCCACCCGAGCCGAGGGCCGAAGACGCGCCGAGGAGACGGGCGGGCGAAGGCCCACCCAACGCAAGGCTGTGCCCATATTCATCGCGGGCGTTCAGTGCACCGCGATGTCCTTAGCGTCACTCGCGCTCACGAACAAGGTGGCCAACTTCCTGGTCGACGGGGATGTCCCGGTGGCCAATAGGACGCTGCTCGTCAATCTCTCCGTCGGCGGCGGCGTCGCAATCACCGCCACGCTGGTCATATCCACCCTCATCCTCTTCACCGTGGCATTCAAGGAAGGCCTCGGGGTGCTGAACAACACCCCGGTGACGTTTTATCGGTGCGACGGGCAAGGACCGAGTTGCTGCAAGAACGGGCCGCATAACCTGGGATTCGCGGAGAAGTTTACGTATTTGTCCGACGGTAAGGGGTTCGAGACGAGGCAGAAGGACTCGATGCGGCGGCACCTCCTGGTCAGCCGCAAGTGCAGGGAGCTGAAACCCATCGTGATTTACCCGAAAGAAGAGGGCTGGAAGCTCTGGTGACCGCGGGTGATCCCTCGCTCACGCAAACGCTGTAACACTTTGTAACCGAATGTTGTACCTCTCATCAGTTTATTTAGTTTGGATCGCGATACAAGTACTCTGTACCTTCGTACAACCAGCCCCGGCGACCCTAAAGCCCCTACAAAAGAATCGATGAATCACGCATTCTCCCCGTGAGCGAGCTTCTCCACGAAGAGCGTGTCCCCGGGCTTGACACCCGCGGACTGCACCGTGGCGCCGTCGCTAAACTCCGTCACGGTCCTCGGCCATCTGGTCACCAGCCTGAACGATTCGCCCTCCCCGGCGCCACCCGCCGACCTCACGTAGTCAAACACGGCGTCTAGCGGGTCGGTCGGTGCGAACCGGCGGGTCACGGTCCGACCGTCCGGCAGCTGGAACCTGCACGGCACGCAACCACCCGCGGCGTCCACCGCGGGCTCAACCGGGAGCCTCTCGAGCATCGCGGCGCGATATCTAGCCGCCCTCTCCGCCGCCGCGGCGTCCGCCTCGGCCTTCTCCGCGGCTTCCCGTGCACGCGTCTCCTCTAACTCCTTCGCCGCACCCTCGCGGTCCCGCCGCTCCTGCTCGACCTGGGCCGCCGCCGCGAGCCGCTTCATCTCCGCCTCCGCAAGCCGTCGCATCGCCTCCTCGTAGTCCTCGCTGGGCGCGATGTCAACCTCGACGTCCGTCTCGATGAGACTCACCGCGCCGCCCGCGTCGTCCGGCTGCACCTCCACGACACGTAACGGGAACTCGCGGTCACCGAACGGGACCATGACATCGTCACCGACGGTCAGCGCGGACCGCCGCTGCATCGTCGCCTCCAGCAGCGCGCGGAGGTCGATGTCGGCGTCCACCGCCAGTTCGCCTTGGAAATCTTTGGACCGCGGCTGAAGCTTCACCCACGTCCCCTTGGGCAGGCGCCGGAAGGAGAGCTTGACGTCCAGCGCGACGTCGGCGCCGAGCGCGTTGGACGGCGACTCAACCTCGGGCAGATCCACGGGCGGCGGCGTCCGCTCGTCCACGTCCATGGCGTCGGGTTGTGTGCTCACGGCCGCCGCGTTGTAGGATGTCGACGCGCCGAGCGTACGCATGAGCGGCGCCGGCAAGCCAACCTGTCCCTCCACTCCGTCGAAGCCCAAGGCTCCCGCGTGCGTCCTCCTCCCGACCGCGGTTCCGTTCGCGTCCATCACGGTGATCTCGAAGAAGATGTTGTTCGCGGATCCCACGTTCGCGGCGCCCGCGTTCGTGAGCTCCCTCCACGCGCTGGGTGGCAGGACCACCTTGTCGTCGCATCGGAACCGGATGCCTTTGACCATCGCGGCGTCCGAGCGCACGCCGACGAACCGGCGCTCCCATGCAACGCCCTCGTTGTTGGTCAACACCCGTTCGAGCTCAGCCTTCTCCTCCGCGCGCCTCTGCGCCGTCTCCTGTCGCTCCCGGCGAGCCTGATCCTCGCGGTCGCGCTGGTGCGCGTCGGCGGTCGACTTCGCGCGACGCTCGGAAGCCTGACGCTTGGCGAGGTCAGCCTTGCGCTTGTCCTGCTCGCGCTTGAGCTTGTCCGCGGCGCTGAACGGGCCGTTGAGGAACATGGCGACGCGCCCTGAGTGGCCGGGAGACGCGCGCTCGTTCGTGCGCGAGGCGTGCGCGTGCCCAGATCCAATGCCGATATCGAGATCCACGTCAACAACCAAACGTCACGAAACTCTCAATCTGTGAGACGAGGCCGCCAGACGCGTCGGCACCGTGACCATGTCCGCGCGTCATCTCCTGCGCCGCGTCGCGTCCGCCGCCGCGGCGGCATCATCCGCGCCCGCGCCGACCCGCGCCGCGCTCACCGGCGCCACCTTCGGGACGTTCACGGCGCGTCGTCTCGGATCATCGGCGCTGATTGGTGGGCCCGTTGGGGGATTCGGGTTCGGGGGGATCGCGGTCGGACCCGGCGCGCTCCTCGCGCCGCCCTCCGCGGCCGCCGCGCTCCTCGCGCATGCATCGCAGACCCGCGGTATCGCATCCTCCGCGGCGTCCCTCCAGGCCAAGAAGAAGGCTAAACCCCCGCCCGCGAGCGCGAACGAGAACGCCGCCGGCGACAACGAGCTCGCCAACTCCGGCGGCCATTTCGACGAGATCACCGACAAGTGGATCCCGGAGAAACCCGTGAGCGCCGTGGAGGCTGGCGGCTACGGCATCGTCATCGCCGCCGCGCTCGCCGTCGCCCTCGGCGCCGTCTGGTTCTCCTTTAAAGAGCTCATCTTCGAACCAAAGGAACAGACGGTGTTCAACAAGGCGCTCGACAAGATCGCGGTCGATCCGAGAGTCACGGTCCGGGTCGGGACGCCGATGACGGGGTACGGACGCGAGGGACGGAGCAGGAGCGCGCGGCAGCACGTGCCACACGCGGTGCACGTCGACGCGAGGGGGCGGGAGCACGTGCGGATCCAGGGCGCGGTGAGGGGGCCGCAAGGTAAGGCGACGGTCCACGCGGATGCCTATAAAGGGGATTCTGGCGTCTGGGAGTTCGCGTACCTGTTGGTGGACACGCAACGCGGGGAGCGGATCGTGGTGGTGGAGCCGCAGGTGGACCGGCCGCCGTCCATCATGCGCACCGACCACTCGGGGTGAGTGACGCGGTGCAGTCGTGGGGCCAGGTTTAATAAGAGTTATTATCGAATACCGTCGGGTCACCGCGTTCGCCTCCTCATTGTTAGTTGTTTGGCGATCCCTAATCACCTTTGGTCAGTCGAGGGCGCGCGGGGAAGGCGGGGCGCGTCGGACTCATCGACGAGGCGATGCTCGTCGCAGCCGGTCGGTGGTGGTCCCGGCTCGGTGATCGAGTGGTGCGTTCGTCGCGATGCGTATCGTCGATATCGTCGCCCGCGTCGTGGGTGCTTCACCGGGACGACGACGTGCTCGTGCTGGACAAACCGCCGGGCGTGCCCATGCGTTCGGTTGGGAGCGTCCTCGGCGTGGACGCCGTCCTCTCTGACCTGAAGTTCGATCTGCGGCATCCCCCGATGACGGTCCATAGGCTGGACAGGGACACCACCGGGTGCCTGATCCTCGCGAGGACCCACGAGGCGCAACGGACGCTCGCGGGCTACTTCCAGGATAGGGCACACGCCTTTTCGGCACGGGACGATTCTGCGCGAACTCTCGGAGACATACGCCGCGTCTACTGGGCGCTGGTATCCGCTAATAAATCGACACTCGCGCCGCGCGGGACAGTCGACGCGCCGCTCGTCACGACGCACGCGGGGGTCACCCTCAAACCCGGCGCGGACGCCAAGCCCGCGGCGACGGACTACGAAATCATCGCGGAAAGTAATAACGTCGAGCCCACCGGGACCGGTCGTTCACCAGTGGTGCTCGCGCTGCGGCCGCGCACGGGCCGGAAACACCAACTCCGGGTGCACTGCGCCGGAATCCTGGACGCGGCGATCGTGGGTGACTACAAGTACGGGTACAAGGACGTGAGCAGGACGGGGAGGATAGCGGACGATTGGAGGCGGACGCTGCGGGACGTCGACGCCGATGCGAGGATGAATGATCCGGTTCGCGCGGAGAGGGTCCGGAGAGGTTCTGGAAGTGACGAGACGTGTCAGGAAGGGGTGCCGTTGCATCTGCACGCGAGGGAGGTGGAGTTTCTGCATCCCACGAGTGGGAAGATGGTGCGGGTGGTGGCGCCGGTGCCGCCGCACGTGTCCGCGGCGTTCCAGGCGCTCAGCTTAGCTTTAGATTATGGTTGATTTCGGGTGCCCACCCGTGTCCGATGATGATGACACTCATACTACTAAGAGACTACGACGTTCACGACGACGCCGGGGGAAACACCGCGACCCAGTAATGGCCGGGAACCTCGTCCCTCAGCTGCTGCAGCGCCGCGAGGTACACCCCGCGGGCGCACCCCCGCACCGTTCCCGCAGCGATCATGCCGGCGTCGTTGCTGTACTTTTGGTATTCGCGCTCGATGGTTCGCCTCCACGTGCTCGCCTTGTCCACGTCGTTCACCGCGTTCTTATCGTGCCTGTTGTGGACGTCTGGGTCCAGCGCGGTGATGTCCACGAGGATGAGCGGCTCGTCGTCTCTCGCCTTTCGTGTCTCCTCTCGTTTGGCCGCCTCGGCCTGTTTGGCATTTGCGACTTTTTTGGCTTCGGCGTCAGCCTTCGCCCGAGCCCTCTCCTGCTCCTTGGCGGCCTCCTCCGCGGCGACGATGGCATCCGTGTCCACCTTCTGGAACGTGCCCTCATCGGGGACGTCCCAATCGTCCGAGTCCGACGACATCACCGCCCAACCCACACTCGCGTGCCTCCAGCTCTGAAGAATCTGTGAAGTTCACAGCTCCTTCATCACAGCCGAGTTTCTAAATGTGAGTCCGTGTGTGGGCACTTCGAGGCGCGAGTGTGGGAGTCGCACGGGACGTATCCGGCGATGACCGCCGGCGAGGAGTGCCCCGCGGTCGTGGAGACCCGCTGGGTCGGCGCCGACGACGAACCGGGCGCCGGGCACGACGACGCCAGCGCGTCAAACTCCGCATCACCCGGTGGAGGATACTTCGAAGCTGAGGTGTCCCTCCCCGGGGTGACCGGCGCGACGGACATCGTCGCCGAGATCGTGACGCGCACGGATCCATCCGGCCCATCGCTGTGCGTACGCGCCAGTACCGGCGACGGAGTCACGTCGTACGTCGCTGACGTGCCGTTACCTCACGGCTGCGACCACGACGAGATCGCTCGGGTCAAGTGGAGCAAAAAACGATCGACGCTGCGGGTGCGGTTCGCCGCCCATCCCGTCGTTCGCGGCGGGGAGGACGCGGGGGTCGGTGTCGCGGGGGGCGAAGAGGACGCGGATGGACCCCTGGCGGAGTACCTCAAGATGCTGGGAGTGCGGGAGGACGGCGAGGAGGATGGCGAGGGATCGGAGCCGGAACTGGAGGAGGATGGCGAAGCGAAAGATGAGCCACGAGATGAAACGCTGGCGACGGAGCCGGGGGATGATGAGCGGCGGACGGAAGACCCACAACGAACGAACACGCCATTCAACGCCAAGGCGGCACCCGGGAACAAGAAGAAGCGCCGCAAGGCCAAGGCTAAGGGGACCATCACAAGTCTCGCGCTGCCCAAAAGCGTCAGTACCACGACCACTCGCAGGTCCGTCGCCGACCTCGCGGATACCCTCGCGGCGCAGTTGAACCATCGCGGGTTCGCCTCCGCGCAGTTCATCACCCGCGACGCGGTGTGCGTGTGCCGCGAGGAGATCAAGCGCATCGCGCCGCTGTACACCGACGGGGAGATCTGGCTGGGTAAGAAGGACGCCGGGGCGCAGATCGCGGTCAAGTCAGTCCGCGGCGACAGAGTGTTTTGGATGGACCAACCCACGGTGAACGGCGGAAACTTTAGCGCCATGCGGGAGATGCTCCGCGCGATCGATTCCTTGGTGCTGGACCACATGTCCCGCTTGGTACCTACGCGGCTCGGGCGTCTCGCGGACCGGACGCACGCGATGCTGGCGGAGTACCCCGGGCGTAAGAGCCGGTTCGTGAGACACGTGGACAACACGGGCCGCGACGGCCGGCGGCTCACGGTGCTCTGCTACCTGAACCCGGACTATACCGGCGAACACGGCGGCGCGCTGAAGGTGTACGAGCCGGACGACGAGGACGGGACGCGTGGGGTTGAGGTGGCGCCGTCGGCGGGGACCATCGCGATGTTCTACGCGGATCAAACCCCGCACGAGGTGCTGCCGAGTTTGCGAAGCAGGCACTCGTTCACGGTGTGGTACTACGACGATTTTGAATGGAAGGACGCGGAGACTCGGCGCGGTGAGGCGGCCGCCGCGGACTCACGCGCGGCGCACATGCCACGCGTGGACGGCGACGCGGCTTCATCACCCGCCGCCACGCTCGCGGCGCAGGATGCGAGCGACCAGGAGGCGCAGGGGTTCGTCCGGTTGATGATGACGCAGCGGCTGACGCCGGAGCGGGCGGTGGACGCGGCGCGGGGGTTAACACCGAGGGCGTTGCGGACGGTCGGGACGGTGTTCGGTGCGCCGGACCCTCAGTCGTTCATCGTGGCGCTGACGCAGATGTCGCAGTCGGATCTGGACGAGCTGCGGATGGAGATCACGAGCATGGGGATGGACAACGCGCCAGACGCAGAGTTGGCGTGAGACTTTTTAGCACGGTTGGATGTTTAGGCTCGCTTTTTGGTTTACCGTCGGACGGTCCGACGACGAGGTTAGAACACTTCCGAGAAAGTACCGGAACGGAAGGCGCGTGCCCCCGCCGCCACTTTTCGCAGCACGCGCCGCCATGTCTCGCGTCTCCCACGCCGCTTTCCTCCTCCTCGCCTCGCTCGCGCTCGCCGCCGCGCAGCCGGCAGTCGTCACCGACGTCGACTTCTCCCCGAGCACCGAGCGCCCCGAAGGCCTCGTCGGGCAGTGGATCGGCCGATACGTCGCCGCCGGTGGCGCCCTTGGCATCGCCGAGGGCGCCACCGCGCTGTTCTCCGCGCACGAGGGCGTCGTGGAGAACGTCGGCGTCATCTTCGACCCCACGGTGACGGACAAGATCGCCGCCGTTATGATCGTCGAGCAAGGCCCGTACGAGGCGCGCGGCGACGGCTACGTCATGTTAGCCCGCGTCAAGGCCACCACCGCCGACTCCCCATACGGCGCCCCGGGCGATATCCGCTGCGCCGCTTTCTGCATCGAAGAAGATCGACTCTACGTCCACGCAAAGGTGACCCGAAAATTTGTTTTTTTGTTTGGCAAAAACTGACCGCCCCTTCGTCCGCAGTTCTCCGGCGTCGAGTCCTTCGATGACTGCCCCACCGTCCCCGACCCCACCGCGTTCGCCGAGGGTGCACCCCCCATGGACCTCGAGTCCATCGGCGCCGACCACGCCGCCGTGTTCGAGCGCACGACATCCGGAACCCCCGACGCCGACTGGCCCGAGCAACTCCCCGGCCTCTGGAAGGGCGAGACACGAATCGATACCCCCGGCATCATCGGCGAGACGTCCACGACCTCACCCTCACCGACGTACGTCTCCATCACGCAGGGCGCCGCGCCCAACGCGTGGATATTCCTCGACCCGGAAGACGAGTCCAAGATCGTGAGCGCCAACGTGAACGTTCTCGCGAACGTGGAATCATTCGACACCCACCTCACCTTCACCAACGCACCGTGGAAGTACACGGCGGACATGTCCGCGGGCAAGTCGACGTGGTGCAACACGATCGTGCTCAACGAGGAAGGCGACGCGTCCTACGTCCTCAGCGCGGACGCACCCGCGGGCGATGAGGTGAAGTGCCCCGCCGCGCCGGAGGACCGGGCGGGAATTATCGGGGAGCTCGACGGCGACGGGCTCCTCGGCGACGACGAGTTGATGGAGGCCAGCGGCGCCGTCGCGGCTCACGTGCTGAGGAAGCAGTGAGCGAGGAATACGAACCGTCACGTCACATGTCACGATACGATACGATACGATACGATACGACTGAATAGGGGGTTAGGCGTCCACTCCCGCAGCACGACTTGTATGCGAACCTAAGAATCAAGAGAGCCCTCGAGTTTTGAATTCGCCCTCGCGCCCTTTTTTGTGAATAGAAGCCACGACTCGCCCTCACTTCGCCGCGCGCGGAGGTGTATCGTCGCGACATGCCGAAGCTCAAGTTCACGCAGAAGAAGGGAAAGGGTAAGCGCAAGGCTGGTGACGACAGCGCGGCCCCCAAGAAGAGGGCTAAGCTCGCGCCCGAGCCCTCCGACGTTTTCGACGAGGTCCTCGGCAACCAGGAGCTCCTCGAGCGTATCATGTTCTTCGTCCCCACCAACGGCGAGCTCGGGCGTATCGCCTCGGTGAACAAGCTGTTCAACACCTCGAGCACGTCCAAGACGTTGTGGGACGCGCGCGCCAAGCACTACCCGACCCTGACCCTCGACAACACCAAGCTTGACAAGGTGAAGCTTTACCACAGGACCGGAAAGTTCATGAAGGCCCTCTTGCTCTTGGTGCGTATCCACTTCCCGATCCCAAACGTGGATTAATATCTTAACTTTACAACGCAGGATGACGATGCCGATGAGGACGAGGATAGGGAGACGCCCTGGGGCGTTGATGACTTCAACTGGTACTCCCCGAATGACCTCGAGGAGCTCACTAAGGAGTACCTCAAGTTTATGACCATCAGGCGAGACAGGGTACCAGCGCGAGACAGGGTACCAGCTTGTACCAGCTGTGGTTCTCCCAGCTGTGGTTCTCGCCTGTTCCAGCCCTCCCCTTTCGTCGATCAGGTCTGGCACGCGCACATCCTCAACACCCATGACTACAAGGCGTTCTGCAAGCAGGTCTTCGGCCACTTCATGCACCACATACCGGGTGAAGCGCACGAGCCGAACGGCGGCTTTGACGTTTACGACTATGAGCTGACTATTGATGCGTACGAGAAGAGGTTCGGCAAGCCCGGGGAAGGGCTGACGAACCCAATGATCTGGCCGTCGTTGAACGTGATGGAGGAGTTCTGTTACGTGGACGAGGGGTGCGGCTGCGGGTGAGGGCGAACACCGCGGCGACGGGCATGCCATTTTTTCATTTTACTTTCAACTTTAACGATGAAACCGACATTTTGAATAATAAAATCTGACCCACTCTTCGCTTTCGATTGAAAGGAGAAATCCAAAGGCATCTCATCCGCTTTTTCGGGCAGAGCAGTAAAGGGGTGTTGAGTCGGAATGTCGTATCGGACTCCCCCGAGGGTCGGGCGCGCTCACTGTCCGGCGAGCGCCCCCACGCGCGACTCGCTCGGACACCGTGACTCACCCGATGGGTTCGAGTAACGGGCCCAAGGGGAAGAGCACCCCCGGGTCCTCCGCCGTATGCAGGCTGTGGCCCCCGCTCCTCGTGGGTGCCGCGCTGCTCTTCATGCTCTCGACGGCACCCGACACCACGCGTCCCAACATCGACGGGGCTCGGCTCGGCGCCGGCGCCTCCTACCGCCGCGCGGGAGAGTTCGCCCTCCGCGAGCGTAAGCTCGAGGCTGCCGTCTCCATGGACGCGACGGACCAACCCGCGATGCGGCTGTCCGACGTGGACAACGACTCAGCCCCAGTGGAACTCGGGGCAGATCTCGCGACGGACCCGATAGATATCGTCCCAGCCAACGGCGTCTACGCCTTCACCGCCGACGACATCGACGGCACGTCCGTGGACCTCTCCGTCCTTACGGGTAAGCCCACGTTGATGGTCAACGTGGCGAGCGAATGAGGGTACGCCTCCTCCAACTACAAAGGGTTGGAGGAGCTCGGGGCGAAGTACGGAGACAAAGTACAAATAATGGCATTCCCGTGCAATCAGTTCGGAGGGCAGGAGCCCGGGGACGCGGCGGCGATCAAACAGTTCGCGAAGGAACACGGGTTCCCACCGAACGCCTACCTGATGGCCAAGGTGAACGTCAACGGCCCGAAGGCGAGCGAGGTCTGGGTGTACCTCAAGGCGAACGCGAAACCCAAGCCGATTGGATCAATCGGGTGGAACTATCACAAGTTTTTGGTCGACGCCAACGGGGAACCCGTGAAGCACTACGGGTCGAGTTTCGACATGAAGGCGATCTCCGCGGACATCCAGGCGCTCCTCGGGTAGGAGGCAGGCGCCGGGGTCGGCGTGAGTGCCGTCGGAGGGATCGGAGAGATCGACACAAACGGGGAACAGAGGGGAGGGACAAAGGTCCCTAACACTTAGCAAGGGGGATTTTCGGCGGCGCCGGCGGCGTCGCTCGTCGACGCGGCGGGACGCGCTCGCGACTCACGATTTCGAACAAACACACACTCGGTGACGGCGGTGCCTTAAACGCACACATGGGCTGGGCGCCGCCTGATGGTGGTCGGAGTCGACTGAGACGCGCGGCCGCGACGACAGCGACGTCGCTCGGCTCTGCCGAAAGTCCCTCGACATAAATTCACATTCGGGTTCACGAAGCCAAGACGGTGACCGCGTAAGCGCGCGTCCCCGACACCGAGTCACCCGCTTTCGCCGGCAAACACGCGTTCATCGCGCGTGTACACGTCACGCCGTCGAATCTCATTAAAAAACCGATATCCTGTGCACGCTCGCGAAGTCTCCCCACCCGCTGCCGATGATGAACTTTAGGAACTTTGCCCTGCAGTTCACCTGGTGCACCTCCGTCTGCAGCCGCGACGCGCCTTTATCCGCGAGCTCCACCTCGAACGCGGGTTTGAACCCGACCGGTTCGTCCTCGTCGCAGTACTCCAGCGAAAACTTCTTCACGTTCGCGGTGAGCGTCCGCACCTTGGTCACCTGCGACGCCTTGCCGAGCTTCACCACGATCTCCTGCGGGAACAAGCCGGTCGTCACCCAAAAGCTCCGGTCGTCCTCGTCGAGGGCGTCGTGCGGCGGGTGCCTCTCGTCGGAGCAGGTCGCCATCACCACCGACGCGCCCGCGCCGGGGCTCGCCATGTCCGCCATGTAGCTAAACGCGGACCTTCCGCGGGTCAATGTGCGCGGCTCGCCCGAATTCAAATTTCTTAAAAATCTCGGAAAGTTTTGGTGCACAAAAGCTCACTTGGTGAAGGCGAGAGGCTAGCGAGGACGATCGAACGGAGGCTTCGTGTATTAATAAGGTTTCAAACACCCGTCCCTCTTGCGGAAATATCAGCACCCATGTAGAGTCACCACCACCGTAGAGGCGACTCGAAAGAATCGAAGGAGCGGTTCACTCGCAGTCGAGACGCGCGCGACGACGACGTCCGCGGGCAAAACGACTGCGCAAACATTCATTCGCTCCTCAATAGCCGGCGTTGGCCGCCGCTCACTCGTGGATCTCTTCATCCTCATCCTCCTCGGGCGCGAGCTCCACGAGGTACTCCTGCACCTCGAACAGCGCCTTGTCCTTCCCCGGGACGGTCGCGCTGGAGTCGTCCCTCCACTGAAGGATGGGCCGCTCGCACACCACGTCCCCGGCGTACATATCCTTGAACAGCCTGGTGAGCAAACCGGCGGGATGTCCGGCGTCGTGCGCGAACCTCTGCGCGGCGAACAGCATGGCAATCTCCCGTCCCTCCTTGTCGTCCTTGTCGGGACCCCACACCACGGACTTGAGTAAGGGGATGAACTTGTCGAGCTCCTCCATCGGCCGGTCGCAGTCGCATTTGGCGGCGTCGGGGATGGCGCAGTTGAGCGCGGCGAGGCCAACCTCCTGGACGTACTCGGCGGACGCGCGGATCGTCGCGTCGAACGCAGTTTCCATCTCGGTCGCGACCTCGGCAGCCTCGAAGCCTTCCTCCGCGGCGAGGAGCTCGGCGATCTTGCCCTTGACCGGCTTCAACGGGTTACCGGAGAGAATCTCGGAGAGTTCAAACTCCTTCTCAACCTTGGCGGCGTCGACGGTGAGATCGTTGCAAAAGTCGGCGAAATTCACGCCGGATTCCTCGTACACGACGGCGGCTCGCGCCACACCCGCGGTGTCCGCGACGGCTTTCAACGTCTTGCCCATGATCTTGAGCGCGTACCCTTCCTCGAGGATGTATCCCTCCTCGATGCCGTCGCCTTCCATGGCGGGGGGGCCGGCGATCTTGGTGATCTCCGCGAGCTCCGCAAACGACAGGTGTCCATCCGCGATTGGCCCCGCGAACATGTTCGCAAAGTGCTGGGGCGAGAGGGGATGGTCGCACGCGAAGTCCTCCAAGCCGGAGACCAGCGCGGTGATCCCCGCCTTCATCGCGTCGGTCGAGATCACCGACGGGAGCTGGCGGAAGAGCTTAAACACCGACGGGAAATCGACACCCTTCTTGTTGAACGCCTTGTCGGACATAAACGTGAGAAACTCCGCGACGCGCTCGCCGTCGTTCGCGAACCCGACCCACTCCTTCATGGTATCGATCGCAGCCTTCTCATCCTTGTCGTCGAAGAAGTACTCGATGACGAGCTGACGTTTCTCCTCGTACTCCTCCTTGGTCATCTCCGCCGGCGGCTCCGGCGCCTTTGGTTTCTCCTCGGCGGCGGGTTCCTCGGCGTTGGGGATCGCGGGTGAACCGGTCCGGGCCGGGGAGTCGCGCCCGCCCCTGCCGCCGCGTGGCTCCGGCACACCGGCGCGCCCGCCCTTGCCGAGGTCGCTGCGTGGACCGAGGCGGTTGCCGGCGTCGGCGCCCGAGCCGGGGCGCATCTGCCGGGGGGGTCCGTCGGGCAGCGCGGGGGAGCTCCTGCCGGAGTCGCGGCCGCCGCCTCTGCCGCCGCGTCCGCCGTCTCTGCGGTCGCCGCCGGGGCCGCCGGGCCCGCGGGCGAAGTCGCGGGAGCCGCCGCCGCCGCGCTGAGGGGGACCGCCGCGGGCCTGGTTCTGCGCCTCCCGCGCGGCATCCTTGTGGACGTCCTCAATCTTCTTGGGACCCTCCTGCTTTCTTCGCTCGCGCCAACCCTTGGAGCGCATCTCCATGATGTCCTGGCACATGAACCTGTGCCTGGAGGAGATGGCCTGGTTGGCGGAGAGGCCTTGGATGCGCTTGAAGTAGGCGTCCATGTGGGATTTAGCGTCGGGCCTGTCGATGAGGCGACCGATGGTGGCCATGAGTTTGCACAGCGCCTCGACGTCCTCCTCGTCGGGGTTCTTCTTCTCGTTGAGCAGCTTCATGATGCACGTGTGCATGATGCGCGCGGTGAGCATCTCCTTCTTGAAGAGCTCGCCGATGAAGCGGATGTTACCCAACATGCGTCGACGCGAATCCCTCATGCGGTCCTCGCGGTTCTTAATCTTGCGGCGCTCCTCGAGGTCGAGCTCCTCGGGCGTCTTGGGCTTGGCGGGCACCTCGCCCTCCTCCTTCTCCTCGACAGCCTTCTCCTCCTCCTTCTCAGCCTCGCCCGACGCCTTCTTCTCAGCCTCGTCAATCTCCTCCTGCTCCACAGCCTTGATGTCGGCGTCGCCCTTCTCGAACTCCTCCTGGCACTTGTTCAGCAACACGCGCTTAAAGTTGATCATTCGCGGCCCACCCTCGGCCTCCGGGTCACAGTCCGGGTCCACAAACTCGATGCTCTCGGCGAGGAACCTGTTGCTCAGGTGCTGGCACATCGTCGCGTACAGCTCCGCGAACGTGGGCTCGGTGAGAGCCTTGTCGAACAGCTGGGCGATGAGGCCGATGAGCGTCCGCGCCTCGTCGATGCCCTCGGCGAGAATCTGCTCGAGGAGCTTCTCAAAATTCTGCGGTGTGAGCTTGTTGAGGATCGCCTTGAACGCGCGCTGCTTCTTCTCCTCGCCTTCAATCTTGGTCTTATCGATCGCGAGGAACTTGTTCTCCGTCTGCTGAAGCTGGGGTAGCCTCGGGTCGTGGCGGTTGTTGACGGGGGCTCCGTAGTTGCCAAAGCCCCCTCGTCGGCCGCGACCTCCGCGGCCTCCGTCTTGCTGGTCGGGCGGGAGACCCTTGTGTTCCCAGCGGTTGTCTCCGCCGCCGCGGCCGCCGCGGCCTCCGCGACCACCGCCGCCGGGCGGGCCGTTCCACTGGCCGCCGCGGCCGCCGCCTCTGCGGCCGCCGCCTCCTCCTCCTTGCATGCCGGGCGGGCACGTGAAGCCGATGAGGGGCCAGTAGTCGACGTCGTCGGGCGCCTCGAGATCCGCCGGCTGCCGTTGGCACTGCGGGCCCTTCTCGAACGCTTTCAAGAAATCTTCCGTGTACACGCACTTGCCCTCGCCCGGGGTGGCGGTGCCCAATGCGGGCCCGCCCTCGGCTGGGGGCGTCCAGTCGGACATGTCGATGGGTTCCTCCTCCTTCTTCTCGGCGGGCGCCGGCGCGGGAGACGCCTCGCCCTCCTCCTTGTCCTCCGCCTCCTTGTCAGCCGCGGGCGGGCTCTCGGCGGGCGGGGGACCGGGCGGGGGCGCGGGGGGCGGGGGCACGGGGGGCGCCGGGGCCTTCTCCTCGACGGATAGGCTTTTCATCGCGTCCTCGAGGTTAGCGCCGGCGGGAGCCGGAGGGTTGGGCTTGGGGGGCGGCGGCGCGGGCGCCGGCACCGCCGGTCTCGCCTGGCCCATCGACCCGGGCCTGCTGGTGTTGGGGGACGGGACGGTCCGAGCGCCGGGCGGGACGGGCGGGGTCATGCCCGCCTGCATCATCGTCGCGGCCATCGCGTGCGCGTGCGCCTGGGCTTCCATGTTCGCGGTGACCGCCATGCGCAAGTCAGCCTCGGGGGATGAAGCCGTCATGCCGAGGCCCGCCATGGACATGCCGGGGGGCGGGGGCCCGCCGGGGAACGCGGGAGGGTACGGGGGCGTGCGCGCGGCGGCGCCGGCGACCGCGGTGGCGAGCGGCGGCGTCGGCGGCTCGGGCTTCTTCTCGGGCTCGGGCTTCTTCTCGATCTTAACCTCCTCCTTGGTGGCGGGGTTGACGATGCGAATGGCGCTGGATCTCTTCACCACCGGTGGGGTGGGTGCGGGGGAGCCCATGGGGGGTCTGCCCGCGGGAGGCATGCCGCCCTGCGGCGGGTACGGGACGCCCGGGCCGCGGGGCATGAACGCCTGCGGGGGCATGCCCATCTGGGGCATGCCGCCGTAGCCCATCGGGGGCATGCCCCGGCCCATCTGCGCCATCGCCGCCATCTGTGCCATGGGCGGCATCGCGGGGGGAACCGCGCCGGGCGGGGCACCACCGCTGATGCGGCGCTCGCGGGCCATGTGTGGCTCGGGAGGCTGTCGTGGTCGGGGTGGATGTGGACGGCAAAGGTCAGCGCCGGGTGGATTAAATGGAAATTGAGGGGTTTTCTCGTCTGGCGTGTGTGGCTCGCGTGGGGTCCGATGGGACGGGACGGGAGTGACGGCCCGGATGGGCGCGGCGTTCGCGCGATGTTCGCCGTTCGCGCGGACGACGCATCGCGCGTCCGCTACCCACGAACCAATCTCTTAAACGCGAGACGCGGGTGTGTGGAGTGCGCACCTGACCGCCGCCCGACAGGACGTTCGCGCCCACGGTTCCGAACTTGAACTGAGGCGGCGCCTCGCCGGCCGCGGGGTTGGCGGGCACCCTCGGGGGAGGGACGCCCGCGGGAGGTCCTCCCGCTCCGCCGTTGCTATTTCCTGTTGTCGTGGTATCGAGGGGAAGGGTGCGGCGCGGTCAGGGCGGTGCCCGGCATCGGCGACGGCGTGGGGTCACAGCGTCCTCCGGCGGCCGATAATCTATCGCGAGATCGGCGCCGCGCGCCTGAGGGGGCCAGCGCGTTAATCGCGCGGGAACGGCGTCGCGGGTGGACGTACCTGACATGTGTTCGGCGTGCGAAGAAGTCCTGGTGCTTAACCGTGAGGTCCGGAGTCTCTCTGCGTGAAAGGTAGGGCGGGGAAACGGCGTCAGCGGCGGCTAGACGACGCGTCGTCCACGCGACTCCAAGGCTCGACGCGACGGGCTGGATTTGTTGGTGGGTGAGAGACGGCGGCGATCGTTTATTTCCCGGGCAGTCTCACCTCGACCGGATCCGTCGGCCAGTCACTCACGCGAGTGTGCACGACGCGAGTTTAGCTCGCCTGCTCGATGTGTGTTTGGCGGTGGATGATGTCGTGAGTCGTGAGGGGCCGATAGGCGAAGGCCGATAGGCAGAGTGGCGCCTCTCGCGGCTCGGCGGGAGAACCAAATTACCTCTGCAGAGAGCACTTTACCACGAGCTCGGCGATTTCCACCCACGAGGAGGTTAGCCTCCGATAGCCACAGGTGACCCCAAACCTAAACCCTGTTTTTGAGTAAAATCTGTGACTGACACACTGTGTCGAAACTCACTGCGAAAAAGCGTTAACAAAAGCGGCGCACTCGACCTAATCCTCCGTCACACACACGGCTGGACACGACCCTTCCGAGCGTCCGCGTCCTCACCGTCCGTGTATCCCCGTCACATAACACAGAGAAAACATGGCGATGACGTCGAGCTGCGCGATGCGCACCAGCGCACCGTCGCGCCTCGGCGCCCGGGGCGGAACCAAGCGGGTGACGCGCCCGGTTGGTCGGCGCCCCGTTCGATGCGCCGCAGCGGACACGCCGACGGACCCTTACGCCGCCCTGGACAGGACGCCGAAGACGCTCACGCTGCAAATCGGCGCGAGCGAGGTCACCATCGAGACCGGCCGCATCGGCCGCCAGGCGAACGGTGCCGTCATGGTCACCGAGGGCGAGACTGTCATCTACACCACAATCTGCGCGGGCCGCGACGTCACCGCCGACGGCGGCTTCGTCCCGCTCACCGTCAACTACCAGGAGCGGTACAGCGCCGTGGGACGGACCGCGGGCGGGTACCGCAAACGCGACGGCGGCGTGCGCGAGAACGAGACCCTCATCGGACGCCTCGTCGACCGACCACTCCGACCCATGATACCCAAAGGGTGGGCCTACGACACCCAAATCCTGGAGTGGGTCCTTTCCTACGACGGCGAACGGTCCACGGACGCGCTGGCGATCACCGCCGCGTCCGCCGCGGCCGCCATCTCGGACGTCCCGCTCAAGAAGCCAATCGCCGGCGTCCGCGTCGGCCTCCTCCCCGGCGAGACGGAGCCTCTCATCAATCCCACGTGCGAGCAGATGGAGCGCTCGCGGCTGGACCTGGTGCTGGCGGGAACCGAAGACGCGGTGATGATGATCGAGGGCTTTGGGGATTTCCTCACCGTCGAGGAGATGCTGTACGCTATCGAGAAAGGCCACGAGGCGGTGGCGAGCGCGTGCAGGGACATCGAGGCGTGGGCCAAAGAGGTTGGCCGCCCGAAGAAGACGGAAAAGATGCTCGTCACGCCCGACGGCGTGGACAGCGCGGTGGTGGACGCGGTGGGTCCCGAGCTGGCGGAGGCGATGGCCATCAGCGTGAAGCAGGTGCGGGGCGCCGCGGTGGAAGGTATCCGCAACAAGGCGATCGAGTTGCTGACCGGCGGGGACGACGCCAAATTCACGGTGCGTATGCGACTTTTGGTATTTTTTGTTTTATTTTTGGTTTTCGACCCGCCCTTCCCTTGCCTCACTCTCCCATCGCGCTCAACGATAGGCCCTCGCCGTTCCACTCTCGTGGATTTCATCGTCGGCGGACGGCCCAACTGCGAGCGCGTAGAACAATCACCCGCGAGTGCTTCGAACGCACGCTCGGCCCACCTCGGGGTCGCACCCGGGCACTTCCGACGTCGTCGCTTTGCACGCACTCGACATCTTTTCATCAGTCCTCTATTTTCTCCCGATTCGCCTCCACGCCGTTCGTCCACTCCACGCGCTTCCTCGCGCTCGGGATCCACGCGTGACCCCTGACACTCACCACCATCGCGAATCAACCAACCATCGCAGGAGAACGACGTGAGACTCGCGTGTATGCGCTGCGAGTCCGACGCCTTGCGTTCCATGATTCGCGGCAAAGGGGTCCGCCAGGACGGCCGCGATACCAAAACCGTCCGTCCCATCACCTGCTCCGGGGGCCTCCTCCCCCGCACGCACGGCAGCTCCTTGTTCACCCGCGGCGAGACCCAGGCCATCGCCGCCGCGACTTTGGGCGGGCAGATGGACGCGCAGAAGGTTGACAATGCGACGGGCGACGGCAAAGACAGAAAGTTTTACCTCCACTACTTCTTCCCGCCGTCGTCCGTGGGCGAGACCGGGCGGATGGGCGCGGCGAGTCGACGGGAGGTTGGGCACGGGAACCTAGCGGAACGCGCGCTCATGCCGGTCATCCCGAACTACGAAGACTTTCCGTTCACGGTGAGGCTGGAGTCGACCATCACGGAGAGCAACGGGAGTTCGTCGATGGCGACGGTCTGCGCCGGGTCGTTGGCGCTGCAGGACGCGGGCGTGCCCATCACCAGGTGAACAAAACTCACTTACGCCCGCTTTTGCTTTGCATTCATCGAACCCACCCTTTGTTTCTTCTGTGTTTGTCTCGGCCCGCAACCGCAACCGAAGACCAAGCCCGGTCCTTAAGAACGCTTTCCGTTTCGCTCGCCTCGGCGGGTATGGAAAGAGATCGAGTCATAACCGGGCGAGATTACGCGGAATCCTGTCGAGTTATCGACGGGAACGCCGTCGGGTTCCGTCGCGTGTGAAACCGGAGCGCTCGGCCGGGACACCACTCGTGTCACCGTTAACCGACGCGCTCTTTCACGCGACGTCCGAAGATTTAAACTCGCCACCAGACTTTTCCAGCGAAAACTTTTCCAGTGAAGACGCCTTTCTTCGCCCCGGGTCTCCTCTCCGTGCTGACGACCAAACCTTACTTTTCTTCGTTCCAAAATTCATTCGCAGGAAAGTCGCGGGTATCGCCATGGGTCTCATCCTCGGCGACGAGTCCAAGGGGGAGGCGCCCGTGATCCTCACCGACATCCTCGGCAGCGAGGACGCTCTCGGGGATATGGACTTCAAAGTGGCGGGCGACGGCGACGGCATCTCGGCTTTCCAGATGGACATCAAGGTTGAGGGTATCACCCTCCCCGTGCTGCGCGAGGCGCTCGAGTCCGCGCGTACGGGCCTGGTTCACATCCTCGGCGAGATGGACAAGGCGGACCCGCCACCCGCGGGGCAGATGAGCGTGTACGCGCCTCAGGTTGAGGTCATCGAGGTTCCCACCAAGTACATCGGCAAGGTGATCGGGAAGGGCGGCGAGCAGATCAAGTCGATCGTCGAGGAGACCAAGATCGACACCATCGACATCAAGGACGATGGCGTCGTCACCCTGACCGGGGCTTTCGGCTGCGACATGGCACGCGCGGTTGAGATCATCAAGAATCTCACGATTGAACCCGAGGTTGGCAAGACGTACCGGGACTCGCGGGTGACCAAGGTTCTCGATTTCGGCGCGTTCGTCGAGATCCTTCCCGGGGTCGAGGGTCTCTGCCACGTCAGCGAACTGGACGTCACGCGCGTCGCCAACACGCGCGACGTCGTCGAGGAGGGACAGAGGATCGACGTGAAGCTGCTGGAGACGAACGAGCGAGGGCAGTTCAAGCTGAGCAGGCGCGCCGTGCTGCTCGACGAGGGCGGGGAGAAGGTGAGGGCCGAGCTCGCGCAGGCGAAAGCCCCGGCGGATGGCGACGGAGGTGGATGGAACAGAGACGACGAGCCGCCGTCGCGGGGACGGCCGCCGCCCAAGGCGAGGCGCGGACGCAGCCGCCTCCGGGAGTGAGCCTCCGTCGATCGATTGATGTTGTTTTGCGAGCGAGTTGCGAATATTCTTTTGAAGATTGATGATTCTTTATTCATCGCGCTCGGTTGCCTATCTGCCTATCGCCGCTTGGACATCTTTTTCATCTTCTTCAGCATAGCCTCGCGCTGCGTCCCCGGCTTGTACTTCGAAGCCACGGATTTTGACGGGCTTGGCTTGGGTACCAGCTCCTCCGTCTCGCCCGTCTCCTCATCCTTGGGACCCGCCTCGCGAATGCCCTCCATCGGCGGCCCC
>Ga0209631_10002621_pt1 | contig 21404 bp, 14 predicted proteins | sample COG_08_FD_184752 | JGI IMG/M metagenome (GOLD analysis project Ga0209631, IMG submission 184752) | Pelagic Microbial community sample from North Sea - COGITO 998_met_08 (SPAdes) (version 2) | ecosystem: Environmental > Aquatic > Marine > Neritic zone/Coastal water | place: Helgoland, sampling... | reverse complement strand
TTTTTGCAGACTGCGTGCACGACGACGACGGACGACGCTCGGCGAGAAGGTCGAGGAAGGTCATCGCTCCCGAGGCTTCGTCGGCACCGATTGAATGAATGAAAGCGCCCCACGTCACCACAACCGAGGACGCGGCGCGACCCACGAAGAGACGAACGACAACGCCATGTCGACAGCGATCATTGCGTCGTCCGCGGCGATGTCCGCGCCGGCGATGATGAACCGCGTCGCTTCGCAGAGCGCGGCGCGGCGCGACGATCGAGGGGCCCGTCGTCACCGTCATCGCCACGCCCATCGGCGTCGCCGCGACACAGCCGTGAGGGCCGCCGAGTCCGCGGGCTTCGACCTGATGGCCCGGGGCAAGGACCGCAAGTACTTCATGGTCGGCGGGAAGGGCGGCGTCGGCAAGACCTCCCTCTCGTCCTCCCTCGCGGTCAAGTTCGCCACCGCGGGGCACCACACGCTGCTCGTCTCCACCGACCCGGCGCACTCGCTCTCCGATTCCCTCGCGCAGGACGTCGGGTCCGGCCTCCCGGTGGCGGTGGAAGGGACGGACGGGATGCTGTACGCGATGGAGGTGGACCCGGAGCAAGCCAAAGCCGAGTTCGCGTCGTTCGCCAAGCAAGCCGACGTCTCCGCGGGCGCCAAGGACTTCATGTCCAGCGTGGGCCTCGGCGGCTTGGCGGATCAGCTCGGAGATCTGAAGCTGGGCGAGCTGCTCGATACCCCGCCCCCGGGCCTGGACGAGGCCATCGCGATCGCCAAGGTGGTCCAGTTCATCAAGGACGATGAGTACGCCAAGTTCACGCGCATCGTCTTCGACACCGCGCCCACCGGGCACACCCTGCGGCTCCTGTCCCTCCCCGACTTTCTCGACGCGTCCATCGGCAAGATCGTTCGACTTCGACAGAAGCTCACGTCGGCCGGGGACGCGGTCAAGTCGCTGTTCGGCGTGGGTGACGACCAACAGGACGAGGCGATCGTCAAGCTCGAGGCGCTCAAGCAGCAGCTCCAGGAGGTCAAGGACCTGTTCCGGAACGAGGACACCACCGAGTTTGTCATCGTGACCATCCCGACGGTGCTCGGCATCAGCGAGAGCGGCCGGCTCCTCGCGGAGCTTCGCAAGGAGAAGGTGCCCGCGTCGCGGTTGGTGGTCAACCAGATCATCAACGTCACGGGCGACGGGTTCAAGGAGCGCAGGGAGGAGCTCGCGGCGAAGGAGACCGCGCTGCGCGAGGCGCTCGGCGCGATCGACGGGGCGGACCTCGGTGTCCTCGACGACATGCTGGACGCTCAGGCGGAATGTTTGAAGGATGCGCAGACGGCGGTGAGCTTCTGCACGGTCAAGGCGAAGGATCAGCGGCGGGCGATGGAGATGCTGGAGACGGACGCGGGGTTGAGGACGCTGAAGAGGATCGAGGCGCCGCTGTTCGACATGGAGATCAGGGGCGTGCCCGCGCTGCAGTTCATGGGAGGGCAGGTTTGGACGGACTGATGTTTAACAATTCAGAAAAGCATTTCGTTTACTCGTAGGTTTGGTATGTCTTCGCGCGCGCGCCAATCAGTTCGCCCCCGCGCGTGTGGTTGAACCCCCGGTCGATCGCCACCCTCCTCGTCCACCGACCGACCGCGAAGATGAACGACACGGAGGTCGAGAGGCAGATCCACCAGATGGTGTCCTTCATCAAGCAGGAGGCGGAGGAGAAGGCGAGCGAGATCCGCGTAGAGGCCGAGGAGGAGTTTAACATCGAGAAGCTCCAGATGGTCGAGGAGGAGCGCAGGCGCGTCAAGAAGGAGTACGAGCGGAAGGAGTCGCAGGCGGAGGTGCGGAAGAAGATCGAGTTCTCCACCGAGCTCAACGCCATGAGGCTCAAGATCCTCCAGTCCAGGGACGAGGCGGTGCAAGGGATGCTCGCGGACGCCCGCGCGGATCTGGAAGGGGTGTCCGACACCCCAAAGTACCCGGAGATGCTCGTGGGTCTCATCCTGCAGAGCGTGCAGAAGCTGGAGGCGGACGAGGCCGTCGTGCGGTGCCGCGAGTGCGACGTCGGCAAGGTCAAGACGGCGATGGCGGAGGCGGAAGGCCAAACCCCGGGGCTGAAACTGCACCTCGACACCCACGTCAACCTCCCGCCGCCGCCGGGCCCAACAAACGGCGAGGGCACCTCGTGCATCGGGGGCGTGCACGTCATCTCGATGGACGGCAAGATCACGTGCAACAACTCACTGGACGACAGGCTCAAGGTGGCGTTCGAGCGCAACCTGCCGGAGCTCAGGGAGGTCGTCTTCGGAGCTAACCAAAACGCCGCAAAGTGATCGATGAACCGACCCATTCAACCGACGTCGAAGCCGAGGTTGAGAGGATGTACGAACGAAAGGGATCGGCGCGCGCTGACCCGTGAGACGCGAGAGCGGCATTGTAACAAACCACGAACGATACGAGTGACGCGCGAGCCAGCCGTGAACTACTTCGCCTCTCCGGCGACGGTACATTGGTACAATTTGATTTGATTGCTATAGTCTACGCGGCGAGGCCAGCCTCCGCTACCTGTAGGTGGCGCCGCCGCCCGCCCTCCTGCCCGACTGCGTGGTGACGATCTTCTCCTCCGCCTTCTCCGCGGCGATCTCGTCAACCACCGGCGACGACGTGCTCGACATGGAGAACAGCCTGTCCTCCGGTTTGAAGTTCCTCGCCTTCTTCAGGGTGGTGCTCTTGGTCTGCGACAGGAATCCCTCGAACCCCTTGATGACGTTGCCGTGCTGAGACGAATCGTTGAGGTACGTGGTCTCCAGGTCGTACACCTGCTTCTCCACCTGCTTGAGCTCCTCGTCCAGGCGCTCCTTCCGCTGCTGGATGGCGTTCAGCGTCGACATGACTGACGACGGTGCCGGTCCCTCGATGACCTTTTCAATTTTACCTTCGTTAGGGTTACGCCGTCCCGGCCGCGACGGGGACTACGATCGTTGGGTGGAGCGGACGAAAGAGATCACGCGTTCCTTGCGAACCCTTCGGCGTGAACGCGCCTCGAAGCCAACCTCGAGCGCGCGCGGGAATGTGTCTCGGTCCACCAATCGACCGGGCCTTTCCCGCCTTTCCAATTTTCTCAAAATTTTGACGTCGAGCGAGCTGTCGAAACGCACCTTTCCTATCGGCCACGTCACCGCCGCCCCTCACTTATCGGCGCGCCTCGCTCGCCATGAGTGGTAAACAATCGGGTAAAGGCGCCAAAGGCGACGACGCCGTCGATGTGGTCTCCATCGCGGTGCTCGAGTCGAAGGTTGAGATCCCGCTCGTGGACAGCACCGCCACGCTCCTGACCCAGTCCGAGAAGCAGACAGCGGCGGAGATGGAGGCCCCTAGGGTGCCCGACGGCGAGGACGTCGACGGATCGAGGGACCGCGCGGTGACGGGCCGCGCGGAGCGGAGCATGAAGCAGGACTTCAACCGGATCATCCAGGAGAGCAAGGGCCAGACCAACCGGCTCGCGCTGGGCATCTTCTTCCTCATCCTCACCGCGCTGTGCTCCATGTTCATCCCGTACTTTGCGGGGAAGATGACGGACGCCGTGACCATCGCGCTGACGGGCGACCCGGCGCGAGCCAAGCGCAAGGCGACCGAGGCATTCTACGGCATCCTCATCGTCAGTATTCTCGGCGGCGTCTTCCAGACCGCCAGGTCCTACCTCTTCAACACCGCGTCCTACAACGTCGTCGCGCGCCTCCGGAACAGGCTCTTCTCCAACATCCTGCGACAAGAGGTTGGATTCTTCGACAGCGTCACCAGCGGCAGCCTCATCTCCAGGCTCACCGCGGATACCAACCTCCTCAAGAACGTCGCCACGCAGAACCTCTCCATGTTCCTCCGCGGCCTCGCCACCGCCATCATCGGCCTGGCGTTCATGTTCCTGACCTCGTACCGTTTAACACTGGTGGTCATCGCCGCGTTCCCCCCGCTTATTTTTGTCGCCATGTGGCAGGGCCGGCGCCTGCGTAACCTGTCCAAGGAGACGCAGGCGGCGCTCGCGGAGGCAACCGCGGTGGCGGAGGACTCTTTGGGCGCCATACGCACGGTGCGGGGGTTCGCGCGGGAGGATGGCGAGGCGGAACACTTCGCCGCGTCGGTGGATAAGGCGCTTGGGATTGAGATGAAGTACGGGTGGGGCCACGCGCTGTTCAACGGCGCGATGATGGCCGCGGCGACCGCGGTGCTCGGCGCGACGTTCTGGTACGGCTCCTTGCTCGCCATCGAGGGCGACATGACCATCGGGCAGCTCAACGCGTTCATCCTGTACTCCATCAACAGCAGCGCGGGTCTGTTTCTCATCTCCGCCACGTTCGTCTCCGTCATCCAGGCGCTCGGCGCGTCGACGCGGGTGTTCGAGCTGATGGACAGGACCTCGCAGATCCCGATGGACGGCAAGGACAAGCCCGGGGATGAGTCCAAAGACGGCGTCGCCGTGGCGCTCCAGGACGTCCACTTCGCCTACCCGTCCAACCCGGAGCGGGGTATCCTTCGGGGGTTACACCTGGACGTCCCCGCCGGGGACACCGTCGCCATCGTCGGCCCCTCGGGCGCGGGGAAGAGCACGATCGCGTCGCTCGTCATGCGCTTCTACGAGCCCAGTAAAGGGGTCGTCACGATCGGCGGCGTACCCGTCGCCAACATCGATCACGCGCACCTCCACGCGGTCATCGGCATCGTGAGCCAGGAACCGGTATTATTCGCTCGAAGCATCGGCGCGAATGCCAGGTTCGGGGCGCCCGACGCCGACGAGGACGAGGTGTGGCGCGCGCTGGAGCGAGCCAACGTCGCGGATTTCGTCCGGGGCCTGGACAACGGCCTGGACACGTGGGTGGGCGAACGCGGGATCAAGCTCTCGGGGGGACAAAAGCAGAGGATCGCCATCGCGCGGGCCATCATCGTGAACCCCAAGGTTTTACTTCTCGACGAGGCCACCTCGGCGCTGGACGCGGAGAGCGAACGGCTGGTGAACGCGTCGCTGGACGACGTCATGAAGGGGCGGACGTCCATCGTCATCGCGCACAGGCTCAGTACCATCCAAGGCGCGGACAAGGTGTGCGTGTTGGACGGCGGCGTCATCGCAGAGGAAGGGTCGCACGAGGAGCTCATGCGTCCTGGTCAGAAAGGTGTATACGCTAACCTGATGCGTCGGCAGCTCATGGGACTCGGCGCGTCCACGGAGCACCTCGACAAGATGTGATACGAGATGTGACGACGCGTACTCCCTTGTAATGTTTAACGACCCATTATTCGATTGATCGATTGACATTCCATTACGACTAGCTACTCGCGGCTTCGGTGAGCAAACTCCTGATCGTCTTTAGCAGGGTATCGTTGCCCCCGCCCGTTTCCCCGCCGTTCTTCCTACCCCTCGTCCCGGCGATCCTCGCGTCGAGCTCATCGTCCAACGCCTTTCTCAGCTTCTTATACAACACCGCGGTCTGCGCCGACGCCCTCAGCCACAGCCACCCGTCCAGACACACGCGGCCAGTCTCGTGTCTCACGTCCATGACCCCGCCGAAGAGCAGCAACGCCGCGGGCGCCACCGTCGTGCTGTCGCGGACAAACACCCGGCTCGTCTTCACCTTCTCGTGGAACACCAGGAACGGAAACGTCGGCGGTCGCTCCCCGGGCGTCCCGAGCTTCGCGTTCAAAGAGCTGGGATGCACGCCAACCTCGCCTTTGCTATCGCGCCACGTCTTACGCCCCGAATCGGCGTCGGCGGAGAGAGCCGCAACGTTGGCATACAGTCCGGCGGTTAGCACAGCTTTGAGCACCGGCGCGCACCTCGCGTCCGCGTTGTATGCGGCGTTCGTATCGTCCGCCCAGCCCCATGGATTCGAATCGGCGCGTCCGGACCGGCGCCGGTTGGAATCCGTGACGGGCGCGATGAACCCTGCGTCGCACAGAAGCGCCGCGTACTGCCCCCGCATCTCCGCGATTTGCCGCAACGTCTCCACGCTGAGGCCGTTCGTCGAGGCGTACCGCGCGGATGCCGTTCGCGCGTTGACCCCGGGCTTGGTGGACGCGTCGTGCCACGCGCGGGCCCACCCGTCGTAGGCTGCGGCGTACACGAGGTGGTCGCTCTGTTCACCCGCGGCGACGGAGCCCTTGTCTTTGGCGGCTGGCGCGGCGAGTGACTTCCTCGCTGCGGCGCCGGACTCGCCGCCTCGGCCTTGTCCGCTCATGAACGGGGACTTGTACGAGAGGCACGCGGCGATGGTGAGCGCCGGGGAGAGGCAGGAGAGCATGGCGGCGTAGACGAGCATTTTGGCCACCCTGCAGTCCACGGGAAGGGTCGCGAGGTGGTGGCCCAGCGGGGTGAGATTTCCGGCATCCGAGTCGTCGATGGCGCCAACTTCTCGCAGCGTCGCCAGCGCCGCGGCGACCGCGGCGGGGTTCGGGGGTTCCAGCGACCCCGCCAGGAAGCTCTCCGCGCCTTCCCCGACGCCGAGCTTCTTGATCTGCAGGACAATCTCGGTGAGCGGCACGCGGTGCATCTCCGGCACCTGATGGCTCCGCATGACGTGCCCGTGCCTGCGTGAAGTGTACAACGCGTAGCACTGACCGGGCCGGACTCGACCGGCGCGGCCCGCGCGCTGCCTCGCGGCCGCTCGTGACACCCACCCTTCCTCCAAACTCGCCATGCCCCTGCGCGGGTCCCACTGGCGCTCCTTCACGCGCCCGGAGTCCACCACGACAACCACATCCGGGATCTGTAAAAAAAACACGACGTCAGTCTAATTGCCCACACGGAAATAAAAGTAAACTCACCGTCACCGACGTCTCCGCCACGTTGGTCGCGACGACAATCTTCCGGACGTGTTCTGGAGGGATCTTAAACGCTTCCCGTTGCTCCACGGGGTTACACTGCGAGTGCAACGGCACCAACACGTGCCGCCCGTGCCTGGGCGCGAACCGCGGGTGCGAGGACAGCCGCTCGATCAGGTTAGTCACCTCCCCGACGCCTGGTAAAAAAACGAGCACCGACCCCGACCCCGTCTCCTCGTCCACCCGCTCCAGCAGCCTCTCTATCAAGTCGTAGTCAATCACGGACTCGTCCAGCCGAGACAAGTTACGGTGCGTCAGGTCACTGCAGGACGGGTACGACTCCGGGTCGTAATCCGGGTTCTCCGTCCCGGTCCACACGGAATCTATCCCCCACGAGTCCTGCGCCGCCGCTCTGTCACGCTTGTCCATGTTCTTGACCGCGGAGTCGTGCCGGCCTTCACCCTGGGGCCGGCGGCAACACCGCGAATCCTCGTCCAGCGCGTACGTCAGCATGTCGTGGATGTCCTCGAGGTGCGTGGTGGTCACCGGGTGCGTCCGGCCGGGTGCCGACACGACGGTACAGTCGCCGAGGTACCCCATGAATAAATCGGCGTCGAGCGTCGCGGACATCACCACGAGTTTCAACGGACGCATCCCACTCTCCCGCCTCCGCTTGGGTAACGTGCGAAGGAGCGCGAGGAGGAAGTCGCCGTCGAGGGAGCGCTCGTGGATCTCGTCGAGCACCACGTGCGACGCCTCTCGTAACAGCGGATCGCCGTGCATCTTGCGAAGTAAAACACCGGCGGTCATAAACGTCAGCCGGGTGTCCTTGGTCACAGCCGCGTCGAGCCGGACGTGGTGACCGACGAGGCTGCCCTTACCCCCGACGCCGTTCCGTTCGCACCGTTCCTTACCGACGCGCTCCGCGACGGTGAGCGCGGCGACGCGCCTCGGTTGGGTGCATATCACGCGACACCCGGCACCAACCCCGGATTCGATAGCCTCGTCTAGCAGGTACTGCGGCACCTGCGTCGTCTTCCCGCTCCCAGTCTCGCCGCACACCACCGCCGCGTCCTTCACGCGCAGTGACGCGATGAGCTCGTCCCGAAGCGCCGCGATGGGAAGCGTATCGCGGAACTCGCGCATCGCGATCCATTCCTTATTACCCCGCATAGCCGCCGCATTTTTTCGGAGCCCGTCGCTCGTAGCCCTGAACGCGGGGTCCCCCTCGGACGACCCGCCTTCTTCGCGACCGGCTTCTTTGGACCGGCGCGAGTTGTTCAGGGCATCGGGCATTACCTCCCAGGAGTCCGCGGTGTCGGTCGCGGCGGCCGGTGCGTCGCCCCCGGCCGCCCCGGGCCCCGCGGCGCGAGTGGCGTTCAAACCGGAGAGTAAACCCCCGACGAACTCGTCCCGCGTCGGTTCACCGTTCGTACCGTCGGTGGAAGATGAACCGCCACCGGCACCGTCCTTCCTCTTCCCCGTCGCCTGGACGTGCGCCTCCTCCGCCCATCGCCTCCACGCAGCCTTGAAGTCGCGCGGGAGCTCCGCGGGCATCGGCGCGATGGACCCCGAGGCGGTTACACCGCATACTCGGAAGAGCGCCCGCGCCGCCGCCGCGTTCTGCGCGTCCTGCACCGTGCTCCACCCACCCTCACCCGGCGCGTCCTCCTCGGCGCTCCTGCACGTGACGGTACCGAACGCGGCGGCGCGCGCGGCGGCGCCCCCGCCGACCCGCTTGGTTCCCCCCGACCGCTCCACCACCACGGTGTACGCGATCCCCGAGGCCACCGCGCCCGCCGCGTTGGCGCCCGAGGCGTCGCACCGTTCGTACCTAGGCGCGATCCACCCCTCCCGCCGACACAGCATCTGTAACAGCGACTTGGGCTGGACCGTCTCCACCACCGGGCCGCCCGGGGCCCCTTTCATCCCCTTCGCGCCGTTACCGCTTTCTTTCTTCTTCCCGGTGGGTTTCTTACCGGGCGCGGCTATCGCCGTCGGGGGGAAGAGGGGCGACTCGGTGAGCTCGAACACCTCCCCGTCGTCGCCGCCGCCGTCGCCGAGGAGCGCGGCGGTTGTTTCGTCCTCGCCGAACAGGTCCAGGCCGAAACCTTCGTCATCGGAGGAGTCATCGGAGTTGGAGTCGGGTTTCGCGGTGTGAGAAACCTCCGGCTTTGTCTCTTGCGTTGGCTCCGGCGTCGGCTCCACCGGCTCCTTCCCCTCGACTGCGCCGTGCTCCTCACCCTCCACGTCCTTAACCCCGTTCTCAGCATCCACGTCCACGTCAGCATCCACGTCAGCATCCAACGCATCCTCCGTTAACCCGTAAGACGCCAGCTCGTCCACCACCGCTCGCACCGCGTCACCCGCCGACCGCTGAGCCGACTTATCGCGGCACGCCTTGGCGACCGACGCCCTTCGCTTAGCCTCGTCACGCTCCTTCCGCATCGTCGCCAGGTGCGCCGCCGGGTCTTTGTCGTACGCGCGCTTGCGCCGGCGGACGATCGCGCGTCGTTCCACCTCGGCGGGGTCAACGCCGAAGTCCTCGAGGGAGTCGCGGTCGCTCGAGTCCGAGCCCGAGCCGGAGTCGTCCCAGTCGTCGTCGGTGTCTCCCTCCTTCCTCGTGTACTGCGCCATGATGTACTCCCTGTTCACTCGCGCCGTCTCCTCAGCCTCGCGTTTACGTCTGAGCTCGGCGGCTTTGGCAGCCTCGACGCGGGCGGCTTCCGCGGCGCGAGCGGCCTCCGCCGATCGATTCGCATCAGCTCGAGCGGCCGCCTCCGCAGCCTCGTCGAGCTCATGTCCGGGGCGCGTGTTCCCGGGGCGGTCTTCCGCGATGTTGACGACGGCGAGCTCCGCGCCGGGTGTGCCGGCGAGCGCGGCGGCGGTCCGCAGACCTCCTTGGTACCGCCGTGGGAGTCGTTCGGTGGGCAGGTGGAAGCAGAGCCAATCGAGTGATGCGGACACGGACACGGCATCCGCGTCTGGTGCATCGTAGACGACGGAGACGATGGCATCGCGGACGTCGTTCGGGACGAATCCCTGCGCGATGAGCTCGTCGTACAGCCGCGCGAGTTTCTGGTGCGATAGGTCGGATGCCGCGAGTACAGACGCGCGTGCGTGGGAGTCCCGCGCGACGCCGCCGCCGGGGTTCGATGAGACGCCCTCAGATGGACCGCCGTCCAGCGAGACGCCCTCCAGGGCGCGTCGGACCCTCGCCTCGGCCTGTGCGCTCATCTCCACCTTGGGTGCAACCGCCGGGGCGCCCGTGCCCCGCCCGGCGCCTCCACCGCCCCGGCCCTGGGCGCCCCCGCGCCCGGGGAAGCGGCCGTCCAGCTTGTTCTTCTTCTTCGCACCCATGACGGCACTCCAATGCGGATGAGGAACTCGGTTCCGACGCGTCCACCCGACCGCCCCGACGCCGATACACGCGCGCGGTCGTCGTGTGCTCTCCCACGCTCGCACTCGATCGCACTCGCCGTCCTTCGCCGACGCCGATACACGCGCGCGACGACGCGAGCTCTGTCGAAGTCACGGAGTCGACGGCGACTATCGACAACAATCGCTTCTGTTAAAGAGTTACTTCTCATGACTATCTATGAAACGCTACCGTCGACCGTACGACCCCTGAGTCGTCGCCACGGTCCGACCCCCACCCCCGCCATTCATCAGCGGGTTGAATATACCCACCGCGTGCCCCCCGCCGCCGCCCCCGCCCGCACCCGCGATGCCGGCTGTCGATTTCCGACCCCCCGCGGCGTTTGCGCCAGCTGTCAATGACGGAAGACCAGCCACCCCGCTTCGACGCAGCCTCACCTTCTCCGCGCGGCTCATCCCGTCGTTGAACCCGCCGTTCGACGGATCCATCGGGTTCACGCCGTCCTCGCGCCCGGCCGCCTGCCCGCGGGTCAACGCGGCGACGTACTCATCCTCCAAAGTCCGACCCCGTCGATCGACGTCGCTGGGCCACGGCGCATCCGGGAACATCACCCGCAGCCACGCGTCTTTGTTCACCTGCGTGATGTCCGTACATCCCTCGCGCGGGCGGTTGACGTACGCATCCTCCGCCTTGGTCCCCATCCGCTCGTGCCGCGAGTACTCGTCCGCCGCCTTGATCACCATGGCGCACACGACGGCTTTGTGCCGGTCGGGTAAAGTTTGGTCGAGGTGCGCCGCGTACTTGAGCGCCAGCTCCCGCATTCCTTTCCCACGCGCCACCGTCAAACCCTGCGCGCCAGCCTCGATCTCCTCCAGGTCGTCCGGGTCCACGACGGAGGCGTACCCGAGGAGGTACTCCAGCACCTGCTGGTTGACCCGCGTGTTGTTCTTGACCTGGAACAGGCACCGGTTAGTCACGCCGTGGCAAGAATCGTCGTAAGGATCGGGAGCCGCGAGCAGCGACATCTTCTGCTCGCCGGTTCCCCCCTCAGTTCCCCCCTTGCCGACCCCGCCCCCTCGTGACTGCGCGTGGTTGAACGAGGTCAGAAATGCAGCCTGTAGCAGCTGCCCCGTCTGTTTCTTCTCCCTCGGTTTGCTCCGTTCCGACGCCATTCGGATCCTTCGGCGAATCTGCCGCGACTCATCTTTGGCCTTTTCGCGGATGGCCTCGACAACCTTGATCTTCAACGTCTCGCGCATGTACGCCGTCTCCTGCGCGTGCCTGAACGCCAGCATGGGGTTGGTGAACTTGCCGGGTTCCTCCGGGATTTGTTCCAGCGCGTACGCGGTTGCTTCTTCGCACATGGCCGCGATCTTGTGCTCGTCCTCGAACACGTTGCCCTGCTGGTCGATGACGGTGAGGGCTCCGGTGAGCTTGGCTGGATCCTGGAGGACCGCGGCGTCGGCCTCCTCGACGGTCATCTCCCGGCCGCTCGCGTTGTGCGACTGCCCGAGCTCGCGTCGCTGGAACTCCTCGTCGGTGCGCTGCGTCACCATGCGTATCGCGACCTCGAGCGCCTGCTCGGGGCGGGATCTGGTATCAATGGCCTTGACGCCGACGCTGTCACGGACCGCGCCCCATCCCCCGAGTTGTTTGGGCGCCTGCTCGGACCCCGAGCGACGGGACACGTCGCTACCATCCGAGCGATGGGACCCGGACCCGTTCGACCTGTACGAGTACTCGCTCATGTGTCCAGCCCATGTGTCGTGAGAGAAACGCTCCCGCTCTCGGTCCCCTTTCCTCTTCAGACTGTTTGCCTGTGCCATTCCAGATTCGTATGGCGGTCAGTCACAGGGCGAGTTTCCTGGCGGGCAAATTTATCAAGACCGAGGGTTGCGCGTCCTCCCGCTCAGAAGCGATCGCGCGGCGCATCGCGGAGACTGGTTGGAGCGCATTCGAGCGCGTCTGACGACCGTCAGGACAGGCGGGGAGGGGGCACTGGGCATCCAGCGTTCCGAACGAGCGCGTTTGTTGGGCGCTTTGGGTGTGGGAAAAACCCTATAGGTTTAGGAGAGAGTCGAGATGTCAGAGGAACAGTGGAGCCGGGAGCGCGAGGCGTTCCTGAGCCTGCCCCGGCTGGCGGGGAGGCTCACCGCGGAGCTCATCATGCGCTCGCCGCAGGGCCTGGACCCGTGCCAGGACTACGCCATCGATCTCAGAGGTACGCCCTCGACCATTCATCAAAATAATCATCCCCTCGGCCACCGCCCCCCATCCGCCCCGCCGTTGAACCCACGTGACCCGCGACACGACATCACCCTGACCGCGCGTCTCCGTCCCATCCCACGCTTCACACCCGCACAGGTAACAAGATCGCGGCGATCGAGAACATGGGCGCGACGCAGAACCAGTTCGACGCCGTCGATCTCAGCGACAACGAGATCGTCAAGCTCGAAGGATTCCCGCCCCTCGCCAGGCTGCACACGCTGTACCTGAGCAACAACAGGATCGCTCGCATCGGCGCCGAGCTCTCGCAACAGATCCCCATGCTCAAAGCGGCGTACTTGACGAACAACAGGCTGAAGAACCTCGCGGATCTGGACCCGTTGAAGTCGTGTAAGCGGCTGACCCATCTGAGCCTCGTGGGTAACCCGGTTTCAAAGAATCCCGACTACCGGCTGTACGCGGTCTTCTCGCTCCCCGCGCTCAAGGTGCTGGACTTTCGAAAGGTGAAACGTGCGGAGCGCGAGGCGGCGGAGAAGAAATTCGGGGGGAAGGAAGGTATGAAGGCGCGGGAGGCGGCGAAGACTTTCGACGTCGGCGACGTGAACGCGATGGCTCGATCGGACGCGGAGATGGAGACGGAGGGCGGCGGCGCCACTGGGCCCTCGCCCAAGCAGCTCCTGGCCATGCAGGCGGCCATCGCGAACGCGGAGACCCTGGAGGAGGTGACCAGGCTGGAGAACGCGCTCAACTCCGGGGTTGTCCCCTCGGAGTTTGTGATTTAGTCCTTGCAACCTTTTCATCTATAATTCGAGCATAGTCACACGCGTCAAGAGGCGTCTTCGTCGTCAGTCTCGCTTTTGGCAGGTTTCATCTTATACAACGGGTCGTTCAGACAGGGTACTAGGGTACTAGGCCAGCCGGGCCAAAGAATGTGGGCTATTTGGTACAACTATACACACGAGAAGTGCGGAGGCGGCGGATGCTCACGCTTTTTGTCATCGCGTCTCCTCCGTGGCGGGATCTTTATCCGACTTCGGGACCGACCCCGCGAGCGCCTTGATGAACGCCAGCAGCACCTCGTTCTCGTCCGGGCACTTCTCCTTGACGAAGTGGTCGGCGATGTGCTCCACCAGCTTGGACTTCCGCGGGTCGTCGGGAAGTGCCTCGTCCTCGTAGTGCGTCTTTGAGATCTTCTCCAGGGTGCTCCGTTCCAGCTTGTCAAAGTTGACGCCGACGCCCGGGGTGTTCTTCGCGGCGCGTGACCGCTCGCTCCGTTTACCGGTGGAGAACGCGAACCCGAGGGTGTCAGCCTCGTTCCTGTGCGCCGCGGGGGTTCGCGTGGGTCGCCGGGGCGCGGCCCGCCCGCCGCCGTTCCCGTGAGGCGCGGGTACTGATGCTTTTTGGTCTGATCCCGAGGAGCCGCCCGATTGCAACGGGGGCGGGTCGTCTTCGTCTTCGCTCGAGTCGATCTCGTCGCCCGTGGGTAGGGCGACGACGGCGAGGGCGTTCCTCTGCAGCCTGCACTCGTGGCCGTTGGACAGTTTCTGATATCGGGGTGAACGGAATTGATGAGTATCGTCAGTGTGCGTACAGGGCGCGAGTGAGTGAGGGTCGGAGTGGAATCAATCTTTGAGGTGATAAAAGTATGAGTGTCACCAACTCACCAGCCAGTGCCATCCTCCGAGTCCGACGGCTTTCTTCACGACGCCCGTCAGGCCGACGAGCGAGCTCTTCGTGCGATTGTTGCCCGTCACGCGAACCTGATTCGAACGGAGTGGACGGTATGGGTAGGTCAGCGACGGAGCTCTCGACGCGTTTGAAGGTTGGGGGTTGGAAGACAAAGTTCAAAAGACGTTTGCGTGTTTTTGGCGCCAACTCGCGCCAACTCGCGGCCTCGAGGACGGCTCTACATTCGTCCTCCGAGGTTGCGCGGGGTGGGCGGGGCGGACGCGCGCGCGCGCCCTTGGTTCGTCCCCCGAACCGATCGAGTATCGAGCATCGATCGAATGTCGATATTTCGGCGATGTTCGGGCGGGTTCGGGGCGCGGGAAAAGCGACGGCGTCGCCCCGACCCCCGCGTCGTTTCGACGTGGTCGCACTAAGAAGGCTGTCTGGAGGGAATATACGCTATCGGCGCTGCGGGTGTTGGGGCGTACCTGGGTGTGCTTGCGCAGCAGGGGCAGTCCCTCATCGTCGAAATCGTCGCCGCCGCCTTTTTCCTTCCATTCGGACGCCATCGAACACGGTCCAGACGCCCGCGATGACAGCCGCGGGCGCCTCCCTCCGCGCGGAACCGACCGAAGGAAATTGGAATCTTCCTTCCAAACGAAGGACGCAAAGCAGTGGCCGAAAAAAAACTAGTCAACAAAGCCCAGCCTCGGCCCCGTGCGTATCGTGCGGGGCCCCGAGTTGCACCGCCGCCGATGCGGGCGCGATGCACGTGGGTGTTTGGTCAATAACGCGGGCGAGTCGCACTCGGCGACCGCTCCGTCGTTATGGAAACGAGCCGCGAAGGAGGCCACCGGGCGTCTCTTGGTGAATGAGGAAAACGAGTATTTACACAACGAGAGGCTGTGGGCAGTTGACAACCGGGCAAGCGGAGATTCGCATCGATTCGGGGTTTTTTGCAGACTGTTTGCGTAACAAATCTGTGACGAAAATAAAGCGCGAAATAAACCCGGGAAACGCGGTCTTTTTGACCCCCGCATCGCATCGAACTTCACGCCCGGCAACTGCGACTCGGCGCTCGGGCGCGGCGAGCCCTCGATGATATAATCGCCACCTCCGTCCATCGATGTTCACTCCTACCGCCCGCCCACGACCATGGCACGCGGCGTCGGGAAGAAGTCGGACGCGGCCCGCCCGCCCCCGCAGGCGTGGCTCGCCAACTGCCTCCACCCCGGCGCGAAGGTGGTCACCGCGAAGGACGTCGTCGTCGCGCCCGTGATCGCGCCCAACGATTCGGCCGTCGCTAAAGGGGAGAAAAAACCCCGGGGCGGCGGTCGCCCGCGGGGGGTCGCACCCTCGGGCGAGCCCGTGGACTACGCGGCGCACGAGGTCGTCGCGCCCCCCGAGGGGTGGAGGCGCGAGGTGGTCCCGCGCAAGAGCGTGCAGGGCGCGGACGCCTACTACTACTCGCCGTGCGGCAAGCGCATGAGGTCAAAGCCGGACGTCCAGAGGTTCCTCGACAAGAAACGACCAGAGGGGAAGTACGTCGACGTGACGATCGATCAGTTCGATTTCTCCACGCAACCCAAGGTGTCAAAGGCGCCCAAGGAGGACAAGCCGACCAAGACCGGGGCAGGCAGGGGCGGGCGGGGCGGGCGGGGAGGACGCGGCGGCAGGGGAGGACGAGGAGCCAAGGCAGACGCGGCTGGTGATGATGATGACGCACCCGACGCCGCCGAAGCCGAGGGTGATCCCGCGACGGAGGACGCGGGCGAGGATGCCGACGAGCCGGACGCCAAGCGGGCCAAGACTGGGGACGAACCCGACACGGAAGGCGACGTCGCGATGACGGACGCGTGAATGAAGACAGACCGACTCAAGCGTCGATGAGGTCATAAATGAATGCGACTCGAATTAAGAATCTACACAACTGTACACCCGAGGTGACTCGCCGCTCACGTGTAGCCGGCGCTTCCACCCGGCCGCGAATTCTTCTGCATCCTCGCGAGCAAGGACCTCTGCCCGACGATCCCCGCGAACGCGTTGCCCCCGCCGCCCTGCTCCTCGTCCCCACCCGGGGCTCCCACGGGCCTGCCCAGTCCCAACGCCGGCAGCGGATTGTTACGCATCGGGGGCAGCGACGGCGGCGGGGCGGGCGCGAAGCCACGGTTCATCGATTGGCCACCCGGGGGCCTCGGCGAGACGTTACCGTTCCCGTTCCCGTACTCGTCGTACCTCGCGCCGCCGAACTGGTCGACATCCTGCATCTGCGCGCCGTTGTTTCCATCCGCCCATCCGCCCTGGCCGCTCTGCATGCCTCCGCCGCGCTGCATGGCCGCGAGCGGGTTGGTCATCATGCCGCCCGGGCTGGGCTCGTTCGACGGGTACATCTGCCGTGGCTGGCCCATCCCCCCGCCGTTGACGTAGTTGCCGTTAGGGGACGTCGGGCCCATGTTCTGGCGGACCGCGTTCTGGAACCTGCCGATGCCCTGCGAGTTTCCGTTGATGTCGGGTTTTCTCAACGCGGATCCGGACCCGGACATTGGATGCCCGTTACCGTTGCGCGTCATCACGCGGTCCGGGTTTGGTGACATCACCGGCGACGTGAGATCCTGCACCGGCATCTCGTCGTGGTCGTCGTCCTCGTCGCTGTCCTCCTGCGCCTCGATCTGCTCCAGGCACGCCATCAGCTTCTGACCCTCAGTGATGACCAGGCGGGCGTGAGCCATCGCGTCTTGGAACTCACCCTTCGCGAAATCATCCATGCCGCCACCCTTGACGATGCGGGTGTTGCCGAAGCCCTGCACTCGCGACGATCCGTGCGAGGTCCGCCCGCCGGTGGCACCGCGGACCGTGCGGCCGTGCCTGCTGCCCTTCAGCGTCTCGGTGGTGGTGGCGTGAAATGGGAAATTTTTGTTCAGCTTACCCTCCGGGTTGTACATGTAGCACAGCACGGACTGGAACACGAAGAGGAAGGTCCAGTCCAGCGCGTTGATGACCACGAACCTGGTCCACGGCGTGATGGCGGCGGACGCGATGGCCATGATCGGCAAGCCGAGGAACCACAGCCCCATGGACATCATAAACTTGTGGTAGAAATGAACCTTGGCGTTGTACTTCTTAACCGTGATCGTGCACGCGTTGAGAAACCAGCCGAGGCCGAACAGCCTCAAGGTGAGCAGTATGTACCCGTACGCGCTCTGGTAAAAGTGCAGTGTACTGGCGCTGTCGCCGTACAGGTAAAAGTACGTCGGAATCGCGAGCCACGTAATCGCGTAGACGGTGCCGAAAGCCGTGATTTTCACTCGGCCCCTGGCGCTGATCTTGCGGCAGCAGATGGTCCACCCTTTGCCCACCAAAATCAACAGGAGCAAAAACACAGTCTCGGACGCACCCTGGAACAGACGCCCGACGTATATGAACCCGACCCAGCCTATGCCGTCGTACGCGAACCATACGTAGTGGATCATGATCCAAGCGTGCGCGAACCACGCGAGGTAGATTGACGACCCGAGCATCTTCACCGTGTGGTGGTTCTTGTGTATCGTCTTCAGCAGCTTCCTGACGTACATGAAGTACACCACGAGCAGGGTCTGTAGGCATAAGAATGTGATCATGGTCTCCATCACCCCCAGCTCGTCCGCGCTGAAGTGCTTGTCGCTAAAGTCTTGGCCGTTTGTGAATTGAAAGTTGTAGGAGATGTCGATGGGACCGTCGCAGTTGACGTTGATGCAGTTGCGATCGCAGTTGGCGCCCGCGATGAAGAAGAACCGGGCGCGGTCACCGACGTAGAAGGTGTTGCGGATGATCTCGATGTACCCGTCCGCGTGGATGCGAAGCTTCGCGCTCGTCGGTAGCTTATCCCCCGTGTACGCGTCTTTGGTGTTGGACTGCGTGATGTCGATGAGTCCGCTGCCGTCGTCCGTGAAGGACGTACCGGCCATGTCCGTGTCCACCGTCACCGTCTGACCGTTGATGTCGTACACCGTCGAGTTGGAGCCAACAATGAGCTTACGTCGGTCGACGGAACGTGATGATGAACGGGCGTTTGACTCGAGCGGCGCCGGCATGAAGAGGGCTCCGTCGCCGCCGTCGAGACCGAAGAGCTCGATCTCCTCGACCCACGGCTCGCCCGAGTAGGAGGAGGAGGAGCCCTGAGATGACTCCAGGAGCTTGCGGCCGCTGCCCCGCGTGACCGCCGCGCGCGCGAGCTCCGCGAGTCGGAAGGGATGCGCCATCTTGCTCTTGATGCGTTCCTGGCACGTGGTGTCTCCGTTGTACACCTCGTCCCATCCCTCGAGCGCTTTCGCGCTGTCCTCCGAGCCGCTTCCCGTGCGCTCGTACTGGCTGTAGTGCAGCAGCGTAAACTCCGAGTTGACTTTGAACTGCGCGTGATGGATACGAGGTTCGGTGAGTCGGGGGGTGGTTCGTTCGGGTGTCGGTTTTTCGACCGTGGGGGACCGTGAGACAAGATTGACGACGGGACCGCGAGTCGAGGCGCACCTTGACGGCCGTGTACATCATGCCCTGCACCTTATTCGCGATGCCGTTGTTCTCCGCGGGAAGGAAGCAGAACTTGGCCAGGAACGCCCACGAAATCGGCTTGCGAAGGCTCTCGATGAAGCGCGCGCCCTCGACGACGGGGGGGTGCGTCAGGAGCAGCACCCCGACGAGAGTCAGCGCGAGCCGGGCCCATGCGGGGGCGCGTCCCATCCGCCGCGCCATCGTGCGTTTCCCGGGGGGCGCGAGCGTCCGGAAGAACACGCGGTCGCCGGCGTCCTTCGATCGAGTTCGCGTGCAACCACGCGTGCCCCAGCGCGCGTCGCCGTCGATGGTCAGCGCGTCGGCAACGTTTCTCATTTTATTCCAAAAATCTCGACCTTTCGCCTCTCGAGTGGACGACATTTGACTCCCCCCTAAAAAGGCATAAAATGATGACTAACTAGATGTGACACAACACGCGATTCACGCGGGGGCTCTGACGAAAGAATTCGGTGTGAAAAACTCGCGCAAGATATCACTTTCTACACACCCCCCCTCTGCGTGTTCTATCGACGCTTCTTCCCCTCCTCCCTACCCTCCTCCCTGGGACGCACGCCGCCGAGATGCACGCACGCCGCCATCACCACCCCCGGCCACAGCACGCACCACACCAGCGGCAACAGGTGGTTCCGCCCGCCCCAACGCGCGTGCCTCGACGACAAGTCACCCAGCGAAGTAGCCGCCGCCGTCCCAGCCGCCGCGGCTACTGTCAACACGGCGCAGAGAGGCGCGGCGACGAGCGTGAACGCCGCGCGGGTCAGCGCGCGCACCTCCACACCGCCGATGGCTCCTCGACGACCGTCATTCCCCCCCGGTGCCGTTTCGTATCTTCCGTGGGCCAGGAGCTGAAGCGGCGCGAGCGCGGCGGCGCACGGCAGCGCGAGCGCAAAGTTGAAAAAAGTCAGCGCTCCGAGCGACGCCACCTGGACGCTCAGCGCGATCACCTTGACCGCCGCCCACGTGGGTTCGATCGTCACCTTCTGGACGTCCACGTCAGTAGCTGCCACGTGAGACGCACGGTAGAGCTTGAGAGCCGCCGACAGGGTCACAAAGGCGCCCGAGTACGCGGCGGCTAGCGTCCAAACCGTCGACTTTGTCCGACTCGATACGAGGTAGGTCGCGTACCCGGCGACGTGCGCCGTGAGCGCGATGGCCAGCGCGGAGGACCAGTCGTGCACCAACACCCGTGCGACGTCGTCATCTCTGTTGAGATCGACCGTCTCCTCATCGTCGTTCAAACTGACGTCCCCGGGTCTCTTCGTCTTCTTCGGTTTCACCGATTTCTTGGATTCATTCGGCGGTTTCGTCCCGATGACCGCTATAGCGACGGCGGTGACGAGCGACGACACCAGCACCAACCCGCACGGCGCGACGTACTCCGCGATGGACAAAAACCTGTCGTCGTCCACCATGACGTAGTAGAACATGCTGTGGTGCAGCATCTCTAAAAGGTTATTCGAACACCGAACGCCGCTCTCCACGAAAGTCCCCAAACGAAGGAAAGCCGCCTCGCCCACCGTAGAACCCGAACCGTCACCGGAACTCGTCGCTCGAACAGTCACCGCGTCCACGGCGTAGGACTTGAACGACGCGTGCGCGCCCGTGGGTGTCCCGGCCGCCAGCGCACCCATGAACCTCGACACTCGAGACAAGTCCGATACGTACCTAGTCCCCTTGGCGCCCAACCCCGCGGCTCTTAACCCTCGCTCGACGATTCCCCACACCCCACGAAGCTTCCCCGCGTGTGCGTTCACGTTCGTGAACACGCCAACCTTGGAGAACCCCGCGAGCCTCGCGAGCTGCGTCGGGGCGTTGAGTAGGTCCTGGTTTGGCAGCGCGCCGTTGAACCCCTCGACGCGGAGAGTCGCTACGTCGGCGGCGGGCCCGTGCGGCGTCTCGAGGACGTACGCCTGCTGAATGGCGCCGATCCGCCCAAACGGGGTGAGTGCGGTTGGGGCGTGGTACTCGCGGAGCCACGCGTCGGCTCCCGCGACGGCGCCCGGTCCCCATCGCGCGTCCGGGACGACCCACGCGACGTCTTTGGCGAGCCACGGGGATGACGAGATCCTTCGCATGGCGACGAGGCCGAGCGCGAGGGACGCGGCGTCAGCCTCGGGGGTGGCGCCGCGCGCGCCGATCGGGGTGGCGAGGACGATACCCTCGCGTCCGGAGCCACGCGCGGCCCGGGCGATGGTATGCACGTTAGTTCCCTCCCTCGTCGCGTTGTTCGATCGCGATGGATGGGCATCGTCGGATCTGTCCGCGATGATCCACTCGTGATCGAGGTCGAAGTCCTGGCGGTACCGCTCCATCCCCAGCGCGTCCAGCTCGCCCTCGAGCCATCCCCTCAGCGCATCCGACCGCGCATCGATATCGCCCGTTCGTCGCGCGGCGCCCAACGCCGCCGCGTAATGTCCCAAGGCGTCCCTCGCGTCGCCCCGATCGAACCCGACGATCGTCTGCGCCACCAGGAACGCGTTCTCGTCGATGAAGGTTCGCCTCGCGAGCGCCGGGTAGAGCGCCGCGGCTACGATGCCGAGGAGGTACAGCGCCGTGGACGCCACCGCGTGGTGGCGGATCACGCGCCGGATCCCCGCGACGATCGCGTCGCGAGGCCTCATCCTCGGGTGAAGCCGGTGTCGGGTGAATGAAGTGGGAAAAACTCGCGACGAGAGTTGGTTGAAAGGTAATCTTTTATAACGGGTCGCGTGCGCGGGATCTCTAATAAGTAACACTCAGATCTGCGCCTGGGTGAAGTCCTGGAGGATCCAGAACCCATCCGTGGTCTCCGCGTCC
>Ga0209631_10002616_pt1 | contig 21414 bp, 15 predicted proteins | sample COG_08_FD_184752 | JGI IMG/M metagenome (GOLD analysis project Ga0209631, IMG submission 184752) | Pelagic Microbial community sample from North Sea - COGITO 998_met_08 (SPAdes) (version 2) | ecosystem: Environmental > Aquatic > Marine > Neritic zone/Coastal water | place: Helgoland, sampling... | reverse complement strand
CTCCACGTGATCCTTAGATGATCCTTATGTGCGTCAGTACGAGCGTACTGGTACAGCCGCTGGTATTCCTGGACCTCCATGTGAACGTGAACGAGATGAACTCGACCCGCAGCTGATGGAACCAAACAGATGCGTGGAAACCTCTCTGTGACGCGAGAGGCCGCGTTCATCGGCTATCAGCTGCTGCTCAAAGTGATTCTACCCGACGTTCATCTCGTTCACGTTCCTTCGGTTCAGTACGCTCGTGTGGACGCTCACGTGGAGTGAGGGTTGTGGTTCCACCTCGGGCGCTACGTGGATGGCACAAGTGTTAGCACTCGCGCGCTGTTCCAGTTGGCATACGTTGTCGGAACGCGAACGAGATGGTCATAAACCTCAGATGCTATGTTTAGCATCTGGGCTGTTGTCGCCGAAGATCATCTCGTTCGTGTTCCTGTGGATCAGCGCGCGCGTGCATTACCTCACGTAGCGTCTTCCTTCCATCATCCTTGTAAAAACGCTCCACGAATTCGCGTTACGAACTCGCACCGAAATTTCACGCAACGGCTAGTTTTTCCTTCTCTCGGACGCATCAGCGTATAGCTCCACGACAGTCGACGCAAAGCACAGCGAGGATGGCGCCGAGCGATCCCCCGCGCAAGCCCTGGGGCGCGCCCGCGTCCTACGGGCGCGGCACGAAGAAGCCGCCCACCGTCGGCGCGCATGCCCGGCGCCCGTCGACGTCCGTCTACAATCCTCCCCCCGTAGCGTCGTCGTCGAAACCGAGGGGCAACAACGACGACGACGAATTCGACGGCACCGGCGCGGCGGCGTCCGGCGACGAGAACGACGCCAACTTCCGCGCGTGGCAGCGCGTCGCGTCCAACGCCAAGGCATCCTCCACCAAGGCCGCGAAGCCGTCGTCCAAGTCCAAGCCCAACGCGGCGGCGGCGGCCAAGGCGACGCCCGAGTCCCCGTTCGGCGCCCACGACATGGATTCGCTCGCGGCGCCCGATGGGTCGTACGTGCCCCTCGGAGACCACGCGCACGCGTCCTTCCACGATCTCGGCCCTGAGGAGAAGCGCAAGGTGGCGAAGCTCATCCGGCAGGTGGTGGAGCTCTCCGAGGCACGGGCCAAGCTGGAGAAGGAGCTGGAGACGCTGAAGGGCCGGTGCGCGACGGAGGAGGGCGCCCGGCGGGATGCCGAGACGGCCGAGGCGAACGGACGCGCGGAGATCGAAAGCCTCAGAACGCGACTCGATGAAGCCCTGGCGACGATCAACGCGCTCGGGGGCGGGCACGCGGGGATGCTCGGGATGGGTCCATCGGGCGAGCTCACCATCACGCCGCTGCCGGATACACCTGCGCGGCGCACTGCCGCCCCAAACACAGCTGTGTCGCCGGCGAGCGCCGGGAAAGATTCCCCCGCCGCGGTTGGACTAGTCACCGAACCCACGGAGGAATCCATCGCGTCGCCATCGATCGCACCGGCCGGGTCACCTCCCGAGACCATCGTGGTGCGCACGAACGCGACGGAGACGACGCCCAAGCCCTCGACGCCCCCCGCGGCTGTCATCGCCGCGGCTAAAGAGAGAGCAGCCGCCGCCGAGAACGCCGCGAATACGCAGCCGAATAAACAGCCGCGACAACCGCCGAACTCACCGTTCGTTCCCGGTCTCTCCCCCGGGTCCGCGCGGGACCTCCGGTGGCTCTCCGCGGTGCAGTCCGGCGCCGCCCAGCGCGCACCCGCGTGGGCCAAGTCGTCCATGCTCGCAGCCGCCGCGCGCAACGCGGCGGCTCACAAGATCGGACCGGGTTCCGGGGGTTCCGATGGATCATCTTCGTCTTCGCCGAGCCCGGTGACCCCGACGGTTCGTACCGGGATCCGAACCGTCGCGACGCCTCACGCGGCGGCGACGCCGGCGGCGATGGGCTCGAGTCAGTGTTCCGGCGCGACGATGAACATGACGCTCTCCCCCGACAGCGTGGGAGCGGCTCCGACCCCGGGTGAAGAATCAACGAGCGCGAATGTTCATTCGGTGACGCCCGAGTTGCCCGCGGAGGTGAGGGCAGCCGCGAAGAAGGCTGCGGCGGCGGACCCGGACGACGCGCTCGTCGCGGCGCTCGCCGCGGCCGCCGCCGCGCAGGCTGGGATCCACTGGGAACCCTTCGACGGGAATTCGATCGATTCGCCCAGGGGGGAGGCGGCTGGGAATTCGATCGACGGCGAGCCACCGAAGGTGCTCCGTTTCGATCCCAACATGGGGCCATCCGGGGCGTTTTATTTCGCGGACGCGAGCGTGGACACGACCACCACGTCCTCCGTCGCGGTGAACTCGCCCGCGCCCACGGTGCCGACGGCTGATTCGCCCGCCCCGACGGCCCCCGCGCCGCCAGGTACTAACTCGTTCGACGCGAGCTTCGCGGTCCAGAGTGATGACTGCTCGACGAAAGAGGAGAGCCCGTCACCGAGGTTGCCCAAGGACGTATTCGCCGAGGTTGCCGAGAAGGTCACGGCGCATACCGTCGCCGCGGTGCTCGGAGTGGACGAGTCAGGCCGCCGGGTGTCCGCGGAGGAGGCTACCGAGTTCCTGCTCGAGGTTGACCGGAAGATGACGAATTACGCATCCGCCGCGGCTGGCGGGCCGACCGTCCCGAGCCCGACACCCGAATCCGACGGGACGTTCGCGTTCAGCGACGCGAGCTTCAGCGCGGTCATGCACCCACCCTTATCCCCGCCGTCGCGGATCATCGAGGACTTCCTCGTGCTCAAGGGTACCACGCCGGGCGCTCATCCGGTGACGCGGCGAAGGGTGGTGACTCACCGGCCCGCGCCGTCTCCCGAAACCGCCGCCGCGCTCGAGGCGTGCCTCGGCGTCACGGACCCACGCGCGGACCCCGTCGGCGACCACGTGTCATCCGCGCCCGTCACCCCCGTGCGCGCGTTCGACGAGTTCGTCAAGCGTCGACACGGCGACGGACGCGCGAGCTCCATCGTCGCCGCCGCGGCCGAGACGGTCCGTCTCGGGATGAACCATCACCGCTCTGGGGGATCGATCAACATCGACGCCTCGCCCGCGGGTCACTCGCCGGCGTCCTCCCCCGCGCCGCCGCCGTCGGTCCTATCGTTCGGACAAGGTACCAAACCGGCGTTTGTCATGACGCCCAACAGTTTGGCGGCGCGGCGTGAGAAGGCGGCGGCGGTGGCGGAGAGGTTGCTGGCGCTCGAAAGAACGGAGGCGGCGGCGCTGGAGAGGGTGGAGGTTTCAAGCCCGAGCCCCGCGCGCGTGAGGGTGGATGCGCCCGTGAGGGTTGATGCGCCGGTGAGGGTGGATGCGCCCGTGAGGGTTGATGCGCCGGTGAGGACACCGCCGCCGGTAGCGTGGGAGATCCCGAGCCCTCAGCCGTTGAAGGCCGCGACCGGTCCAAGTTCTGCCGACCGTCGTTCGACAAAACTCGAGACGGAAAAGAGGGGTACCCCCGCGCGGTTGCTCGACGACGCGCAGGCGTTCTCGTTCGACCTGTCGCTCATCGACCTCGTGGACGAGGCGGAGGCGATGCTCCGCGAGGAACGGGAGGAGGACGAGTTGGAGCTCAGCGATGACGAGCCGGTCGTTCCTTCCAGACGCGCTTCCGGAGCTTCCGGGCGGCGGGCACCGGCTACTACCCGCAGAAAACCGACGGCGCCGAGGACGGCGGAGAAGAAGAGGACGACGCGGGATTCATCTTTATCCAAACCGTCCGCCGCCGCTCGAAGGGCACCCGCGCGGAAGCCGCTGGGACCGATGCGTTCGAAGGACTACAACAAGTTCGGCGGGGTGAGGACGCCGCCGAGCAGGGGCAAAGGAGGTGACAAGCCCGGGTGGGCCGTCGACTACCGCTCTTTTTCAATCGGAAAAGCCGGCGAGCCGGGGTTGTGACGAGCGAACGCGGTATTTCAAACGCTTTTGATGACATTGAAACGTCTCTTGTAGTTTTAAACGATAAGTGTTTCCCCCTCGATTGTATCCACAGTCGTCGGCGAGCCCCCGCGCTCAAACCGATAATATCCCTCCCCATCCCGTCCCCCCGTTTTGATTCCCCAATCCCGAATCACCTCTTGGCCGCCCGGCCGTTGAGGTCCGCGCCCGCCGCGCGCTTACCCACAGCCATGCTCGCGCGCCTCGCGAGCGCACCTGGCGGCAGTGGCATCATGCTGGACCTGCGAGCCTTATCCCCAGCCTTGGCCGCGGCCGCCGCCGCGGGTCCAACCACGACGTTGGCACCCGCGTTTTCCTTGTTTTCGTAAGTGACGTTGCGCTTGGCCCGCGTCTTGCCGCCGCCGAGCTCGACGGCGTTCACCTGCGCCGCAAACTTGAGCGAGTGCATGGATTCCTCGGCGCTCTCGGGCTCCGGCGCCACGTTGACCATCATCAGCGTCTTGCCGTCGCCGCCCAGGCACGGCGCGAGGAGGTGCGTCAGCTTGCTGTTCCTGTACGGGATGTGCTTATCCCCGCGGCTGATGGACATGAAGACGTCGCCGAGCGACGACAGCGATTTGTTGATGGCGCAAGCCTCCTTCATGCGCTGGCCCTCCGCGCCCGACCGCGCCGTGCGCTCGCTGCCCGCGAGGTCCACCAGGTTAAGGCAGCCGTTGAGCAGCTGCCCTGACGCCGGGTGCCTGCCCGTGATGTACAGCAAGAAGAGAGTGTGCGAGCGGCTGGATTGCGCGTTCATCTGCGTCGCCTCCACGGCTCTCGCGGCGGCGGCGCGGCGTACGAGGCCCGCGGCGGCGTCCACGCTACGCACGGGCTCGCGTTCCACGCCGGATACCGTCGGGCATCCACCTTCCGGTGCGCTGACGATCTTGTGCTTCTCGTCGTGGTCCGCGCCGGGCTTGAGCAAGTCGCGAACCTGCTCGTTGTAAATCTCGACGTAGGACGCCTCCATCGTGTACTCGTAGCCCTTCTTGGAGAGCTGCTCGGCGTGCTCCAGAACCTTCTGGACCGCACGCGGGATGATACCGCGCTGGTCACCCTCGCCCGCGCCGAGCATGGTGTGCGTCTTGCCCGAACCCGTCTGACCGTAGGAGAAGAGGCAAACCTTGTACCCGTCCAGCGCGGATTGCACCAGCTGGCTGACATCCTCGAAGATATCCTCCTGCCGCGCCTCCGGGCCGAAGCACTTGTCAAAGGAGAACACGGCGTCGTCGCCGAGCCTGTCGGTGATGGACATGGACTCCACGTCGATCGTCTTGACCGCGCACGCGCCACCGGGCGCGGGCGGGCGCGTACGGGCAAATACCCTGACGTTACCGCGGAGCTCCTGAATCTGGTTATGGAGCTGCCGCCGCGTCTCATCGGCGTCGAGGAGCTGATCTTCGAGCTCCTTGACGCGATCGTTAGTCGCCGCGATCGCAGCCTCCTCCGCGGCGATGCGCGTTTGCTCCTCGGCGAGCTGGCGCCGTACGTTGTCGATCTCCTTGTTTGCGAGCACGAGCATCTCGTTTCGCTTCTCCTCGCTCTGTCCTTGCGCCGCTCGCATCGACGCGACTTCGGATCTGAGCTGCGCGGCGGCGTTTTCAACCTCCTTGGTGGCGCGCTCCGCAGCCTCGGCGCGCGCGACGACGGCAGCCTTCTCAGCCTGCGCGAGTTGCGCGGCGGCGTCGGCGGCGCGCTTGACGCGGCAAACCTCCTCCTTTTCGCTGTCGAGCTGCGCGATGACGCCGTCGAGGCGCGCCTTGTGCTGCGCCGCGCGTTCTTCGGCGTTTTGCACAGCCTGGTCGCCCTGCTCGTGCGCCAGCCTTCGAGCCTCGGCGGCGCGCACCTCAGCCTCACGCACGGCGGCGTCGCGCGCGTGCTTGAACTCAGCGTCCAGCTCGGCTCGGAGCATCGAGAGCGCCGTCTCCCGATCCTTGCCCGCGGTTTGTTCGAGCTCGAACCTGACGCGAGCGACGGCGGCGTCCCTCTCGGCGGCGGCTTGCACGGATAGCTGGTTGGTAAGCTCGGTGAGCGCGGTCTGGTGTCGGCCCTCAGCCTGCGCCTCCAGCGCCTTGACCTTGACGTCGGCGGTGGACTCGAGGGTGGCGCGGAGGTCCGCGACTGCGGCGGCGATCGCCTGCGCCTTTTGCGTTTCAAACTGCGACTCGAGCGTCGCCTTTTGGCGCTCGAGCGAAGCCTTCTTCTCCTGCTGCGCGAGGTCGAGCGCGGCGGACTTGGACTGCTCGCCGCTGCTCTGCAGCATCTCGAGCTGCGCCTCGAGCGCGGCGGCTTGCTGCTCCGCGGATTGCTTGAGCAGCTCAGCCTTGAGCTCGGCCAACGCCTGGGTCTTGGCGGCAGCCTCCTCGTCGCGGATCTGCCTCTCGAGCGTCTCAATCGCCTGCGACTTGTCCTCGATGAAAGCCTCAGCCTGGGCGTCGAGCGCGGACTCCTTCTCCTTCTCGGCGGTTTGCTCGAGCTCGCGTCGTTGCGTAGCGAGCGAGGCGGCCATCTCAGCCGCGGCGGCTTCGAGAGCCTGGATGCGCGCGGCGGACGCCTCGGCGAGCGCCTCGGACTGCGCGGCGGCAGCCTGTTGCAGCGCGGACGCCTTCTCGGCGGCGCACTCGGCGCGGACGGCGCTCTCGCGCTGCTCGAGCTCGGCGGCCTTCTCGGCGGCGGCGGCGGCGAGGGCGGACGCGGCAGCCTCGGCGGATTCGTCAGCGGCTTGCGCGGCGCGAGCCTCGGCAGCCTGGACCGCGACGGCGACGTCGGCGGAGGACTTCTCGCTGAGCTCCTCGTGGAGGTTGTTGACGGTGAGTCGAGCCTTCTCGTCTGCACCCGCCAGGGCGGATTCGAGCTCAGCCTGGGCGGCGGCGCGCATCGAGGCCATAGCCGCCGCGTGTGCCTCCTCAGCCTGCATGGAGAGTGTGGCGCGCTGCTCCTCGAGCGCAGCCTCCATCTCGGCGGCGGCGACGGCCAGGGCGGACTCCTTGTCCGCGGCGGATGTGGCGCGGAGGGACGCCTCGAGCGCCTGCATAGCCTCGCCCTTATCCCCGTGGGCGGCGGCGAGCGCCGTGGACATCTCAGACGCGAGCTTCGCCTCGAGCGCGGCGATCGACTCGGCGTGCGCGGCGGTCGCGGTGGCGAGCGCAGCCTGCTTGTCGGCGAGCGCGGCAGCCTCGGCGTCGGCGACAGCCTCGGCACCGGCGGCGGCGGCGGCGGCGAGCGCGGTGGATTTGTCGGCGGCGGCGGCGGTTAACGCCGCCGCGTGCATCTCCTTGAGGGCATCCGCCGCGGCCTTGGCCTGCATGGCTGCGGACTCGAGCGCGGCGGTCTTGTCCGCGGCGGCTGCGGCGAGCGCGGCGGTGCGATCCTGCGTGAATCGCGCGTTCATGGCCTCCTCCTGCTCGCGTAGCGCGTCACCCTTCTCCTTGGAAAAGTTTACGTACATTTGCGACTTTTCGTTGGCGGCGCCGACCAGAGCCTCGGAGCGCTCGGCGGCGGCTTCGGTGAGCGCCTTGGACATGGCCTCGGCAGCCTCCTTGCGGATGGCAGCCTCTTGGATCTTGAGCTGCGTCGCGAGGTTCTTCTCGGACTTGTCCTCGAGCGTATCGGTGACGTCGGCGACTGCGGCTTTCAAGGAAGCGTCGGCGGCTGCCAACTTTTCTGCGAGAACCGCCTGCGCGGTTGCTTGGGCGTCGGCGAGCTCAGCCTTGAGCTGATCGGCGAGCTCAGCCTCACGCGCGTGGAGGGCGGCGGCGGCGGCTTCGGCGGCAGTTTGCAGCGCGGCATCCTTCTCCGCGGCGCACTCCGCGCGCACCGTCTTCTCGAGGCGGGTAGACTCCTCTTTGAATTCGGAGGAGGCGCCTTCGAGCATCTGGAGCCTCGCGGCGGACATCTCGGCGCGGAGGGACGCCTCGAGCTCGGCGAGCGCGGTGTCCTTTTCCTCCTTGGCCTCAGCCTTGGCCCACGTGATCTCAGCCTGCGCGGCATCGTGCGCGGCGGACTCAGCCTTGGCGACGAGGTCGTGCGTGGCGTCCTCGGCGGCGGCGGACGCTTTGTCCAGTTCAGTCGCAAATTCAGCCTTGAGCGAGTCAATCTGCGCAGCCATGGAAGCCTCGGCGGCGGCGACGGCGGACGCGACGGCGTTGGCGTGTTCCTCGGCGGCGGCGGCGAGAGCGAGCTCCTCGTGGCTCCGCGCGGAGGTGCGGAGGGCATCGGCGGCGGCGGCGGCTTCAGCGGCGTAGCGAGCGGCGCACTCTTCGCGAACCGCGCTCTCCGCCGCCGTGAGCTTCTCCTGCGCGGCGACGGCGGCTTGCTGCAGCTCGAGCGCGCGCGTCGCGGCGGATTCCTCGACGAGCTGCGCGCGCTGGCTCTGCAGCGCGGCGTGCGCCTCGGCGGCGAAGGCTTCCAGCGCCTGCTCCTTCTCACCCGCGAGCTTAGCCTCGAGTTCCTTCACCGTCGCGGACTTATCGGCGTTGGATGACTCGGAGAGCTCACGAGTCTTGGCCTCCATCGCGGCGGCGTGTGTCGCCTCCAGGTGTAGCCTCTGCTGCTCGAGCTGGTGTGCGGTGGACTCGGTGAGTTTCTGCTCGAGTTGGGCGAGCGCGGCGGCGTGTGTCGCGAGGGTCGCGTCGAGCGCCGCCTTGGCGTCGGCGGCGGCGGCGGCGAGCGCGGCGGCTTTCTCTTCGACGAATTTGTTTTGCGTTTGGTGCATAGCCTCGGCGAAGGACGCTTCCGCGGCGAGCTTCTGCTGCTCGAGGGATGACGCGACGTGCGCCTGCGCGGCGGCTTCCAGATCGGCCCGGAGCTGCGCGAGCGCCTGCGTTTTGTCATCCGCCATCGCTCGCTTGGTCTGCTCGAGCGTCTCCCGGGCGTTGAGCTCCAGCTTGGCGATCTTCTCCTTGTGCGCCAGCCTGGCGGCGGCGGTGTCACCCTTGGCAGCCTCGACGGCATCCTTGAGGTCAGCCTTGAGCGCGGAGACCTGGCCGAGTAGGTCCTCCGCGCGCGCCGCGGCGGCGGATTCGACCCGCGTGAGGGTCTCCTTGGCGGCGAGCTTGGTCGCCTCGTGAGCCTTCTCCGCGGCGTCAACCGCTCGGGAGAGTTCGCGGGACGCGCCCGCGTTTTCAGACTGCAGCTGCGCCTCGCGGGCGGCTGCGCGCTCCTTCACCGCGGCGAGGGTCGCGGCGGAGTCCGCGGAGGCTTTCGCGGCCGTCTCGCGTGCTTCGCGGAGCTGCTCGAGGTGAACGGACTCGCGCTGCTTCGTCTCCTGCTTGTGTTCGTGCGATTGCTCCTCGAGCTTACGCTGCATAATCTCAGCCCACTCGGCGGCGATTTCCTCCTCCTTGCGCTTGATCTCATCTCCAAAGTTATCCTCGAGCATGTTCAGCGCCTCATCCTTGGCGTGCATCATCTGCGCCCTGAGCGAGTCCATCTCAGCCTGCGCCTGTTGGGCGGCAGCCTCGGCGGAGGCGCCGAGCTCCTCGACGCGCGCGGCGGCGTCCGAGGCGGCCGACTCCAAATTTGCAATTTGCGCTCGGAGATCCGCGGAGAGCGCCTCCGTTTCGGCTCTTGAAGCTTCAAAGGCGGCGGCGTCGCTATCCTTGGCGAAGGTGAGCGCGCTGAGCTCAGCCTTGACCTCCGCGAGTTCCCCGCGGAGTGATTCGTTGAGCGCGGCGGCTTCAGCGGCGGCGGCTTCGGCGTGCGACGCGGACTTCTTCTCCTCGGCGAGGTGGTCCTGCGCCCGAGCCGCCGCGGCTTCAGCCTTTTCCGCGGCGACGATGCGCTGCTCGAGGTCAGCCTCGCGCTTGGAGAGTGACGCCTTGAGCTTCTGGTGTTCCTCGTCCCTGATCTGCGCGCGTTCCTGCTCGAGCTGGTCGATGCCGAGCTGGAGCTGCGCCTCTTGTTCCTCGATCCTGCGAAGGTTTTCCTCGAGGAGCGTGTTCTGGGATTGCACGCGGCGCTTCTCAGCCTCCAGCTCCGCGCGCTCCTCCGCGGTGGCCATGGCGGTGCCCTGGGTGTTCGCGTTCGTCGCGGCAGCCTGCGACGCGAGCTGGTTAGCCATCGACGCCGCGGAAGCCTCCGCCGCGCCGACGGCGGTGTCCATCTCAGCCACGAGCTCCGTCTCTAAGTTGGCACACGCATCCACCAACTGGTCCTTCTTGGTGTTCATCATCTTGAACGTCTCCTTGGACGCCTTGATGTGGTGCGTGAGCTCTTTGAGGTACGCGTCGCCGTCGCTCTTCTTGGTCTTTGGGCGAAAGGTGACGATGCGTTCGACGCCGCCGAGAAAAGCTGCGTCGTCGAAGATCATCTCGGCGAGTTCCTTCACTCGGCCGATCTCGCGTGCGTTGTACGGTGTCGCGGCGAAGCCCTGGATGTCTGCGCCCTTCTGGCGGAAGTCCTGGGGCGCCATGGACTTGCGCTTGAGGCCGTTGAGCCTGGTGGGGAGTTGGTCGCGGGATGGGATGAGTCGCGTGTGAGTCGGCGGTGGGGAAAGATGGGTCTCGGCGGTGGGAGGGGGGAACGGAAGTCTCGGTGCGGGATGTGCGCGCCGCGCGCGGGGTGGTGATGCGCGGGAGCGAGATCCGGGGGGATATCGGGACGACGTGAGACCGCATCGTATCGATGCGATCGCCCGCGGTTCCGATACCGCCCCGCGACGCGTCCCAAGTCGCGTCCCACCCCGTCGCGCGGCGGTGGAAAAACCGCCGGGGGTATTTATTCGTAACGCGCGTTCGATGACCCACCTGCCCTTGAAGCTGGCGAGCTTGGCGGCGCTGTTGGGGGCGATCATCTCGTTGACGTTGGCCTCGGTGAGCGTGCCGGTGCGGTTGGGAGTGCGCGATGACGCGCGAGCGCCGTCGAAGTTCTCCTCGCCCGCCATGTCGACTCTGGGAACCGCGCTCTCGCTTTTCCCCCTCGACGACCGGTCAGTCGTTTTCGCAGCCTTCGGATCCGACGGGCGGTCGAACTGAAGGTCGTCGCTGGGTCCGATGTGCTCAGACCTGATGTATCCGCACCGGGAGCCTGCTCGCTCTCGCGGAATGCGCGGTGTCGTCCGTGCGACGGAACTGTGGCCGCGGCGATGGAGTCGCGCGCCGGTTCCCCCAGCTGTTGTTGTTTTCGGAAGTCGCGAACGGAAACGGGGCTCGATGATTTTCAGATTCGTGCGTCGAAAAATTAAACCGTCGTTGAACCGTCGACTCCGGCCGATCTCGGAGGTTGACATGCGACCAGTCTACAACTTTTGCAGATGAGCAGAATCGAAAGATGGACACGTCTCGGGGTTGCCCACGCACGACGCTCACTTTGCCCGTCTCGCGAGGAAGGGGAAGTGACGTCGCGCGAGCTCGAGCCGTCGCGCGGCACGAGGGGAGTCTCGGAGTTTACCGACGCACTCCAGGGGGCTGAGCGATGTCCGCCCTACGGGAGGCCGCGCGGGCGACGCGCGCGCCACGGATGAGGAAGCAGGCCATGGAGCTCACCGAGGCTGCGGCGAACAGAATCAAGGAGCTGCTCAGCTCGCGCGCCAAGCAGTACTTGAAGATCGGGGTGCGCACGCGCGGGTGCAACGGGATGACGTACACGATGAACTACGCGGACGACGGCGACAAGGGGAAGTTCGACGAGGTCGTCACGCACGAGGGGAGCGGCGTCAAGGTCATCATAGATCCCGCCGCGCTGATGCACGTCGTCGGCACGAAGATGGACTTTGTCACGGACAGGCTGCGGAGCGAGTTCGTGTTTGAGAATCCCAACGCCAAGGGCGAGTGCGGGTGCGGAGAGTCCTTCAACGTGTAGATCTAGCCGGCGCCGTCACCGTGGGGAGGGCGGAGGGCGGACCCACACGATTCCATTTAGACCTAAACAAATTCTTTTCCAAATAGCCGCGAGAGACGCACGAACTACAGTGCTCTTGTTCGCGACGAGTGTAATACCTATACAAACGCGGGATGACAGCTAAGAGATACTACATCCCTATAACCCCACGGACGGCTTCTCGGTCCGCTGAAGCTCCAGCCGCCGGGTCTCCACCACGCTCGCGAGCTCCCCTTCCAAACTGTAGTCGTGGTCCACCGCCCACTGCATGTCAGCCTTGCTCAGCACCGTCGCCAGGACCCTGGTGGACGCCACGACGGACGCGGTCCTCGCCTTGCCCGGGTGCGCCGCGTTGTCGTCGATGTGCCCGTCGCTCTTCGCCACCGCCATCTCGCCGATGAAATCCCCTTTACCCCGCGTCGCCACCTGCACCGCACTGCCGTCGGGGTGCGTCACGATGACGTCGCACGTGCCCTCGCGGATCAAAAACACCTCGCGGCCGATCTCCCCTTGCCGCACGATGTAATCGCCGGGGCGAAACTCCCGGACGTCCAGTTTCAACGCGTCGGCGAAGTTGTGGAGCCTCAGCCTCGACTTGCGAAGGTCGCGGGACGAGCAGTCGAGGTTAGACGTGAACCAGGTGTGACTGAGTGCGTCCGCGGCGGTGAGACGCGTGAGCGGGTTGACGTCCAGCAAACCCCGTAACAGGTCCTTCACCTCGTCGCTGATTTGTTTCCACTCGGGCTGCGCGGTGTCCTGTACACAAAACACGAGTACTCAGTCTAATCGCCCGTAGTGATGAGCGCAACGAGAATGATAAAAAATAAACGCACCATCTTCCCGGAACAAATCAGGCGGAACAAAGTCTGCTGATCGTCGTGCGCGAAAGGAAATGAGCCGATGAGAAGCGTGTACAGGATCACGCCCATGCTCCAAACGTCCACGGCGGGGGTGTAGGGCTTACCGAGTAAGATCTCGGGTGCCACGTAGGACGGGGTGCCGCACTGCGTCTGGAAAACTTGCCGGGCGGTTTTGGCGTTTCGCGCCAATCCGAAATCGGCGATGACGACGGAGGAGATGTCGTTTGGCCTCGCGAGTAACAGGTTCTCGAGCTTGAGATCTCTGTGCGTGACGTTGTTGAGGTGCATGTACGCGAGGGCGTCCAGGAGTTGCCGCGCGATGGACTTGGCGTCCTCCTCCTGCGAGTAGACGGAAAATGAATTATTGATGAGTGGTTAGCTTTTTGGTTTTTTTTGGTTATGGATTTGCATTTGGATTTGGATTTGGGGGTGGGGATGGGGTTCCTCCGGGGTGTCGCGTGTGGGGTTTATGCGTGACTCACGGTGTAGTTTCCGAGGTCGAGCAGCGCGTCCAGCAGCTCGCCGCCCTTGAGGTGCGACATCACGATGTAGAACTTGCCGTTCTGGACGAAGTACTCTTTGATGTACACCACGTTGGCGTGCTGCAGCTTCTTCATGACTTCAATCTCGTTGCGAATCTCGTCGACGGAGACCTCGTCGTCCTTCGGGGCGGAACTGGCGGTGGCCTTCATGACCTTGATGGCGTACTCTTTGCGCGTGGTCTTGTGCACCGCGCTCCACACCACCGCGTAGCCGCCCGTCCCGAGCACCGCCTTCAGGTCGTAAATATCCTGAACCCTGCGCAAGTTTTTGATGCTCGGCTGCGCGAGGGCGCCGCGGAGGTGCGCGGGTGAGGTTCCGCTGGGTGTGGAGCCCGCCCCCGCGCTGGCGCCGTTGCGCAGCGCCTTCTTACCCTTCGACGCCTTGCTCGTGGTCGTGCCCATCTCGAGGTGGACGACGCGCGACACGCGTTCTACCCCGATCCTCGGGCGCCCCTCGGAACGTCAACAACTCAGCAGCGCCCTTTTTCGGCCCGAACCGACCGTCGGGGAAAAACGTTATCCGGTCCTATGAATAACAGTCTGGAAAAACAGAGAAATAGCTCATAACAGGTGAACTTTTCGGAGACGTAACCGGGATGACCGTCACGTTTTTGCAACGTGTTCGAGTCGGAACTTTCAGTCACGTGTTGATTCACGAGCTGATTCAGGCTGAGCGTTTCACGAACCAGCTGGGGGAACAACGACACAGTGGACATGAGCGGAGTGACGCTGGCGCCCAGGCCCCCGAGGAGGGACAGGCCGGCCCCCGGGGGTGTTCCCCGGCCGTCGGGTCGGACCATCAGGCCGCATAAACTGCGGAGGGAGCCGCTCAGGGAAGACGACGGGAACGCAGGTGACGTTGGGGAACGTGCCGCGGCGTCCCATCGCGCCGGGGGACTAAACACATCGGACGGAACGACGCACAGGCGATGGAACCCGAGCGCGGCATCCAAGCGCCCGTCACCGCCCAAGGCCCCGAGCCATCTCGACAAGGAAAACGACGATGCGCGCGCCGCGAAGACGCCGATCGTGCTCGAACCCCCGCCGCGCGCCGCCTTCGACTTCGCCGCCGCCGTCTCCAGCGACGCGCGAGCCTTTCTCGCGAAGCAACAACAAAAAGGAGGAGCGGGTGGGTCCCATCGACACCGCCGGGGCGCCAGGGCGGGATCGAGCAGCCCGGATTCAAACGAACCCTCATCAAACGGAGCGGCGGCATCTAAGGGCTGGAACGGGTCCATGACACTCGACCCGAACGCGTGGCCATGCGCGGCTGAGAGGGGGGATGGGGAGAGGAAGATGACGCCGTCGCCGCCCGGACATCACATGCCCGGTGTCGGGATGAGACGACGACGCTCGCCAGGTCACTGGACCTCCACCCTCCGAGGCACCGAGGCAGAGACGAGCGGAACGCGACGCGCGAGGAGCGCGGAGGCGGACCCCGGACGAACCCAATCGGGCCTCGGGGAGACTGAACCCCATGGTGGCGATGATCAATCCATCGACGAATCTAAAGATGGAAAGTCGAGAAACTTGGCGCCGGCGTGGGCGGTGGCGCGGGCGCGGACGTCGTATGAAACCAGGCACAAGTCCAAGTCCGCGCACGCGGGCTCGAGGCATAGGAAACCGGGATGGAACTCGGACGTCACGCTGGGCGCGACGGACGGTGAGATCAACGCGCGGCAGGGAACCCCGGTCCGGGGTCTGCGGCAGCGGGTTCATGAGTGGCGCGTCAAGTGCGACGATTTTCAACGCGAAAACGAGTCCCTGAGGGCCGATGCCTCCGAGGCACGGGCGGACGCCGAGGCTAAAGAGACGCAGATACAAGTCCTGCTCGCGAGGGTGAGGGAACTGGAGACTCTGGTGTGCGAACGGAACGAAGGAAGAGGTGAGTCTAATGAAGGGGGCCGGGCAAATAAAACGCCGCCGCGGAGAATCGTGAAAAAAACCGACGCCGTCGACCCGCCGTCGCCGTTTTCGAACGATTGGTCCCCGCCCACCGTGCACACATCCTCGCATGCCGTCGACGACAGCCCGCCGCGCCATATGGCTCGGTTCAGCGCGGGCCCGGGTGAAACGGCTGAAACGGAGCCGTTAGGAGGCTTCGGTTCCCCGGAGCGGTTCTTCGGGAGCTCTCCCGGTAGCGCCGGAAGCGCGTCGGGGTCCACGGGCTCCCACCAGCCGGACGAACCCCCGAGCCCGATACTCTTCCCGATACAAGTGTCCGCACTGCGTGAGGAGACGAGTGATACGAGGACGAAGATTGAGGAGGGGAACGAAGGAATCGATGCTTCCGCGGAGATCGACGCCGTCGTCGACGGACTACTCGACTGGGCCGACGAGGACGAGGCCGACGAATGTTCACCCGCGGAGCCCCGTGACCTTCCCGTGACCCCCGAGCAACGGACTCCATCCCCATCGCGTCCCCCGAGAAGTCATTCATCGCGTCCTCCTATCCCGACGCTCCTCCCCTGCGTCGCCTGCGCGGATCGCGCGGCTGAACTGGAGAAGGCGTCGATGAAAGAAGCCGAGTTGCGAACCGCGCTCGACGAGGCGGGTTTAATCGCCCGGGAGTACCGAGCCCGGATGCACCACGCGCGGCTGGACGCCGATGGCGACGGGTACATCGGCCTGGACGAGCTGCTCCGCCACGAGCTCTTCGCGTCGTATTCGCAGGCTGTCGTCGAGCGCGTACACGCGTTCTTTCCCTACGCCGACAGGGCCAAGCACGGCGAGCTCGACGAGGACGACTTTGTCAAGCTGACGCTTTGGACGGAGGATAGGAGCACACGGGACTCGCAGAGGTTCTGGTTCGGGGTGGTCGACGTGGACGGCGACGGGGTGCTGGGCGCGCACGACGTCAAGTGGCTGTACGACTCCCTGTGGAAGGAGGAAGGAAGCTGCGTGAGCGCCGAGGATTTGACGTGTCAAATTCACGACATGGCGGGCGTCGACGATTTTCACTTTCGGTCGACGCAGCAGCGCGGGGCGGCGCGGGGCGGCCCAGGGGACCGCGCGTACGCCCCGGAACCCAAACGTTTCGCACCGAGGCCACCCGGGAGTGCGCCCGTGCTCCGAGTCCCGGGTTTAGGGTTGGGGTTTAGGCCTAAACCCTCGGGACCGAAACTGTCGGACCTGCGCAAAAGCGGGCTCGCGCCCGGGGTGTTCGGACTCCTCGTGAACCACAACGACATGTTACTCCGTCGATCCACCGCGGAGTTCTCCAAGCAGGACGTGCCCATGTGAGGGACAAGTAGGGTACGCCATCATCGTATCGTATCGTCAGTACACACGGCGTGCGTGTCATCTAAAGTTAGCTAAGTGTTAAAGTAGTCGTCTATCTATCGATCCGTCGCGCCGAGGCCCAAGTTTTTCAGCCGACTCGTCTGCGACACCGGCTCCGACAACCCACGCCCTTCCGGACCCAAACCGTCACCCTCGACGTACCCCATCCGGCGCATGATCCTCGACCCGAACCCCGTGGTGTGCGCCTCGAACGTGCCGAAGTCTTCGCTGTACGAGCTCGGGTGTTTCGGGTTCCTCGAGTCTTTCGCGGCGCCGGCGTCGACATCGGACTCATCGGCGGACTCATCGGACACGGCTGTGTTCACGCCGGTATCGCCGTCGATGACCCCCGCGCTGCTAAACACCGGCGCGCCCACCCGCGCGGCGATCTCTCCGCGTTCCGTGAGCCCCGCATCACGTCGCCCCCGTCGCCCCCGCTCCGAGACGGGCGGCACCCGTCTCCCGCTTCCACGAGAACCGGGCTCGGTGTTCACCCTCGGCCTCGCGTCCCCCCCGCGGGGTCCCGTCCCGCCCTTTCCGAGGAACTTCGCGAGCCTCGCGAGGCGCGTCGGGTCGTTCAGGAACTCGGAACGCGTCGGGACGGGCGCGGCGATGACCGCGGCGCGCACCGCGGCGGCGGCGGCGGCGGCGGCGGTGGGCTCCGCGTTGATCATCCCGACGCCTCCGCCGACGGTTCGCCCCCGACCGACGAACGCGTCCGTCTCGTTTCCTTCCTTCGTGATGTTCACGGGATGCGTGGTGTTCACCACCGTGACGTACGCGCGTTTCTTCCGCCCGGACGCCTGTGATGTCTCCACTTCGCATCGCAGGCTCGGGTAGCACTTAGTTAATGCTTCGATCGTTTTCGCATCTTTGGTTCGCATACCCCCGCCCGGCGCGGTCCACTCGCGTCGTCCGGACGCGACCAGGGTATCGAGTTCCCGCTTGACATCCTCGGGTTTCCATCCGTTGCGCGCCTCCGCGCGTGTCGCGCGTGTCTCCGCCATGTGCCGTTTCTTCAGCGAGCGCTTCTCGCCCGGCATGAGCGCGGGTTTTTTCTTCTTGGCGGTGGCGCCCCGTGTGAGGGCGGCGCCCGGGCCGGCGCCGGTGGACCACGTCCAGCCGTTCGTCGCGGCATCCTCCGCGTCTGACCCCGGCGCCTCGCCCTCGTCTCCGTCCGTCTCCGAATCCGAAGAAGACGACCCGGACGAGGACCCGGACGAGGACGAGGTGCGGGGCGTCTCATCGCCATCCTCGGAGTCGCCGTCGTCGTCGTCGTCGTCGTCGAGCGCGAGCGCCGCGAAGGCTCCCGCGTCGACGCCCCGTCCCTCCCTCGGGTCCCCTCCGTCCGACTCCGATGACGACGTATCGGACCCGCCGCCGCGCATCAGGTCGCGGAGGTAGTCGTCGTCCTCCATCCTGACCCCCCCGTCGCCCCCGGCGCCCCTCAGACTGATGAGAGCGGAGCCCAGCGGTGACGCACACTCGATGTTTAATTCACCAATCCCCCGACACACCGCCGAGCGCTTATCCTCACGGACACCGCGCACGCGCCTCGGAGTCGCCGCGATGTCCGCGCACGTCCTCGCACATGGGCACTCCGCGGTCGTCGTCGCATCGTCACGCGCTGTCCCGCGCGCGAGAACCAACCGACCGACCGCCCCAACCCGGCGTCCAAAAGCGCCCGCCCGGGACGTAACGACGAGCGCCAAGCGGGGCAAGGGCGGCAAGGGGGGCGGAGGGGGCGGCGGGGCCGGGGGCACCGCCGTCGCGGGGGATACCCTGCACGTCACACTCGAGGCTGACGGCAGCGACGACTGGCGCCTCGACGACGTCGCCGACGCCATCCGCGCGGGCGGCGTGGGGATCATCCCCACCGACAGCAGGTACGCCTTCGTCGTGGACCTCGAATCACGGGACGGGGTTCAGACCCTGTACGACCTGAAGGGCGCGGGGAACAGCAAACCAATGTCAGTCCTCTGCCGAGGGTTCAGCGACATCGACCGGTACACGCAAGGTTTCCCCGACAACGTCGTCGCCGGGCGCCAGCAGCCGTTCAAGCTCGCGCGCAAGTGCCTCCCGGGTCCTTACACGTTCATCCTCAACGCCGGCAAAGACCTGCCGAAGGTGTGCCTCGTGGACCCACGATCCAAGGCGAAGAACTGCAAGGTACGCAAGACCGTGGGCGTGCGGGTCCCGAACCACCCCGTCACGCAGGCGCTGCTCGCACGGCTCGACAGGCCCTTGCTCTGCGGCACGGTACCCAACCTGGACGAAACGTAAGTTTATTTTAATGCTTGTATGGGCAATCAGTATGACATCATGTTTTGTTGACAGGTACGATGACGATAACCAAGATCCCGTGCTCATGCTCGACGAGTACGAACGAAAGGGACTCGCATTTTTGGTGGACGTCGGCGTGATGCACAACCCGGCGAGCACGGTGATCGACCTATCGAGCGGGTCGCCGAAGCTGATCAGGCGGGGCGCGGGGGACGCGAGCATGTGGGTGGACGAAGACGAGGATCCGACTCTCGCGTCTGACGACGAGGCGTGGGGGTTCTGAATGTTTGGTTTCCATTCGATGGATGTTCGATGTTTAATTTGGACGACGACGCGTGACTGCTGGGTCACGCGTCGTCGTGTTGTTGTATTCTATTCTTTAAGAGTTACGTGTTTAGTCAACGCGCCTCGTTTCGAACGCGTTCGTCGGTTAAGAGTTAGTTAAACTACGCCTTTCCGTGCTTGAGATTGATTAAAAGGCTACCCGAGGGTCCATCGTCGCACACAACGCTAAACCTCTCCACGCCGCGGTGCGTTCGGGTCGACGTACCAGTCCCTGTAGTCGTGCCTTAAGTGCGGCGCGTCCGGCATCGGTATCACGCTCAGCACCACCGGCAGCAGCACCAGCCCAACCGCCAGCCCGTACAAGATCGTGGAAAAGAGCAGAGCGAAGAACACCTGTGACAAACAAAACACACCGTCATCATTCTAATTGCCCGTACGGAAATATGATTAAAAGAGGCTCACCCTGAAGATTGTACTCGTGCTGAACGCCATGGGAAGCGTCCCGAGCAGCGTCGTTCCCCCGCCCTTCAGTATGCAGTCGCCCATGGTCATCAGCGTGCGCTTCACCCGAGTCACCCGGTCGGGTCCGGGCTGAGCGAGGAACGCGTGGCAAAAGTGCAGGGTGTAATCCACGGCGAGGCCGACGGCCATCACAAAGTTCACAACTGAGATTACGTTGAAGCGGATGTTCCCTGTGAACAAAACACGACGTCAGTCTAATTGCCCGTGTGAACATAAAAATAAACTCACCGATGATCAGCGACGCGAAGAGGAAGATGTCGACGATGCCGACGCCGCTCACGGCGATGAGCGCGGCGGGGTTCGCCAGCGCGAGCATGCACACGACCAACACGCCGATCCCCGCGAACGTCAGGTTAGTCACCAGCTCATCCGTCAAAATCGCGTCTTGCTGCCAGTACAACAAGAAGTGGTTAAACGTGAACACCCTCAGACCCGGTATGTTGACACCCTTCGCCGCGTACGGACTCAACGCGTCGTTCACCTCGGGCCCGGTGAACACCCGCGCGATGACATCGTCCAACCGAATGGTCTCCTCATAAATCTCCAGCTGTCGCGTGTACACACCAGCGACGGGCACCGCCTGTGAAGAAAACACGACGTCAGTCGAATTGCCCATATGATGATAAAAATGAACTCACCTTCACGCTGATGATACTCGCGACCAAAGCCCCATCCGTACTCCGGCGAATGAGCTTACTCGAAATCGGGGGCGCCGACTCGATCGCCGCGTTCAACGATGCGTTGAACGCCGACTGGACGATCAGCGGCGGGTCGAAGTCGTCGGTGAGGCTGTCATCCGCCAGTCTGTACGGCATCGCCGCCATCGCGCACATCTCCGGCGAAACCCCCAAGGTGAGGCACGGCGCCGTCGCCCCCGACGCGATGGCCGCCTGTAAACAAAACACGGCGTCATTCACATTGCCCGTACGTGCGTTAAAATAACCTTACCTGCGTCGCCATGGTGAGCCAGCTGATGGGCGACGAGTACCTCGTGTCCAGCCGGGTGTTCTGCGCCGTCATCCACCCACCCGCCGGTTTATGCAGCGACTCCGTCAGCGGAGATTGCAGGTGCAATCCCCACGCCGCCATCACCCTCGCCTGTATATCCGGGTGCGAGTGATCCACGCCTTGCACGTGTAAATCCAAGATTAAACCCTCCTGCGCTTGGTACGTCGTGTCGAATATGGAGAAGAACCCGACGAGGAACGAGTCATCGGGCGCCAACGACGTCCGGGGTAACCCTTGCTCGATCCGGTCGATCAACACGACGGTCATGATGCCGTACGCGAGGAAACCGGCCGCGACGACGACGCGCACCGGCGTGAGCATGAGGAAATCTCCGTACGCGCTCATGTAAGCACCCTTGTTCTTCACCCGACCCTTCGAAGTCTCCGTTGAACCCTTCAGGGTCTCTGTTGAATCCTTCTTCAGGGTCTCTGTTGAATCCTTCTTCAGGGTCTGCGTTGAACCCTTCTTCGGGGTCTCTGTTGAGTCCTTCTTCAGGGTCTGTGTTGAACCTTTCTCGGGGCCCACCAGCTTGGCGACCGTCGATCCCGAGTTGTTGCTTCCGGTTGTTTCGATTGTATCGAATTCCAATCCGGGGAGCGGCGACGTCTCCGCGGCGGCTCTCTCGTACGCGACAGCGGGCACCCCGCGCGCCTGATCACGCCGTTCATGCGCCACGATGATGGCCATGAACAGCGTCATGCACATTATGTAATCGAACGTGATGGCGCAGGCCATGTACGCGCAGAACCAGTTCACCGCGGGTATCACCTTTAATAAGAGTTAACACGACTTCATCAGTCCAATTGCCCGTACGAAAATAAAAATGAACTCACCGTCATTGACCCCAACGAAAAGGCGATTACGCTCGTCGCGCTG
>Ga0209631_10002615_pt1 | contig 21416 bp, 12 predicted proteins | sample COG_08_FD_184752 | JGI IMG/M metagenome (GOLD analysis project Ga0209631, IMG submission 184752) | Pelagic Microbial community sample from North Sea - COGITO 998_met_08 (SPAdes) (version 2) | ecosystem: Environmental > Aquatic > Marine > Neritic zone/Coastal water | place: Helgoland, sampling... | reverse complement strand
GCCGCGGATCATCCCCGCGCGGAAATAAGACATGTAGTCCGCCATTGTTCCGAAGGTCCTGGCCCGTGCGATGACGTCCACGTAATCGCCATCCTCCGACGGGGTCCAGCTCTCCCACTGCTTACCGATGGCGGTGGACTTGTACGTGAAGTCGACCCCGTACGTGAGCTTGGTGACGGCGTCGGGGATGAACTGCAGAAAGGCGTCGCCTTCGCGCACGGTGATCATCTCGGACGGTCGCCACGCCATGCGGGGCACGCGCGCGTCGGATCCGTCGGCGGTGGCGGGGACGAGGCCGACGCGGGAGCACTCGTACGAGAACTGGTAGGACCCGCCGTCCATGATGGGAACCTCGCCGGATCCCTCGAGCTCGATCCTCGCGTTGTCCACGCCGATCGCCTCGAGCGCGGAGAGCAAGTGCTCGCACTTGATCACGCCGTTCGTCTCGTCGCTCGCGATCTCCATGGACAGCGTGAGTCCGTCCCGCACGAGCGCCGCCGCCGCCGGGATCCGAACTTCGCCGTCGCCGCCGAAATCACCCGGCGACTCCGCCGCGCTCTCCACCTTGGCCCGTAGCTCCTTCACCCGCTCCGCCGCGCCTTCATCCTCGCCGTCGTTGTTGAGCATGCTGCGAAGCTGCTCGAGGAGCATGTCCTCGGTCTCCTCCTCGGTGAGCCCTTCGCGAGCGAACGCTCCGCCTTCGGTATCGTCTTCTTTCGGGACTGTCCCGGGCGCGACGCGGACGAAGTACCTGCCCTCGCCGGCGCGGGCGGGGCACACCCGCACGGTCTCCCATTCGCCGGAGTGGAGGCCGACGCCGACGAGGGTGAAGCTGCGGCGGACGGTGCGCTGGTAGGTCTTGGACTCCGGGTTGGTGGGGTACCAGTGGCGGTCGAGGAGCGCGGCATCCGCGAGTTCTTTCCTGGACTTGAAGTTCTTGTACCCCGACACGTCGTACGCCTCCTTGGCGTCGAAGAAGGGCCTGTCGTCCTCGCCGTTGCCGGGGAGGGTCTTGCCGCGCGCGGAATCCGCCGCCGCGCGCGTCTTCACGAGACGCGCGCGGCGGGGAACGGCGAAAATGCCCTTGCCCTTGCCCTCGCTCGCCGCCGCCCGGGGCGCGCGGGCGGCGGTGGCGCGGGACGCGATATGCGCGCCGCCCACCGCGGGAATCGAGGTGGCGAGCGTCGCCGTGCTCGTGGGGTTAATCATCGCCGATGAACGTTCACCGTACACTCGTCGCCGCTCCGTGTGCAGTCGAGGCGCGCCGGATGGGGTAAAAGGGCAAATTGTCGCTTTTTGCTCAACCGCCGCCAGTGTCCGGCCGACTTTTGGTCGGCTGCAACTTTTTTCACGCTCAGCCTCTCTCGACCCGAGATATCTCCGCGCGTCTGGACCTTTGATTTCAGACACGAGCGGCGCGGGTGAAGACTCACGCCGTGTTGAACACCGTCGACGCGCTTTTGCACGACGGCTCCGAACCTTCGTCGTTCACCCCGCACGTAACGGCGACGCGCGAAACCGCGCGAAAGGAGGAACGCACGGGGGCGATCAGGGCGCACCCGAGAGAGCCGCCCGTTTGGTCAAAGCTACAAAAAAATGCACTCCAGCTCCTCCGGCGGGGAGCTCGAGACCCAGAGGCCCGTGTGCCGCATCTGCTGGGAGAGCACGTGCGAGGTGAACGGCGCTGAGGAATTTCTGTCGCCCACGCCTTGCTCGTGCAGGGACGAGCGCTCCAACGTCCACCAGGCGTGCCTAGAGTGAGTCTCCCCCGACCTCCCATGTCACCATCGGAAATTTCCATTCTTCGCGAGCGTCCTCCGTCCCGCGGCTCCTTCCGTCCACCGCTGACCGTGTCGCCCACGCACCCACACTCCTTCTCCCAGGCGATGGATCCTCGAGGCGAGGTCCCAGGGCAGGTTCGACGCGGGCACCATCTGCCACGCGTGCGGAGATAACTACTCGCATCCCGCGCTCTCACGTACCGTCCTCTCCGACGACGCCGTCGCGAAAGCCGCGGTCTCCGCGGGCGCCGGGCCCGGGTCCGCCGGAGTGGACCACAGGGAGCCCCTCGCCGTCATCGGCGGCACCGGATACGTGGGCAGGTCCGTCGCACTTCACCTCCTCGGGCACCCCACGTTCAGGCTCGGCGCCATCGTCGGATCCTCCGCCACCGTCGGCAAGCCGTTCAGCGCGGTGTTTGAAAAAAAGGAAGAATCCCTCGCGGAGCACTACGGGGCCGACTTGTGGAAGCCGATGGATTTCCCCACGGAGCTCATGTCCGCGCGGGTGTGCAGCGTCGAGGACGTCATCGAGCGCGGCGAGTGCCGCACCGCGCTCTCGTTCATCGCGCCGGAGCACGGCGAGATTGAAGACAGGCTCGCGGCGGCGGGGATCAAAGTTTTTTCGATATCCCCCCACGCTCGCTTCGACCCGAATAACCCACTCTCCGTCCCGGAGGCGAACCCGGAGGTGCTGAAGGACGCGGTGGACAAGGCTGCGGCGAACGCCTTCGAGGGTGACTGCGCCAGCCTGGTCAAGTCCCCCAACTGCGTCACCTGCGGAGTCGTCGTGGCGCTCAAGGCGCTGGATGTCGCGTTTGGCGTTGAGGACGTCTCGGTGACCACGTTCCAGTCTCTGAGCGGCCGCGGGGATGCCAAGTACCCGCGCGACGTCGTGATGGGTAACGTCTATCCGCTGCACGGGACGGTGGAGCGCACGGGTGAGTACCAGCACGGCGAGCTCAAGCGGATCATGCCGGATGTCAAGCGCGTGTCGGTAGCGGCGTACAGGGTACCGGTGCAACGGGGACACCTGGTGGATGTACGCGTGACGTTTCGGTGCGCCACGAAGCCCTGCGCGCGTGACATCGAGACCGCGTTGTCATCCTTCGACCCACTACGCGACGTCCCGCTACCGAGCAAGCCACGAAGGGTCATCTACGTCAAGCCGCTGGACGAGGATGAAGCTGGACCTCGGATCGGTACGCCGCGGCCCAAGGATGATAACGAGTACGAGGGCGGGATGAGCGTGTGCGTGGGTAACGTGACGTGCGATGACGAGCTCTACGACGTGAGGTTCTGCCTGGTGGTGAACAACGTGGTGCGCGGGGCGTGGGGCGCCGCGCTGCTCAACGCCGAGTACTGGCACTGGCTCAAGGGGAGGAAAACGGCGGCGCCCGGGGAGACGGCGCTGGCGCAAGGGGAGACGCTCGCCGCCCCGTTAGCCGCCGCTCGCATCGAGTGCTGATGAAAGACGAAGTCTTTGTGTGTTATCACATTTGATGAATGAATAGTCTGAATAGTTTCGTGTTGACAATACGTTGAATAATACGTTTGCATCGTAATGTTATGTGCGTTCACTTCGCCGGTTCAATTGTTGTTGGTGTGGATCTTGCGCCCCGACTCCACGCCGGCGACGGATGAGGGCTTAAGTCCCTTGGTCTCCGACGTGGGCGCCTCCACCCTGTTACTACCCGGCCCCGCGATGAGTCTCCGTCCGTTGTCCATCAGTTCGACGTTCTCCCAGTCCAGGAGCTCCCGCGTGTGCGAGTCCAGCACGATGAGGATGGTCCACAAAATCTCAAAGCACAGCACGTCGTTCGGGTCCAGGAACGCCACCCGGATGTCCATCAGCGACCCCGTGACCTTGGTGATCTTGGTCTTGATGACGTACTTATCCCCGTGCGCCAGCTCCTTGTGGAACGTGGACTGGATCTTAGCCGCGAAGAGGTTGCGTCGGTAGTAGTGCTCGACGTGCGTCAGCCCCGATTTCGCCATCAGCTGCTCCACGCCGTCCACGCTCCTCGCCACGATCATCTCCACGGTGTAGTGCTGGTTCATGTCCACGTCCCTAAACTCCACCACGCGGTCCATTCGCACCTCCAGGCTGAGGTCGATCTCCCTCGGCGGGTTCATCAGGAACTTGTGCCCGCCGATGCGGAAAAACTGAAACGTCTTTCTCCAAAAGTTGTACGTGATGAACTTGAACAGGAACCAGTACGGGGTGCTCCCCACCGTCTTACCCGCGAGCCTCCTGCGCACAATCTCGTTCAGGTTGTCGTAGTCCACGTTGGGAAAAGGCTTGGCGTCCGGGTCGTCCGCGGTGGACTCGAACGTCGTCGCGTGCTCCGCGACGGCGATTGCGAAGTCGCCCATCGGCGCGTCGCTCACCACGAGCTTGGTGGTCACGCCGGTGCCCAGCGTCTGGTTCAGCCTGGATAACAGCTCCACCGCGTTGAGCGAGTGCATCCCGTTGTCGAACACCGTCTTGCCAAAGTCCACGTCGGCGTCCGTCAGGTCGGAGACGATGGAGCCAATCACGGACCGCACCGCGTCCACGCGCTGCGGCTGCGTGAGCTGCCTTAATCTCGCCAGCGCCGTCTTCGGATCCAAAGTCTGGGACCCGAACGGCGACGACGTGGGGTTAGCCTCCTTCTGCTTGGTGGGCTGTAGCCTGGGCTTGACCCCCTCGACGCGCGCGAATCGGGCGCGGCCGAGGGACGCGAACACCTTGTTTCCGGTGGACGGGGCGTAGTTTCCGGACGTCCCTTTCGCCTTCTTTTTACCCTTTGACCCGACAGCCCCGGCGGACGCGCTCCCGGCGCCGTCCGTCTCGTACTCGTACCTGAGATCCGCGACGAGGAACTCGGGGTACTGCTCCAAGATCTCGCCGTGCACCACGCATTTGGCCTGTTCGTCGAAGGCGTCCACGCCGTGTGCGATTTGAAAGTCAGCCACCGCGACGGGGATGAACGTGTTGGCCCTGACTGACGCGCACACGACTTGGAGCCCCGCGTCGAGCACCGCCGCGAGGTGCGTCCCGGGCACGCACTCCGCCTTGAACACGTGCCCGGACCACGTGACGCGCTCGATCGCCCTGTACGCGCCGGTGTACTCGAGCCTGAGCGCGGAGCACCGGCGGTAGTGCTGGTCGCGGCTGGAATCGTCGGTGACGTTCGCGCCGCCGTCGACGTTTTTGAAAAGAATCGGTCCCTCGACGGACGCCGCGCCGTTGCCGTTGCCGACGCCGTTGGAGTTAGCGACGCCGTTCTCCTTGCCGCGAGCACCCTTCGTCGTCTTCGTCACCCCTTGGGTTCCTCCGATGGGCACGCCGCGGCCGAACGCGTCCGGCCCGATCGTCTCCGGCGCCGGCGCCCCCGCCACCGCACTCGCCTTGAGGATAATCTCGTCACCCGCGCTCGCCTGCATCAGCCGCCGCCGCTTGACCACCCGTATGGTGGTGTCCGGCTCGAACACCCCGCGCATGAACGCCACGTCCGCGAGCTTGGACACGCCGCTCTCGTGCGCCATGAGCGCCAGCCAACCGGCGCCGGGGACGATGGCGCGGCCTTGGATGACGTGATCGCCCATGGTGTACCCGCGCCAGTACTTGGCCAAGTCGATGGTGGACGTGGTGCTCGCGGCGGTCAGCCTCCACTCCGCGACGGCGTCGGCGATCGGGGGCAACACCTCAGCTCGCGCGAGGTTACCCGAAGGAGCGTCTAACCCCGCCAGGAGCATCTGCAGCGTTTTCCGCGCCGTCTTGTTCGTGATGGTCTTCGGGAGCGCCTTCACGGCAAAGACGTGGTCGGGAGCCGCGTAGGATCCAACGCTGTCACCCACCGCCGTCGCAGCCGCGGACTTGAACGCGGCCAGGTCCAGATGCGCGGTACCCACCTTACGCTTCTTTCCACCTTTCGCCAGGGGCTCGAACACCACGAACGCCACCGGGGTGGTCCCCTTGACGAAATCCGGGGCGCCGACCACGGCGCAGTCCTTCACGCCGAAGCCGTCCGTCTCGAGGTTCCAGAGGCACCGCTCGATCTGCTCCGTGCCCACGCGGTTGCCGTTGACGTTGATGACCTCGTCGGACCTGCCGTGGAAGGTGAACCCGCCGCCCTTCTCCTTCGAGTGACGCGCCACGTCCCCTTGAACAAAGCCGCCGCCGTCCAAAGGCCAGTACGTCTCTGTGTACTTGGCGAGGTCGCCGCGCCAGTTATCGACGTCGTACACGTTGTCCACGTCGCCAAACACCGTGAGCGCGAGGGACGGGTAAGGCCCCGCGATGACCACGTCGCTGGACTCCGAGTCCAGCGCCGCGGAGACCCAGGGAAGCGGCCAGGTTCTGGCGTCGGGCGATATCGCGCCCTTCTTTTTTAAACCGTTCGCGACCGACACGTCCCTCGAGAACACCATGCTGCCGTGCTCGGTGGCCCAGTAGCTGTTGATGAACTTGTCGGTGATGTGATCGTGCGAGTACTTGTGCACCTCCACCGACACGGGCTCCGCGCAGAAGGTGGCGCACCGGAGCGTGGAGGTGTCGACGGCGTCAACCTTGGCCGCGTTGCCGGGGTCCGTCATGAGCTGCCTGACGACGGCGCTTCCCGTCTTCAGCAGCGTGCACTTCTCCCGCTGCACCGTCTGGATCATGCGCAGCGGAGTAGGGAACACGGGGGAACCCACCATGACCACGGATCGCACCGCCGCGAGCAGCGGGCCCATCAACATGTAGCTCTGCCCCGTGATCCACCCGGCGGAACCCACGGTGAGAATACCGCCGTGTTCGCCATCCGCCCCTTCGCCCGGGACGCACTCGAACACCGTGCGCATGGACTGCAACACCCCCGAGACGTACCCACCGTGACCGTGCACCACACCCTTCGGCTTACCCGTGCTGCCCGAGGTGTACGACACGAACAAAGGGTGGTCGCTCTCGCACGGCTCGCATCGACACATCTTCGCCGCATGTACGTAAGCCGCCTCGTCCGTCATGGCCGCGAACTTGGCCGCGTTCAATGACGCGACGCACTGCTTCATGCCCCACCGTGGTAACAGCAGCAGCGACGGGCGCCCATCGTTGACTCCCTTCTTTCCCCCGCTCTTCTTATCGACGCCGATCCCGAGCGCGGCTTGGATCTTTTTCGCGCAATTCACCGGTTGGCCCCCGTGGACAACCGGGTCGGCGTAGGCGATGACGAGCGCGGGCTTGAGATCTAAAGCTCGTGCGGTGAGCACGCCCTCGACGCTGTCCACGGCCGTGGCGCTGTAGGTCACGCCGAGGCGCTGGCACGCGAGCATGTACGCGAAGTGTTGGGCATCAGTGGGCATGTGGAAGAGGACGCGATCTCTGGGCTTGACGCCGTGCCGGTCGCGGAGGTCCTTCGCGGCGGCGGCGACGGCGCCGAGGAGCTCGCGGCGGGTGATGCTGAGCCTCGCGCCGTCGGCGCCCGCCTTCGGGTCGTCCTCCTCGGGCAGCGTGGTCAGCGCGCAGTCGTCGCCGCGGCCGTCGAGGACGTGCCGATCGACCGCGTTGAACCCGGCGTTGGTCTTGGCCCCAGCGAACCATCGAAAGTAGGGCGCCTCGGAGGTGTCGATGAGCTGATCCCAGGGCGTCCAGCGCGCGCGATCCTTCGCCGGCGTCGGCGCCTTGGTCCCGGACCCGGCCTGGACGAGCTCGTCCCTGGTGCGCCAGGTCCCGTCCGCACCGCCGGAGTCCTTCTTCGATTTCTTGGTCGGGGCAGCCCCGTTGGTGGCGCGGTCCGTGCCAACGGGACTCGGGTCCCACCACCACATCGTCTCCGCCGCGCGCGCCGCGGTGTCCATCGCGCCCTTGTGGGGTGCGAAACCGTCGCCGGAGGCCATCGCGACGACCATGTCCGCCGTTCACCGACCAGATCGGGGGGTCAACCGCCCCACCTATCCTCCGCGGCAAAGTCTGTGGCCACAGCTGCGGTTCGGACAAAGGGCTTGAATTCAATCTTGAATTTCTCTGAGAGCTCGGCTGCCTTGCCCGCATACGTTGGAATCTGGACTACAGAGTCATTTAGTTGGTATTTAAGTATTGGGGAGTTCGTTCGTAACTAAACGTCATACGTGCGGCTGCCCCGTCGGCGAAAAGGCACCGCAGCCACCAGCTGGCGCATTTTGGCGGGAGAGATCGCACTCTTGGATGTCCCTCCTCCTCGCGCGGACTTTCAGCTTCTTGGGATCCACCCAGAGCACCCGCACGCTTCGCCTCGCGCCACTCACCGCCCTTCCGCGCGGTCACCACCTCGGCACCACCCGGCGCCACCCCTCCACCGCCAGTAACCGCGTCCCACCCTTCGCCACTCGCGCGATGGCATCCGACACGTCGACGCACGTGCCCCCCGCGCCGGGCGTGAGCAAGCTCTACGCCGCCGAGCCCGTCGCGGGCAGGTGCGCTCTGATCACCGGCGCGTCCAGCGGCATCGGCCAGGCCACCGCGGAGAGGCTCGCCGAGCTCGGATGCCGCCTCGTCGTCGCCGCGCGACGCAAAGATCGCCTCGACGCCCTCGCGGAAAAACTCGCGAAAGACTATGGGACCAAGGTGCACTGCGTCGCGCTCGACGTCACCGACGTCGACGCCGTCATGTCCCTCCCATCGCAACTCCCCGATGACTTCAAGGACGTCTCCATCCTCGTGAACAACGCGGGCGGCGCGCTGGGCACCGCCAAGTGCACCGAGAACAACATGGACGACGTATCCGTCATGCTCGACGCAAACGTCAAGGGTGTCATCGCGTGCACCCGCGCGTTTTCACCCGGCATGGTGGAGCGCGGGTGCGGCCACGTGGTGAACATCTCGTCCATCGCGGGCGTCGAGTGGTACGGCGGCGGGTCCGTGTACTGCGCCACCAAAGCCGCCATCAACGCGTTCACCTACGCGTCCAGAAAGGACCTCCACGACACCCCGTGCAAGATCACGTCCGTCTCGCCGGGCTTCGTCAACACCGAGTTCGCCACCGTTCGGTTCAAAGGGGACACGACAAAGGCGGAGAACGTGTACGCAGGCATGAAGTACGGCGGGCCGCTGATCGCGGAGGATATCGCGGATAACATCGTGTACGCGCTGACCAGGCCCGGGCGGGTGCAGGTGTGCGACGTGCTCGTCTACCCGACGTGCCAGGCGTCGGCGAAGGAAATCGCGCGGGAGTAAACGTCCCTCGGCGTTCAGAGCGTTCATTCATTCGTTTAGAGCGTAATTCGATTCATTCATTCGTTTCGTGACGTGTAGAAGCCGTCCATGGGTGCGTCCGCTGCGTCGTCGTCCGCGGGATCGCCGCCGAACTGCGTCGAGTTGCCGTTCCAGTACCGGACGCTGGAATCGTCCTGGCCCGCGTCGTCGTCCGTTCGCAAACCCCCGAGTGTGTGAACGTTCGAGACGCCGCCGCCCCGCGATCGTCTCTCCGCCGCCGCCGCCGCCGGGTTCGACCCGCGGGGATCCCCGGGGACGTCCGCGACCGGAACCGCGGGATCCGTTCGCCGAGAGGTCGCCACCAGGTTGAGACCCAGGAAGGCGTACGCGAACGCCCAAATCTTGCGGAAAATTTCAAGCAACCGCTCGAACCATCCGCCGCCGCCTCGACCGACCCTGTCCACGCCCGCGGCCTCCTGCTGCCGCTGCGTGTACCTCCTCGCGCCCCGTACCATCCCGCCACTCGAACCCCCCGACTTCACCAGCGCGAGAAGCGAAGGCCGCGCGCCGAGGCCGAGGTCCTCCGCGACTGTAGCGCCCTGATCCGACTCGTCGAGCTTGGCGCGCGGCCAGGTGTTCCACAGCTCCATGCCCTCGCCCCCGTCCGCGTTCGCGACGAGAAACGCGCGCACGTCGCCGATCGTCGCGCCCGCGGGTAACCTGGCGGTGAGTTGGGAGCCGTCCGGGAGCTGGATCCTCGCCGCCACTCCCAGCTTCACCCGAGCCTCCTCCTCCGCCCGTTTCTTCTCCGCCGCCCGCGAAGTCTCAGCCTCGACGCGCTTCTTCTCAGCCTCAGCCTCGCGCTTGGCGCGGTCCTCGATCGCGGCGGCGCGCTTGAGCGCAGCCTCGGACTTGATCTTGGCGGCCATCTCGGCCCTGGCGGCGGCCATCTCGGCCTCGGCCTTTGCCTTGGCGAAGATCGCGTCGGCGTCGTCGGATGCGGAGGCGTTCTGGGGATCGTCATGATTCCTCGGTCTGGGTTCCTCCTCCTCCGGGGGCGGCGGCGTGACCTCCGCCGGGGCTGCCGGCGGCGCGGATGCCTGCGCGCCGGCGAGCTGCGCGAGCGCAGTCATCGTCCGCAGCCTCAGATCGGCCTCGTGCGTCTGCCTAAACACCTCGAGATTCGCCGCGACAAAGGAGAGGTCTTCGTTGCTCGCCTCGCCGATCTTCGCGCCCGTCGTGGTGTCCACCGCGACGGCGACGGGCGCGGGTTCCGCGGGGCACAGTGCGCGGAAGTTCGCGGCGTCGGTTCCGCCCTCCTCGAGCCTCACGGCCACCCACCCGGCGTGGCCCGCCTCGTCGCGCAAATCGCCGCCTTCGTCGTCAGATCCAGATCCGTCGAGCGCTCGTTCCATCGCGGCGCTCGCGCTGTCCGTGCCGAGGATAAAGACGAGGAGGGGCTTGCCCTTGGCCTTGGCGGCCGCGATGGCGCTCGCCACGTCGCCCTCGTGAAACAGTCCCATCTTCGCGCGTTCGTGTGTGAGGCGACTGGTCATTCATCGCGAGCATAAATAGGATACATCAACAACGCTACTTCTCCTTCTCCTTCTCCTTCTCATCCTTCTCATCCTTCTTGTCACCTCCCAGACCCAGCGCCCGCCCCGGCAACGTGTCACCGAAGAACGTCTCCGTCATCCACGCCAGCGTCGCCGTCGGAATCACGTCCGTGAACGGCAGCGCCTCCTCTACGAAACCCAGCCCGCTCACCACGTTGCTCCTGAAGAGCTGAGCCAACAGGAAAGCCTCCAGGGGCGCGTACGCGATGTCCGTGCCCTCACCGAGGCCCGGGAGCAGGAACGAGCTGTCGCCGAGGGCGTCGATGACGAGGCACACCACCAGCTTGCCCCAAACCTCGGGGCCCATGGACTCCACCTTGCGCTGCGCCGCGTCCTTCGCAGCCTTGGCCATCTTCTCCCGAGCCTTGGCCTCCTCCCGTTGCCTGATCCGCCGAACCTCGCGCAGCACCAGGACGTACGCGATGAACGAGAGCGCGGGGAACCAGCCCGGGAGGCTGGAGTCCACCTCCGACGCCGCCTTGCTGAACGGGTTGTCGAACAGATCGGCGACGTCGGCGATCGGGAGCGGGGACGCGGCGACCCGGGCTCCTCTCCGGCGCGATCGCACATCGATTCGGGGTCTCGTGCACAGCTGGCGGGCGCGCGACGTCGACGGGCGGTGTGGGGTGGGCGCGCCGACGGCGGCGCGGGAGCGTCCGAGTAGGGAGTGGCCCGCGGGCGCGATCGAGACGCGCGTTAGGGTCGCGACCGGCGCCATGGCGACGGGAACGTGCGCGCGTTGATGTGGTTGCCAAAAGAATCGAGGTGATAAGTTCCCGCGAAGACGTCTGGCAAATCTGTGATCTCGGCCCACAGTGAAGGGGCGCGGCGAGTGGCGTGACTCGACCGCCGGCCTTTGGAAACAGGCGGGGTTCGACGGCGCGGACGCGAGACGCACAGCGAGTGGCGTGACCCGACCGCGCGCGTGGACGCATCGAAACGGAATCCGAGGGTCGAACCCACCACGGTCGAGGGTGGAATCGCGGCGTAATCCATAAACGGGAGGCGATTGAAGCATGTCTCCCGTGCCCCCCGCGCTGTTCAAGGCGAAGGGTACCACCCTGCGCGCGGACGAGTACCTTCGCGGCGTGAACCCCGTGGGCACCGTGCACAGGGGCCCGCTCAGCGCGTTCGGCCGGCAGGAGTGTAGCGCGCTTCGCACCGAACCGTCCGTCGCGTTCTCGAGGACCGACCGACTGGAGGCCATCCGGCCCTTCTCCCTGGAGTACTTCCTCCCGGGCGAGGGCAACAAGGCCTACGCGGCGTCGCACGCGCGCGAGTACCTCGCGAGGCACGAGGCCGAGGGCCTCGACCGCTTCCGCCGCCCCGCGGTCAGCGAACCAGGGGAGCCGCGGTGGAAAACCTTCGGCGCGTCGGGGCGGCACCAAGACTTCGCCAAGACCCCCGCGCGCGGCGGCCACCTCCCGCTCAAACCCGACTGGCCCAACAAACAGGAGTCGCGGTGGGGCGCGAGCGAGCGCCTGCACCGGCCCCTCGACGGCGGCCACGACGTCGTGCAGTACAGCAGCTTCGCGAAACAGAAGCTCAGCACGGCGTCTTCACGCGGACAGCGTCCTTACGTGAACATAGGCGCGAGGACCACGCGGGCCGAACGCGGCCGCCAGACCCTCGGACGCGCGCACGACGAGCGCTCCCAATCGCTCGGCGCGTCCAGCCCCGGGCCGCAGGCTCCACGAGACGTGGACGGGTTCAAGCTGGGCGCGCTCGGGCGGCAGATCGAGGCGAGGCGGGCGACGGAGCCGAGGGCGACTGTCGGGACGCATTCCCGAATCACCGCGCCGACGTGGCAACCCGCGGGGGTCAAGGGCGGGGACTGGACGTCGCCGGTGCGGCCGGACCCGAGCATCCCGGGCCCGGGGGCGTACCACGAGACTTTCGATTTCAGGCGACAGGCGACGGGCCGGGGGAGCCCGACTAATAAGCGTTCGACGTTTAATCCGAAGGCCGCGTCGACGTACTGGGGGTCTACGTCTCCCGGGCGCGGGTCGCCGATCATGGGGTCGAGCGGGAAAGGGTCGCCCGGCGCGGGCCGGACGTACCCGGTGAGCGGGCGGGAGGTGCGGGCGAGGACGATGAGCGGGCGGTGGACCCCGCGGGACGAGGCGCGGGGGCCGAAGAAGCTGTTGGGTCGGGCATCGCCGACTCCGTGACTGTTCGCTCGTAGGTAGTGTATTTTGAAATACAAAGATGTAACCACTAACTCGAATTTGCCTGACTGGAATTCACATCGTGCGACTGTCTCTCGAGCGCACGAGGGTTTCAATCCGTTCAAAGCGATGTCGAACGCAAAATCCAACCACGAAATCGGCCACATTCGGCAGCACGGACTCCGCGTACAAAGCCTTTCGTGACCGACAGCGGTCACGCTCCGCCACCACGTTCGGAGACTTACATAACATGCCTCCCCGTATGATGGCACCTCGCATCGGTACCGGCGAGGTCGACCCCGAGGACGAGAACGACGAGGACGAGAAGCAGGGCCTCTTCATCCCGCTGTTGACATTCTTTGGATTCGTCTTCGTCTTCATCCCAATCACGGTGATGATAATGGGCATCGTCTTCGGGTTCATCCTCGCCGAGGTCGAGGGCTGGAGTGTCAAGGACGGCTTCTACTACATCATCTCCATGCTCTGCGGCCTTCCCACGCCCCTCACTGAGGTGGACCCCGACACGGACGAGGGCAAAATCGTTGACATCGTTGTCGCTCTGTGGGCGCTCGCGCTCGCGGGTACGATCATCGGCGTCGTCGGCGGTCTGTCCGTCATCAACCGCCTCGTCGACGCGGCGGAGTCGTTCGGCCAGAGGTTCAAGAGGGCCGCGAGGAAGGCGGTGACCGGATCGGACGAGGAGGCTCCCGCGTCCGCCGACCAGACGGAGGAGGAGAAGAAGGTCAGCACCACGCTGAACATCCTCACGTTCATGGTCTTCATCTTCGTCGTCATTCCCATCGTCATCATCGTCGTCGCCCTGATCTTCGGGTTCATCCTCGCCGAGGTCGAGGGCTGGAGCATCAAGGACGGCTTCTACTACATCATCTCCATGCTCTGCGGCCTGCCGAACCCGCTCACCGACGTCACGCCGGAGAATGACGAGGGAAAGATTGTGGACATCGTCATCGCGCTCTGGGCCCTGTCCCTCGCCGGTACCATCATCGGTATCGTCGGAGGCATGTCCGTGATCAACTCGCTCGTCGATAGCGCCGAGGCCCTCGGCGAGAGGTTCGGTAAGAAGAAATCGGAATAAAAACCACGGCCGAGCGGGTCGTGTACATAGACGGAGAAGGAGCGAAGGTTGTTTCTGTTTGTTGCTGAAGATTTTGATTATCAATCCATTCTCACACCAGCCGCGTCGACATCGCGCTCACTTAGCACCACCCTTGGACCCACGCCCGCCGCGGGGTCGCCGCTTACCGCCGCCCATCGCCTTCTCCAGCTCGGCGTCGAGGACGTCGTCCAGCTCATCCCTCTGTTTGGGCGGCGGCGAAGACTTACCGCCCGCGCCGGACCCAGGCTTCGTTTCGTCAGAGGTCATCTTGGGCGCCGGGATCGGGGACTTGGGCACCGGGGGCGTCGTCTTGGGGTGCGGAAGCTGCTTGGCGGACTCGGAGTCCGGTGCGGACACCGGCCTGGGCGCGGGGACGGCGTGGCCGCCGCCCGCCGACGCGGGGGAAGCGGCGGGCTTGGGATGCGGGAGGTCTCTCTCCTTCTCCTTCGCGTCGCCGCCGCCCTTCTTCCCACCCTTCTTCCCACCCTTCGTCGCCTTCGCGAGCTCCTCGTCGAGGGCATCGTCGAGGGAGTCGCGCGCGCGGGGCTTGTCCCGTTCGCCCTTGCCCCCGTTCTTGGGATCGGATCGCGGCTTGGGCGCGGGAGCCTTGGGATGCGGTAGTTCCTTGTGGTCGTCATCCTTGCGGACGACCACCGCGCGCTTGGGATGCGGGAGATCCTTCTCCGCTGACTTTGGATGCGGGAGCTCCGCCTTGGGCGTCGGTACGTCGGACTTGCCGTGGGGCTTTGGCTTGCCTTCGAGCCGCGAGAACACCCCGCCGCGGGCGGGGGGCGACTTGCCGAGCGCGCTCGAGCCGGACCCACCGGCGGGCCCCCGTTCAAACGGCGAGAGCTTCTGATTCGAGCTCGGGGTACCCTTCGCGGTTTTACCCCCCGGGCCGACCTGCGCGGGCGACGGCGTGGACTCGCGTGTCTTACCCTCGGAGAAAGGCCGGTGGATGACAACCTTGGGAACGACGCGGGGCTTGACGTGGGAGTCGTGAACGCCTCCGTCGTTTCGTTTATCCCCGAGCCTCGCGTTCACGCCGCCCCGTCCGTCGCCCCGGCCGCTGGGCGCGCGGTACACCTCCGGGCCGGGTTGTTGCGGGCGGGTATCCTTCTTGCGGTCCCACCGATCGGCGTCCGTGCCGCTCGCCGGCGACGGTTTGGATCCCTTCGACGATTTGGATCCGCCGATGGAATCGCGGCGCGTGACGGTGGTTTCCTTATCCCCGCGGCCGCCGCCCGGCGCGCGGCCGGCAAGCTTCGCCGCCACCTGCTCGCGCACGATCACGATACCCTTCGCGGAGTCCACCGCCTTCTTAGTGGCGTCGCCCTTGGAGAGGATATCGAGCGACGCGGCGAGCAGTTTCACCGCGGCGACGTGCATCTGCTCGGCGATGGTCTCCGCGACGGAGCTCGGCGGGGCACCGTCGGCTCCCCCCGGAGCCTTGACGCCGTAGGTGAGCAGGTGGTACAGCGGGTTGACCACGCCGCGGACGAGCGCCTCGACCTCCTCGAAGGTTCGCTCACTGCCAGTCTCCTTCGCGGGCGCCGCGACGAGCTCGAACGCTTTCCGGGCGTTTGGCGCCAATCGACCCTCAGCGAAGGGCGGCTCGGAGAGTTCGTTGAGGAGCTCGCGTATGGTGGACGGGGAGATACCCTCGCCTTTCACCGCGTGTTCGAAGAACTCCACCAAGGGCTTGGTGGAGAGCCTCCACGCGGCGCGCTCCTCCCGCGCCTTGGCCTCGGCTCTTTGCTCGTCGCGGGTGGGGTAGTGAACCTCGGGCGGCGGCGGAGCCTGCTTTCGGACGGGGGGCGATCGATCGCGCGGTCCACGGGCGTCACGGGCGGGCGGTCCGTCATCCACGCGGCCGTACAGTCTCTCCTTGCGCTCGATGTAATCGGATCGCATCCCGCCGCCGCCGCCGCGCCGGTCGGAGTCCCTGTAACCCCCGCCGCCGCCGCCGCCGCGATGATCGTCCCGATAGCCGCCGCCCGGCGCTCCCCACGAGTCCCGGAACCCGCCCCCGCCCCGGTCGCCGCCTCGTGGCCCGTAGTCCTGGCCCGGCCCCCGGTCGTACGACGAGCGCCGGTCGCCGCCGCCTCCCAACCGATCCCGCAGGTCCACGTCGCGGCCGGGCGGCGGTCCCCTATTGTTCATAGGCGCGTCGCGCTGGCTCGAGTGCCCCCACGCGTTGCCCCGAGGTGGTGACGCGTCGCGTGGCTTGAACGCCGCGGCTTTCTTCTTCGGGGACGGTGGGTTAGGGTTCGGGCCGGCCTCGGCGTCCTTTTGCCACTCGCCTTCGAGCGGCGGGAGGTCGTCCTCGTCGTCCTCCGCCCAGTCTCCGCCCAGCGGGGGCAGATCCTCGAGGTCGGATTCGTCGTCGGCGGCCCAGTCTTGCGGGTTCTTGGCGTCGTCGGCGTCGGCGTCGGCGGCGGCGTCGGGAGCGTCGGGAGGCTTGGCGGCGGCGTCGGCGGCGGCGCGGTCGAGGTCCGACGCGCGCCCCTCGAGCCACTGCAGCATCTTCTCGGCCGCCGATCTGGAGCCCCGGAGCCGCTCGCCGAGGTGTTCCCGCGCGGGATCGAAGACGGACGCGACGACGGTGGCCGCGTCCGCGCCTTCATCCTCCGCGGAGGGATCCGAACGCGCGGCCTTCGCCACGACGCCGATCTCGGCGCGCTCCTTCTCCACCGCGGAGGTGAGCGCGCCGTCGAGCTCGTCGATCTTCTTCTCAAACTCGGCCCGCGCTTTGCCGTACTCGGAGTCGGGCGGAGCGTCGCCCGCCTTCGCGTCGGCCGCCGCGAGCACCGCGCGCTGCTCCGCGATTAGGGGAACCGCGAAGTCCTCAGCAGCCTTCACCAGCGCCTCGAGGGTAGCCTCCGCGGCGGCTATAGCGTCCTCCATCGGGAGAGGGAAGGGATTCCGGCGCGTCTCCTGGCTCAATTAATTCCCAAGTGACGTCGCTGCGGATCCTCGCCTCTCTCTACCTCGACCGCTGTGCACGGACGGCCCTAGGAGACCTCGCGGGGGACTCCAGGTCGATCGTTCGATCTCGCCAGCCTAGCACGCCTTGGGTTCGTGCGCGTCACGGTCTGCTATCGGGGACTCAAACCTTCGCCGCTGAGGACTCCCGCTTTTCTGACACCTTTGGAAACTTCTGGGCGGCGTCGAAGCGTCAGGAGGTAATTAGTCTAATTATGTTTATGCGCCACTGTGAATCAGTCACGTAGTTCTATCATATCTGCGGGCCCTCGGCTCACTGATCTACGTACGAAAATATTTCTTCATAAAAGAACACCGAACGAGATAGAAAATCTCCCGATAGCCAATAAACTGTCGCGGTGCGCCCCCACAGTATCGCGCGCGTCCCAGGTACTTCACCGCCGAACCAGGAACGCGAAGAGCCATGGCGTCCTCCATGACGTTCTCGTCCATCGCGTCCGCCGTCCGCGCTCCGACCGCGTCCGTCCATTCACGCACCGCATCGCGCGATGTACTCTCGGGAGGAACGAACTTTCGCGGATCTTTCGCTCGAGCTGACATCGCCCCTCGGAGACACCGCCGCCGGAGGCTCCGAAGGCTCGCGGCCCCAGTCCGCGCCGCCGACGACGGCAACTTCCTCGACAAGCTCAACCCGTTCAAAGCCATGGAGAAGGCGCAGGAGAAGAACGCGTTGGCCAAGCGGGAGCAGGAAGCAAACCAGGTCATCAACGACGATATGCGAAAGCAGCTCTTCGGCGACGGCCTGGGCGGACGCGTGCTCGCGGGGATGGTGAACAACGTCGCCGGGGCGCTCAAGGAGCAGATGGGCGCGGCGGCCGCGGCGTCGCAGGAGACGTACGACGCCGCCGAGCGCGCGGTACGCTCCGACCCGAAGATGAGAGCAGCGCTGGGCGACGGCATTCAGTGCACGCCGCCCATGTCGCAGATGAGCAGTAGCCAAAACGTCAACGGCGTGCAGACGCAGTCCACGACGATCGTGTTCATCGCGCAGGGGAGCAACGGGGCGCAGGCGCAGGTGCAGGCCACGGGGACGGGCGGCGGGGAGCAGGAGCTGCGGATGGACATCAAGGGGGTGCTGGCGAACGGCGCGGTCATCGACGTGGACGGCCTCGGCGGCGGGGGCGGGGGCGGAGCCGACGGCGTGTTCGACGTGGAGGCCACGACGATCGATGTGGACGACGACGGTGTCATAGACGTTTGAGCGCGTAGCGGTAGTGTAAATTCATGCGATGAGTAGCACTAGTGCTGAAACCCTCAGTCGAGTCGAAGCTCACGTGCGGGAAAAGTCACGATTACCAAAATTCCCAATTTCTGGCTTGGCAGCTTTGCAAAAGGATTCGCCGCGTCCTCGGATCTTCAGTCCAACTCAGCGCGAGTACACGTGCCGAGACAGTCACTCAAACCCCCCAGATCGTATAAGATGCCCCGCGGCAAGAAGAAGGCTGACCCCGAGCCCGAGCCCGACGAGAACGAGCTCATGGAGGACGCGGTACGTGTGCCCCCCGGACCGGACCGGAATCCCCTCGACAATTCCCAGAATTTCGCGTCACGGCACCCGCCGCCGCGGTAGATCGCACGCGCGACGCCGCCCGGCCCGCGCGAGACGCCGCGAGTCGACGTCGCCGATTTATGATCATCGGGTGGATCGACGCCGGTGACGCGTCGCGGTCCAACCGCGCGCCGGGCTTCGCGACCCGATCCCGTCGCGTGGCCTCGCCGGAGCTCGAGCCCCGATTATCACAATTACAATTACGTGGCACTTTTCTGACGATGATTCCCGCCCTTCCCCAACGCAGCCCCTCGAGGACGACGACGAGGAATCGGCGGTGAGTGTTAGTTGACTTCATTAATTCCGCGGTTTCCCGAGGGTTTTTTCCTTCAACGCATCGAAAGAGGCTGCGACTAGCGCCCACCCAAAACAAAAGCAACTTGATGTGTATCGAAAGAGCTCTCAAGAGGCCACAGCGCCCACCCGAATCCACACCAAAAGAGGCCTCCGAAGCCCACTCGCACAAAAAAAAGGCAAAAATGAGAAAAGGCGAATGAAAGGCGTCGGCCGTCGCAAAGGCAAACACGACCATAGTGAAAAGCCAAAAGACGCCAAGAGCCAAGAAGCCAACTTTGATTATTGAAAAGCCAAGCGAGCGAACGTGATGAAAGAAAAAGAGCCAAACCGCAATCCCCAAACTCTCCTCCCTATTTCCCGCAGGAGCTCGAAGAGATGAAGGCCAGGCTCGCCGCCATGGAGGAGGAGGCCCAGAAGCTCAAGGACGAGGCTAACGCCATCGGCGACGACATGAACACCGGCGACGGAGCCGGCGCCGGCGCCACCGACGCCGACAAGGCTGAGGCTGACTCCCGCTCCGTCCACTGCGGCGGCGTCGACTACGCCACCACCCCCGAGGAGCTCGCCAACCACTTCCAGGCGTGCGGCACCGTCAACCGTGTCACCATCCTCACCGACAAGTACGACAACCCGAAAGGATTCGCGTACGTCGAGTTTCTCGAGGCGGATGCGGTTCAAAACGCGGTCAAGCTGACGGACACCGAGATCCACGGGCGCAAGCTACGGGTCTCCGCCAAGCGCACTAACGTCCCGGGCATGCGCCAGGGCGGTAGGGGCGGCCGCGGCGGCCGCGGCGGCTTCAACCCTTACATGAACCCGATGATGATGATGATGAATCCGATGATGATGGGATTCGGGGGAAGGGGCCGAGGCCGCGGAAGGGGCCGCGGCGGCGGCCGCGGCGGCCGCGGCGGCCGGGGCGCCCCCTACTGAGAGGATGATGGAAGTGAAGACTGAACAGAAAAGGCTATCAGCGCCACCCAAAAACAAAAAAATACATACTTGTTTTGCCAGACGCTCCGCTCCGCCACTCCTCGGTGTTCAAAGAGTGTAAATTGACGAGTGCGTAGACGGTAGTTGTGAAATAATACTCCTTATTACGTGTCATTATCCTCTTCCTCTCACTGCTGCGCACCCCCGAACCCTTGCTGCCACTGTTGTTGCTGCTGCTGGGTCGGACCCTGCGGCGGGTAGTGCCCATACGCCTGCTGCTGCGGGGGGTAATGCCCGTACGCCTGCTGCTGCGGAGGGTAGTGCCCGTAGGGTTGCTGGTAGTGCCCGTAGGGTTGCTGATACGCCATCGGCTGCTGGTACCCCATCGGCGCGACTGGTACCCCGGGCCGCACGCCCCCGAGCTTGGCGTACTTCATGTAGATGGGCTTCTGCGTCGCGTGGTTCGGCGCGATGAGCGTGTACTTGTCGTTGATGAAGTGAATCGCTCGCTCCGTCGCGGCGACGTCGGCGTAAGTCACAAACCCGGAGCCCTTGTGCCGCCCGTCGTCGGGCCTTCGAAGGATCTTCACCTCCTTGATCTCACCCACGCACTCGAAGATCCGCCGAACGTCGTCCTCCTGGTACTCCTGCGGGATGGACCCGATGTAAATCTTGGGCGACGGTTCGCCGAATTCGGGCCCGGGTTTTGGCGCGGGGGGCCAGACGCCGGGGGGCGGAGACGCCACCGCGGCTCTCTTCCGCGGCCTTAAGTTCACGTCGCACGATATCCTTCGTAAGGTCACCGGGCACGGGTTCCCCGCGGGTCGGAGCGTCCCACCGTGTAGATCCAGCGCCATCGTCGCGGCGTCGGCGGTTGGAAACGCGAGCACCGCGCACCGACGTTCTTTATCGAGGAAAAGACAAGCCGCGCCCTCCTCCGCTAACCAGCCGGCAACCTCCTCCTCCGACGCCACCGTCGCGGGCAGACCGATCGCGAGGAGCTGCTTCGTGGACGTGGCCGCCGCCGTCGACTGAGCCCCGGTGTCCGGCCCGTCCTCGCCGTCGTCGCGCTTACGCTTCGCGCCGACGGCCGCCCCGTCGCCGTCGGCCGGCTCAGTCGCGCACCACGTGATCCGAACCGGGAACTCCTGCGCCTCCTCGAACCTGTACACCCCGGAGAGCGCCGCCATCGCCGTCTCCGCGCCCCGCCGCTCCGCCATCTTCACGTGTACTGTCGACGCTCCATCGCCCCCGACTCTCGTCGCAGACATCGCGACGCCGTACGTGCCAAACACCTGCTGCACGATGGACTCGTGAATCGCGGGTGACACACCGTCGACGTGCAACGTCGTGGACGTCAAGTCGGCGTCGTCCAAGTCGTCCTGCCACAGCGTCCGCCTGGCGATCTCCGCCTCGCACTGCTTAGACGCCAGCGCGGTCACCGCGTCCCGGGCGCCTCGCTCGGACTCGAACTCGAGCAGCGCCATGCCTCCTCGGATATCCTCGACGGCGACGCACCCTTCGCACATCGACTTTAAGGATTCGATCGGCGTCGGGGCCGGCGCGACGAGCACGTACTTCTCGCCTCCATCCTCGTCTTCGTCGGCGTTCTCCTCCTCCTGCGCGGGAGCCGCGGCTGCCGGGACGGGCGGGGGAGGGGGAACCTCGCGGACCGGGGGAGGCGGAACCTCCCGCGGGGCGGGTGCGGCCTCGGCCTCGGCTGCGGGAGCCGGCTCGGGCTCGGTCGCTGGGGCCGGCTCGGGGTCGGGTGCGGGAGCCGGCTCGGGGTCGGGTTC
>Ga0209631_10002613_pt1 | contig 21428 bp, 16 predicted proteins | sample COG_08_FD_184752 | JGI IMG/M metagenome (GOLD analysis project Ga0209631, IMG submission 184752) | Pelagic Microbial community sample from North Sea - COGITO 998_met_08 (SPAdes) (version 2) | ecosystem: Environmental > Aquatic > Marine > Neritic zone/Coastal water | place: Helgoland, sampling... | reverse complement strand
CACCGACTCCTGCACCAACTCCTGCACCGACTCCTGCACCAACTCCTGCACCGACTCCTGCACCGACTCCTGCACCGACAATTATTGAGGAATATGAAGTATCTGTAACTGAGTTAGTTAATACAACAACTAATACTGCTACAACTTCTCAAACAACAAAAATGGAGCAAGTAACTTCATCTCAAACTCAAATGATAACTGGAACAGCAACCGTAAAGGAAACTCAATATGTTGATCAGACTACTGCTACTGTGACTGGTACAAGCACTGCCACTGCAACTGCTACAAGTACAGATCCAGGAGATGATTATCGAGGTTCTGCATTTGCAACGCCTGTTGAGACAATAGATGGTGTTGGTATTTATGAAGTAGAAGAAGTTGTCGAAGTTGAGGTTGTTGTATCACCTGAAACAACTGTACAAGTTGCTCAAGAGGTTGATGTTGCTGTTGCAACTCAAATAGCTGTTGAAGTACTTGTTACTGAAGAAGTAGAGACCACTGAAGATATCACCGTTATGATCCCTGTTGATATACAAGTAGAACAAACCACTGTTTCAACTGCAACAAGAACTGCTGACGGTTCCTAAAAAGGTTATATATTAATAAGAGCAGGCCCTTTCGGCCTGCTTTTTTTTATTTATAATAAAAATCAATTAGCATTCTCTCTTCATAAGGATGAATTGACTGACTCGTTCTGATTGTTAAATTAGTGATGGGATCTACCCAATAATAGTTTTTCCCTCGCCACTTAATACTAGATGATGTGTATTCTTCAGTATACAAAGATAATCCTTTAACATTACGATCAATAAGATCTTTATTAAATCCCAGAGATATTTTTGAATTATATTTAATAATTGCTTTTGGATTATCGAGTTGCGCCAAAAGATTAAACTCTGATTGGGATAACTTGTAACTCATAGAATCTAAAACTTTGAAATTATACTTTAATCCAAAAGTCTCGATAATTTTGCCATTCTTTGTAACTAATTTTTGTCCTTCAGCAGATATCCATACAAAAAGATCATTCTGGATAAATGCTAAAACAAGAATAGCCGGTACATCATCTCCAATTCGCACCTTAGCAAAAGAGTATTCTCTCGAGTCCACATATTCTTTAGTTATTAAAATATCATTATCGCCTTTTGAAAAAGCAGCTTCGTAAACCGTCTTATAGTCTTGAATAGTAAACTGAGCGCAGGAAGAAAATATAAAAATATGCAGAAATAAAAGATATTTAGTCATACAAATGATCCCAATCCCTAGTGAGATTTATTTTTGTACCTGCCTCTGTCATACCCCACAAATAATACGAATGATTTAAATAAGCAGCTCCGTCTCGCGTTAAAGGACGTAAACCCCAACCTAAATTTCTTTTAGCATATTTTCCTAAGAAAGTTTCAACTGGGATCATAAAATAAAACCCCTTATCAAAACTACCTTCTCCAAATTCAGCTTCGCTGATATCTGTTAGTGAAAAAAATGCGCCGATAACTAGCCCAGTTTTAAATCGCCTCGAAAAATCAAAGTTAATTCCTGAGTCTTCTGCTAGAAATCTACCTCCCTTAAGTGCAACAGTAACCTTTGAATGGGGATCGGTATAATAAGCGTTAATATGACCTGTGGTTGTCTCATAATCTCTAAAACTGAAAAGCATATCATAGGCACGTTGTCGAACTCTCCATACTTCAGCACCTATGCCAAAATTTTGATTGAATGGTCTATATAGAACTTCGCCACCAAAGCCACCAAACATTTCTTCAAATAATCCAGCAGAAAATTTTGCATAGATATTGCTTGAAAGACTCGCAAAATAATTAAATTGTAATCTGCTGATATGATACTTTTCACTTTCTTGAAGATATTTCACAATATCAGTCCTTACATGCTCAATAATACTATCAGAGGGAAGTGAAATTTCATTGAGACTACTCACAATTCCTATACTGGCGCTTGTAAGTAGATTTATATTTCTAGAAAATAATGTCTCATTTGTTATGTTTAACCGCAAATCTCCAAAGAAAAAGCCATCAGGACCACCAATTTGAGATCGAACAACTGGTGCAAAAGAAAAAAAGTTTACAGGGAAGCTAGCACTTGGAGTATAGTCGTGATCGCCTTGTCGATAGTTAGATGAGCTTAGCTTAATATCTTTTGCAGAGAGCTTATACAAATTATCTTCTTTATATTTAAGAAAATTTTCTCTATCAATCTCTGCAGTATAAAGAGGCACAGTTGCATTGGTGTTAATGATCTTGAATTTTTTTATCTTTTCGGGTGAGACTTGATCTAATATGGTTGCAACCCTCCCAAGAGCACGAATATGACTGGTGTGATTGGAATGAGTGTAATTTACAGTAAAAGTATCATCCTGAAAATCAGCACTCTGAAGAAAGAATTGATTTTCTCTAAGTTTATTCATAGCTGATCTATATAAATAAAGATCATTTGTTGCATTTACTTTTTTTACAACTGATTGATTTTCAACTGGAATGATGGGATCTCTTTTCTTGACTATGTTTTCTCTTCCCCATGACGTATTAAATGCAAAACCAAAATTTATATTATTTCCTTTTGTGTGAGCTAGTTTTATTTGGATATTTCGATTGAGCGGAAGAACTAATCCGAAATTAAATTTTGATGAGGGTTGCTTAACTGGTCTAAATGCAAAGCTAAAAGACTCATTTCCAAGGGGGAAACCCTCTTTCATATAATCAGTTCCATCATATTCAATCTTGAATCTTAAACCTGAAAAGTTTGGAATTACCACTTCTGCTCCAGCAAAGTACCCTGCCTCACCTTTAAATAATTTACCAAAACTAACCTCTCCACCCTGAGTATCGCTATCAATATTTACCCTTTCTTTGTATTTATCACTAATTAAAGTTAGAGGATTTTTAATTTTATTTCCTGACAATGTTCCCCAGCCAAGACCAAAAGAAAGATCGATATTTTTTATTCTTTTGCTCATTACTAAATATTCTGCAGAGAAAACTGAAGTGCCTGCTACATCTCTTACACCTACTGCGATTTGGGGTAAATAGTGTGACTCTTTTAACAGTCTAAATTTTGCATCAAAGCCTTTATCCTTATATGTTTGATTTCCACTAAATGAAGGGCTATCACTATAAAGGGCATTATTAATATCTGTGTAATGATAAGATGCTTCAAGCCAACTAAATGGATACGCAATAATGGAGCCATTGATATATGGATCATTATGCGACCAATTTAATGCGAGAGAGCCAGCTTCAAGGAATCTTGCAGTTGGCATCTGTATCAATCCTATTGATCCATAATTACTGAATGATGGTATATCACCATTTTTATATACATAATCATTAATAGCGGCTATGGAAATAGAAGGATTGAGAAAAAAGGCAAGTAAAAAAATCTTGGCAAAAAAATGCATTAGCTGATAAAACTATTTAGGCATTATGCAATTAATCACTTATGCTATTTAGGGAAGCTAGAGAAATTGCTAAGCTGCTAAGAATTGGTGAAACAGCTGAGGCATATGTTAAACCTGACAACTTGCCAATATTCCTTTGTGCATAAATAATAGAGCCTGGAAAAATTTCTACAGATTGCCCGTAAGCTAAAATTGAAGATTTGTATATATGTGTTTTGCCGTCAGGATCAATAACTAATATTTCTTCATAGGCTGAATCTTTGAGACCTCCAGCAAGCTTAATGTAGTCTTTAGGTGTGAGAGCCGGATCATAAAGGTAATTAGATGGTTTTCTAAAATCTCCAAATAAATAAACTATTCTTTGCAACTCAGGAATAACTATCTTATCTTGATGGAAAAGCTTGATATCCAAGCTTGGGTTCGATTTAAGGCGATTTAAATTAAAATCAGTTATGACTCTGCCTTCGTAAGAACGAGAGCGCAATTCTTCAGCAAGAAGATCCACCACTGATGTGCTAATTGCACTAGATTTACTAATATTTGAAATAATGTAGTTAACGGTATCAGAGTAGTTAAGTTGAGCGAAAAGCTTTTCTTTATTAAGTGCCTCAGATCTAAACAAGGCTGCGCCATATAAATAAGCATTTTCTTTATATCCACCCGCTCTTTGTATAAGATCAGAAAGCTTTTCATTGAGCCCTATAACATACTCGCCTGGTCTATTTACCATGCCACTAATTAAAACCTTTCGAACAGGCTGGATCTCATTCTTGTAGCTGGGCACTTGAATTGAGTCTCTTGGCTGCAATATAAAATTGTTTAGATTGACTTCCTGTACTTCAATTATTTTTGATTCAACGGTTGTCATTCTGCTTACAAGGACACTTGAAAAACCTGAATAATACTCAGAAAAACTTGATGCATATGTTATTAGGTCATGAATTGTCTCTCCTGGAATAGCTTCAAATAAAGCTGGATAGTTGACTCCCCCAGAAACAGGTATTTGCATCTGAGAGGGGGATACTAAAACGGTATCACCAGACCTTAAAGTAGCACTTGTATTAAATTTACCGAACACCATTAAATCGTATAAATCAATTGTCTGAATTAGTTCGCCATTTCTTCTATGCTCAATTTTTCTATAAGATCCTGATTCTGTTATTCCTCCAGCAACATTCAGTGCTGCTAATATATTGGACCCACCACTCAATGTATAAATCCCCGGGCTAAAAACATGCCCAAGCATCACCACCTGCACATCTCTAAGCTTGGCAAGACTTACAAATGCATCGACACCAAATGCAGCTGTTTCAATATATTGAATAATTGTTTGTTCCGCTTCAGTTAGTGTCTTTCCTGCTACATTGACTTTACCTATTTTTTCAATACTTATTGCTCCATCTCTTCCAACCAAAAACTCATCTTTTACATCAAGCTTGCCAGTAAGAAGAATCTCAAATGTATCTCCTACATCAACAATATAATCGCCTCCTATGTTAGGAACATTAATCGGCATGAATGAGGACTGCAATGTATTAAAAAAATTAGCTCCAAACTTGATGAGAGCCTTATTGGTCTCCATTGATCCATCATTTGAGAGCTTTTTATCTAAAGCAATAATTTCAGCTTTTAATCTATTTAGTATAACTTTATTTTTTTCTATGGAGGTTTCAGATCGAAAAAGCTTAGTAAGCTCCTCCTCTTTATTTAATGAGTTCTCAATCTTAACCTGATCCTTGATTGATTCGGGCAATCCCTCTAAAAATGACTGATCAAGGGTATCTTGCGCAAAAGATTGCAATGAACACAAGAAGGATAATGATATAAAAATATTTTTGGAAATTTTAGAAAAAGTCATATATTAATGCAGTTTTTTTTGTAATTTACCTTGAATTATATACAAAATCATTCATTAAGTCGTTGCTTAATTAACTCCAAAAATATCTCGTGTAAATATCTTATCTTGCACATCATTTAAATCTTTAGAATTTCTATTTGCAATAATGAGAGTAGATAATTTCTTAAATTCCTCTAATGAGCTGATAACTTCTGAGTTAAGAAAATATGGGGTTTTCAGTGAAGGTTCATAAACTATGACTTTTACACCTTTTGCTTTAATTCTCTTCATCACTCCCTGAATGGAAGAAAATCTATAATTATCGGAACCCTCTTTCATTATCAACCTAAAGATTCCCACAACCATAGGTTTAAAACTGAGAATTGAGTCTGCTATAAAATCTTTTCTTGTTTTATTGGCAGAAATGATAGCCTGAATAAGGTTTTGAGGAACATCGTCAAAATTGGCTAATAATTGCTTAGAATCTTTAGGTAAACAATATCCTCCAAAACCAAATGAAGGATTATTATAAAAATCCCCAATCCGAGGGTCCAGGGAAACTCCTTGTATTATATTTAAAGCATTCAGGCCTTTAGAAAGAGCAAAGCTATCTAATTCATTAAAATATGCAACCCTTAAAGCAAGAAATGTATTTGCAAATAGCTTTACAGCCTCTGCTTCATTTGAATGCATAAATAATGTTTGGACCTTGTTGCTTTTCGAACAACTATTTAATAAGTCAGCAAAGATTTGAGATTGCTGACACTCCCCACCTAAAATTATTCTGGAAGGATAAATATTATCATGCAAGGCTTTACCTTCTCTCAAGAATTCAGGCGAGAAGATAATTCTATTATTTGTATATTTAGAACTTATTTTTTCAGTGAAACCTACAGGAACTGTTGATTTAATTATTATTGTAACGCTGTTGTTAATCATAGAGATATTTTTGATTGTTAGCTCAACTGAAGATGTATCAAATGAGCTTTGCTCTTCGTCATAATTTGTGGGCGTAGCAATCACTATGAAGTCTTTGTCAATAAATGCATCATCCATATTTTGAGTGGCAGATAGATCCAAGCTTTGGTTTGCTAAAAAGCTATCTATCTCCAAATCTTGAACAGTGGACTGATTATTTGATACTAGCCTAACTTTCTCAGGATCAATATCAAACAAGGTTACATGATGACTTTGTGCAAGCAGGACTGATAAAGACATGCCAACATACCCAGCGCCAACTACCGTGATTTTATATTTTTTCATGAAAAAATTTAATTTTTATTAATTATAATTGATTAAAGTTAGATTGTTATCTGCTCTTATTTAAAGCTTTTTCTAGCGCTTCCATAGCTTTTTGGATGACAATGTCTTCGCTATAATTTTTCTCTACTCTTTTTCTTCCCTGCAAACCCATCTCCATTCGTAATGAATGAGTCATTCGTAACATTGAGCTCATAGCTTGCAACAAAGAGTCAGAATCTTTTGGCTTGCATAAAAGACCATTGAGTTTGTCAGTAACAATCTCTTTGCAGCCAGGAACATTTGTACAAATAATTGGTAGTTCCATAGCGCAAGCCTCTAATATACTTCTTGGCATCCCCTCTCTATAGGATGGTAGTACGAAACAATCAGCCTTCTCAAGAACTGCATGCATTTCATCCGTAGGCTTTAATATTGATATATTTGGCTTTAATGCCCATTCATCAATAACAGATTGTTGAATTGAAGAAATATTTTTTGAATCCTGAAAACCTATTAACCAAAGTTTAGTTTTGTATATTTTTTGGTCAATTTTTTCAAAAGAGTCGATGAGCTCCTTCAACCCCTTATCATATAAAAATCTACCAGCATAAATAAAAATAAAACTATCATTCAAATTTTGATTATAAGCGTTTCTTCTTTTGAACTTCTTTAAGTCCACCCCGCTACCTGGTAATAAATCTAATCTTGCTTGATTTATCAATTTATTTTTTAAGATAAAATAATAATCATCCTTATTTTGACAAAAAACTCTTGAGGATAGTCTTATTGAAAATTTGTATAAAATCCTTGCAACCTTATATCTCAAACCATTATGCATAAACGCAGTGCCTAGACCTGAGATATTATTAATTGATGGGATTCTAAGAAGATATGATGCAAATGTACCGTATATATTATTTTTTATGGTGAATTGAAAAACTGCTGAAGGTTTTACTTTTATATAAATAAGAAAGATATCTATAAATAATTTGATATCGCTAAGGGGATTAAAACTTTTATTATTAATCTTTAAGGGTAAACATATACATCCAATATCCTTCAGACGAAAAGTATGCCCATCATAGGGGCTCAAACAATATACTTTATAACCCTCATTGAGAAATGTTTTGATGGTATTTTTCCTAAAATTATATAGATACCATGAGGTATTTGCTGAAAAAATTAGTGTTTTATTCAACTTAATATTGTTTGATATGGAAGCCACGCCCAAGAATTTACCGCATAATTAAGCCAGACATATTGGACCATCCCAGAATAGAAAATAATTATACAAACAAATAATACAGAGACTGAATTATTTTTTGTGAATATATTTGGAAGGTACGAAAATACAACAATTTGGATAGGCAGCAAATACAAAGCTGCTCTATCTAATGCAGATGAGCTAGGAAATATAAAATATATACAAAATATACCAATAGAAATTATTCCAAGCCATGCCCAAATTCTTTTTTCTTCTGATCGAAACTTAAATCTATTAAAAAAGAATAGCAAAAAAAATGCTGGAACTGCATTCATAAGAATCCTAATAAGCGCTCCATCAGATTGATAATTTAATTCAATATATCCATAGATAAGAAACTCCATTGCATCAGCAAGAAAAATAAAATATCCGACAAAAGCAAGAAAAAACATCCATAGTAAAATACTTAATCTATTTTTATTAGCAGCAAGACCTGCAATAGGAAGCATAAGAATAGCTGTCTTATGTGCCAAAGCAGCAAAAATAATATAAATTACAAACTTCCTGATTTTTTGATCAGTGAGGGCTGCAAGACCTAGCATAACAAATCCTAATGCTAAGCTTTGGCGGGTATAACCCATTGCCACAACTATTATTAAATATGGAACTGCTATCGTAAAACCAAGCCAAGGTCTTGGAAGTTTTTTACATAAAACGCCTAGGCCGTATGAAAAAATAGCAGCGCATATGAAATTAACACCATACACTCCCCATGAAAAACTTGAGCTAATCAAGTTAATTAGATTATAAAGGGGATCATCTCGAGTGGATTCAAATAATTCATCTAATGGCTTATTTTGAAGGAAATCAAAAAATAATGCGTAATTAATCCAATCACCTCCAACTTCGTGCCTAAGACCAATTAATATTGAAAGAGCAATAATCCAAAGAAAAGCAAATAGATCAATCGAGGATCTGTACCTTCCAGAAACTTGATTACGAGCTCTGTTCTTTCCAATTAAAGCAAAAAATGCAGGAATAGAAAACATTATCCAATAGCCAATCATAATTCTTTATTGTGCCTCTAACCACGCTTGAAACATAAGAATGCTCCAGAGTTTATTTGTGTGATCATAAGAAGTTGATTGATGCTCAAACCAAATTTTATAAATAGGCTCATGATAAAAAAATCCTTGTTTTATAATTTTATCTTCAGCTAATAAGTCTTCTGCCCAGCTCTTCAAGGGACCCCGCAACCATTCACCTACAGGAATACCAAAACCAGCTTTTGGTCTATCTATAAGACTTCTGGGGATGTATTGATCAAGTATCTCACGCAAAATAATTTTTCCTTCGTGTTTATTAGTTTTTAATGAATGCGGAAGCCTCCACGCAAGCTCAATAAGCCTATGATCTAAAAATGGAGCTCTGGTTTCCAAGCTTACAGACATTGCAGCTCTATCAACCTTACATAAGATGTCATCTGGTAAATAGGTTAAAGAATCCCAGAACATCATGCGTGAGGGCAAATGATCAGTCAAACTTGGTTGAAATGGAAATTCAACATCATGCAAATCCTCGACAAAATCTTTTAAAATTACACTTGGATCATGCCATTGTGTTACAAGACTTTTATAGAGTTCATTTTCTGAGTCAACGAATTGCAGTCTTGAGCTCAATTTATTTAACTTATCAGAAAACTGATGAACAGAAAATTTCTTAGGGGCTAAAATATTATAAAATTTTTCTATGCTATAAAATAAATTTTGTGGAGTTGCTTGTATGGCCGACCCCAGGATTTTTCTGGCAGGGTAGGGAATCCAGCGCAGCTTTGACCAAATTTTATTTGACCAAAAATAACGATTGTAGCCCCCAAAAATCTCATCTCCTCCATCGCCTGACAATGCAACTGTCACGTTTTTTTTCGCTTGTTTGCAAACTAAATGAGTTGGTATTTGCGAGGAATCTGCAAATGGCTCATCATATATTTCCGGAATACTGGGGATAACATCAAGAGCTTCTTGAGATGTTACAAAATACTCTGTGTGGTCTGTTCCTAGGTGATTTGCTACATCTTTAGCAAAGGGGGATTCATCGAATGATGGATTATCAAAGCCAATTGTAAATGTCTTGATTTTTTCCATAGATTGCTCTTGCATGATTGCAGTAATCAATGAAGAATCTATACCGCCACTAAGAAATGCTCCCAATGGAACATCGGATATCATTTGAGATTTAACTGATTTTGATAAAGTTAATTTGGTTTCATAAAGAGCTTCTTTACGATCTTTAATAAGATGATTTTGTCCATTAGTGATTGCCTCAGAAAGATCCCAATACTTAGTTGGAATAATTTTTTTTATACTTGCTGATTTTAATGGAACTTTTATAAATGTGCCTGGTTGTAATTTAAATAAATCTTTGTAAATACTTTGAGGAGCAGGAATATAATTAAATTTTAAGTAGTTGCTTAATGCTGCTTTAGATATAGGATTATTGAAATTTGGATGCTCCTTGATAGCCTTTAACTCAGATGCAAAAACAAAGTCTTTTTGGACCCAACCATAATAAAGTGGCTTTTCTCCCATTCTGTCTCTAGCTAGGATTAATTCTGCTTCTTGTGAATCCCAAACTGCAATAGAAAACATTCCAACGAGCAAATTAAGAGCATTTTCTATACCAGTTTGTTCAATCACTTCTAAAATTGTTTCAGTATCAGAGTGGCCTCTCCAATCACCATTAAACTTTTGTCTTAACTCTAAATGATTGTAAATTTCTCCATTAAAGCAAATTTTAAACCTACCCGAACGAGAAACCATAGGTTGATGCCCAGCAGGTGAAAGATCCAGTATTGATAGTCTTCTAAAACACATCATCAAAGATTGAAAATCTTCAACCCAAACTCCCTTATCATCGGGGCCTCTAGAAAAAATAGCATCAATCATCTTGCTACCATTAAACTGCATCTCATCAGCTGAAGCTGCTTTATAAGGGATATATCCTGCCAGACCACACATAATTATCTTTTGTAAATATTCATAAACACCATATTATTAATCATAATCTTTAACATCCTTAATATAGTTTAATGAAATTAAATCTTTTTCAGTTGCAATAGGAAGTGCCTCTACTTTCGCTCCATGTAGAATAAGCTCTTTAATAATATACAAAAAACCATGTTCGCCAGATACCTGTCCATATTTTGATTGCAGTTCCTTTTGAAGCATATTGATTACAAGATCTTTCTTGAAAACAAATAAACCAATATCTCTTTCACCAAATGAGGGTTTTTCTATACCTAATTCTCTTGTCTCAATGACCTCTACTAATCTATTCTGCTGATCCCTTAAGACATAGGTATATGCCGAGTCAACAATTCTTGTAGGAAAAGTAAAATCATTGTTATGAATCTCATGAATGCGAATCATCTCTGATACAGTTTCTGCTTGAATAAATGGAATGTCTCCCCAGACTAAAATTAAATTTTTTGTGTTATAAAAATCCGGGGAATGTATAAATTGCAAAACTGCATCGCCCATACCCTTTGGTGAGGATTGGGTTATTAGATGGGGATGTAAATTTGATTTTTGCAAGCACTCATTAACTTGATTTTTACCTTTTGGGCTCACAACAACTGAGAATGAGCCGCTAAATGAAGAAAATAAAGTAAGCAAATGAATGAGTATTGGTTTCCCGCTAACAGGATACAAAGTTTTTGGATAAGATAAGCCTGATCTTGTTCCGTTTCCCGCTGCGGCTATCAACACTGAATAATCAGACATTAATATCATTTCCTATACTCTTCTTCAGGCCTCTATAAATAGCTTTATAAAAATATTTTGAATTCGATCCAAATAAAATAGAAAACAAATACTTCAATCCATTGCGTCTTGTTACTCTAGCTAATATAGCCAGAATTATTGAAATATTTCTTAGAAAAACTACATTGCAATATCTAGAATTTAAAATAAATGAATTCTTGATATAGAAGTAAATTTTATAATTATTAAATTGTCTCTTACTTACATCTGGGTGAAAGTGAAAAGCATTTAATGATGAAGCTACCAAACCATAGTCTCTTAATCTATAAAGAAAGTCTACCTCATCCCCCATCAAGTAAAAATCTTTATTAACATTGCCAATTCTTTTTACAGCATTCATTGAAATTAATGCTCCATTGAATAAATGAGCAAATGGATATATTTGATTTTTTGAAATATCTTTTAATCTTTGTAATGTATAAATTTTTCTTGGTAAACCAAATAATTTTGGCATTGTATTTTTTGACAATACCGGAAATGGAAAAACAAACTCTGACTTTTTATCTTCCTTTAATACAACTGAAGAAATGCATGCGATCTCTTTATTGAAATTAAGCTTTAAGTTCTTTAAAGCCTGCTCATGAGGATAACCATCATCATCCATGAGCCAGCACGCATCATATCCTTTTTCCAATCCAATTTTTATGCCGGAATGCCACCCACCTGCAGATCCAACATTCTCCTGAGTAATAAACCATATATTTTTCTTAGTAAGTAGCTCTTCAGTATCATCCGTACTTCCATTATTGATAACTAATAGGTCTTGTGTTGGATCACTTTGTTTATTTATTGCATCTAAACACCTCTCCAATAATTTAGATCGGTTATGAGTAACGACAACTGTTAAAACTTTCATATGTTATTTGTATAGAGGTCTGTCCATGAAAATGAGTTGACATCAACATAAATAATGCCGGCTCTATCTGCAGCTTTAAAACCCGAATCAGAATCTTCAAATACAATTGCGTTCTCAGGATCAATAGAGAATGTTTCTAGAGCTTTAATAAAGCCTTCAGGGTCAGGCTTAGTATTTTGCACATCTTCTGCACAAATAATTGTATCAAAAAATTTTTCAAGTTTTATTTTTTTAAGAGCATTAAGTATAGATGAGGTAGATCCAGATGAAACAATACAGATTTTAAACCAATCTACAGCCCATATTAAAAACTCAGATAAGCCCTCAGAAGGTTCAAGATAATTTGAAATTAAGTTTTTAGCAATGTGTTGTTTTTGTCTCACTAAATCTGATACTGCCTTTTTTGAAATCAAAATATTATTTTCATGAAATATTTTGTGGAAGGCATCTTCTGATGAAAGCCCAGCAATATCTCGATACAAAAAATTAATATTATAATCTAATAAAACCTCTTGAAATGCTTGCTCGTGAAATATAGAAGTATTTGCAATAGTTCCATCAAAATCAAAGATAAGAAGTTTCTTATTTTTTAGCAGATCTTGAAATTTATTCATGGACAAGAATTTTCTATGGATGCTTCATTGAAACATGATCATTTATAAGAAGATTCATATAATTTTAATAGAGCAGAAAGTAATTTTTTCCCATCATGCTTGCCCCTAAATTCTGACGATTCGAAAGAATCATGTATCAGAGGAACGCTGATTTTATCCATCTCATCTTTATCAAATTGAACATAAGACTCATCTGGACTATTTTGGCTATTATTAACTAAATTCACACTAAATAAATCTGAAAGAGAGTAGTTTCTTTGATCAGAAAGCTTAAGGTACCTATATGCTCCTTTAATATAATCAGATGCTTTGTAGGAGGGAGTTTCATAATCAGCTCCGATATTAGTAACAAAAACTTTCAGGGCCTGATGGTTGTCCGCAATAGCTTGAGCTAAACCCACGGAAAGATATGTTGGGTATAACGATGAATGCTGAGTACCAGCTGAGTAGATAATAATATCAGCTTTTTGTAGAGCAATTTTTGCTCGAGAGGAAATAGCAACATAACAATGATGCTGATCTAGGTATTGCTTTTTATGTGAGAGCTCCAAGCCATCAAAAGCTTTTCTATCAATTATTTCATCAAGCAAATATATTTTTTCAATCCTAACATTTGAACGAAGTTCAACAATCTCAGCTTCGCTGTAAAGCATCTCTCCATTTTCTCTTAATGCAGCTAATTTTTTATTCTCGATGCTAGTCGGAATTACTTCCCCTCTAAGATTAAACAATTTTTCCATTGCTAGAGTTGCATCTTCGATATTACGTTTATGAAAAATAAAAGCTCCTGCATAAATACAATTCATGATTGAGCAATCAGAAAAGATGAATTTAGTACCTTTCAAATTTTCTAGAATACTGAGTGCAGCAACAAACTCTTTTAAGTAAATTCTTAATTGGGTTGGAATTGTATTTGATAAAAAGGAAATTCCTAAAAGGGATTTGGAATCCGTAGAAGCAAATTCATTAATTATTTTCAGCGCTTCATCATAGTTTTGATCTAAGGGGAATCTATACTGAAAAATGGAAAGGTTGCTTTTATAGTCGGCATCCTCCATGGGTAGCATCAACTCCTGAACCTTTCTTATATCAGAAGGTCCAAGCATTTCAAAAAATCTTCTTATTTCGCCAGTAGACTTTCCATCATCATAAGCATTTACAATAGATGTAACATTTAGAGATGAATTATCTAGCAATGTTGGAATTAGAGATCCAGCCCCTCTTCCTCCATTTAAAACTACAACATTGATCATTTGTTAATTACGTTAATTTTTGAGTATACATCCTTATATCTTCCTATTGCCATATTAAGACTAAGTAATTCTTTTGCTTTGGATCGAATTTTTTTACGATCAAGCAATAAAACCTGATCGAGATCTAAGGTTATTTCTTTTAAGCTTTCAATACTAGTATCATTAATTATTTTTCCTCCATTTATAGCATTCACTTGATCTTCAACATCACCAATGCCTTTATTAGATATGATGGGAATCCCGCAAGCAAAACTTTCCGCTATCTTTGTTGGCGAAGCTCCTTGCCGAGCGTATGTAGATGTAATAAAACTAATTAACACATCTAAAGAATGGAGTAATTTAGGCACCTCCTCTCTTGATGCCGATAAAACCAAAGTTTTTTCTTTTAAATCCATAGGTAATATATTATTTCTAGCATCTTGAGCTTTTTGAAGATCATTTGTAATGATCAAGCCGAATATATCAATATCTCTAGATTGATACTTTAGATGAATCAATTCAATAAGCCTTAGATAATCTTCCAAAAGGTACATTGATCCAACTGAGCCAAGATAGCCAAAAACTAAACTGTTTTCAGATATCTCTAACTGTTTTTTAATTTTTGCTTTTGTTTGTTTGGTCTGGACCGAGAAATGCTCAAAATCTGCACAACATGGTATTACTGTGATTTGATTAGAGTTAATATCAGAAATTTTGCAAACTTCTTTGACCACTTTATTTGTAAGCACAATAGTATGATCAGCATGACTAAGGAGTTTTTTTTCTTTATTTTTAAAAAACTTATACTGAGCTCTATCAAAAGTTTTATCTAAATTCCATCCTCCCTTATCAACTCTTTCATCAGCCCATAGCCCCCTAAAATCAAATATAAATTTTATGTTAAGAAGTAATTTAAGAAATGATGCAACTTGGGCTGCAACATGGCCCCTTGCATGCACGGTATCTATTCTGTAAAAAGCACTTAACTTTATTGCGCTATAGTACATTTTATAAAAATCCCATAACTTTCCAAGGACGCCAAATTGTTTCGAAAACAACAATGGTTTCCAATAAATATTTTTTTTAGAAAGCTCATTCCGCAATGACTTATAATTAGCTTTATACCTGTTAGGCTTCTCAACACTAATAATAAATATAAATTTTGATGAATCATTAAGTCCATATAAATATGGCAAAATTTGACTTGATCCTAAGGGGTCTAACAAACCATCATATGTTATATAAAGTACTTTCATATAAAATTTAAAAGATTTTTATCTATGTAAGATTAAAAAATTGTGAGCTGTTATTAATCAGGTATTCATAGTTGCCTGAATTTTCTACTTGACCATCATTTAATAAGAAAATATTATCGCACTCCTTAACGGTTGATAGTCTATGAGCGATCATAATAATTGTTGTTGAATTTCTTAAGCTTGCAATAGTCTCCATAATGAGTTTTTCTGAAATTCTATCTAAATTACTTGTTGCTTCATCAAATACTATAATTTCAGGATTGCAATAAAGTGCTCTTGCTATTCCTACTCTTTGCAATTGTCCGCCTGAAAGTTGCACCCCTCTTTCCCCAACTCCCGTTTCAAGACCTTTTGGAAGAGTGGATATAAAATCATCTAACTGGGACATCTCAATAACCTGATCCATTCTCTTAGGATCAATATCTTTTGCTCTATTGCCAAAAGCTATATTTTCTCTAATACTTGCATCAAGCAAAAAGATATTTTGAGAAACAAACCCAATCTTTTTTTGCCACGATCGAAGGTTGCTTTCTGTGAGCTCATGACCATCGACTTCAACTAGGCCGGATGAAGGTGGAAGCAAGCCTATAAGGATATTTATTATTGTTGATTTACCCGACCCAGATGCCCCTACAATGCCAGTAGTCTGATTTGCCTTAAACTCAATAGAAATATCTTTTAGTATATAGTTCTGCTTTTTATCATAATAAAAAGAAACATTATTTAATGTTACTGATTTTAAAAAAGTAATATCGTTATCTGACACATTGTTCTTTTTAACTATATTTTCTTGATTATGAATGTCGACCAATTCATCTCTAACCACAAAAAAAGCATTAATATTTGCTCTCATGGTTGAAACGCTGAAATAGCATTGCTGAAATGCGGGTAGCAATTTCATGCTCGCTAATCCAAAAACTGCTATCACTGGAAGAAGTTTAGAAATATTATTATCAAATGAAAATAAAAGAAATATGACTGCTGAAATCATTGTTGCATAAGCAGCAAATTCTATGGCATACCTTGGCAAAAGACTTAAGACTTGATTGCTGCTCCATGATGCATAATAGTTCTCTGTAGACTGAGTATATTTGTTTATGAAGTTTTTTTGGAGGCCATAGATCAACACATCTTTAATCCCACCAAAACCTTCATTGATTGTTTGCATTCTTGATCGTGATTCTAATGATACAACCTCTCCATTCCTATTTAATCTATTGCTAGCAAATCCATACAAGGCAACATAACAACCAAAAAATAAGATAGTGCTCACAATTGCTATGATGGGAACAGTAATTAGTATTGTTAAAATCATTAATAAAATTAATACTATTTTAGAGTTTAGATACAGCAATTGAAGGACTACAGAATGAGTCATTCTGTTAGACTCGACAATTAATTTGCTGGCCAATTCACTAGAATTTGTTTTTAAATGAAAGGAAAAAGGAAGCGTTATATAATGTTTAAACATCCTACTGCTTAGGTTTGCACCAATTTTTCCTCCTAAAATAGATAAACGCCAAATTGTTATCATTGAAAAAAAAGCAGATAGAACCATAAGAATTAAAATAGCCCCTCCAAACATGATCAAAAAATTATTCGGTTCCTGAATATTTAAAAATGTTGATACTTCTAAAAAAAACCGGTTACTAAAAACCACCTCAGGAGAGGAGACTATCGTCATAAATGGTCCAATAGAAAGGACGCTCAAGGTTTCTAATAAGGATGAAAAGATAATCATAAATTGAATTTGAAAGAGCTTAATTCTTTCGTCTCTGCCCAATAGACCAAAGAACTCGATTAGATGTTTTAGCATATTTAAATTAACTTATTTTATAGATTCTCTATATACCACTTTATGGATTCTTTGATACCATCATGAACATTGAATTCTGGAAAGTAGCCAAGATTATCGCTAATTTTTTTTATTGATGCTTGAGAATGCATGACATCTCCAGCTCTAAAATCTCTATACTCTGGTGTTTTGCTATAGAATGCTCCTTCTTGCTCAAGCGAAGACTTAAGGATCTTAAATAATTGATTAAGACTTGTTCTGTCTCCAATAGCTACATTGTAGATATTATTTTTAAATTCAGATGGACTAAAGGAGGCAAGAAGATTAGCTTGCACGGCATTGTCAACATAACAAAAATCCCTGCTAGTTTCACCATTGCCATTAATAAATAAATCTTCATTATTAATTAATGCATATATCCATTTTGGAATAACAGCTGCATATGCCCCAAAAGGGTCTTGCCTCTTACCAAATACATTAAAATATCTCAATCCAACAGATTGAAATGAATATGCGCTTGCAAAAACCTCAGCATATAGTTCATTGACATATTTTGTTACTGCATATGGAGATAATGGCTTCCCAATAGTATCCTCTACCTTCGGAAGATCTGGATGGTCACCATAGGTTGAACTGCTAGCAGCATATGTAAAACTCTTAACTTCAGCATTTTTTGAGGCCAAAAGAATATTAAGGAATCCATTGATATTTGATGCATTTGTAGCGATTGGATCAGATATGGAGCGAGGGACTGAACCAAGAGCAGCCTGATGCAAGACAAAATCAATTTCTTGACAAGCTTTGATACAATCCTCAGGATTGCAAATGTCACCCTCCATAAATGTAAAGTTTGCCCACATCTCACTAGAGCAGATACTTTCAACTTCAATTAAGTTCTTCTGATAACCAGTGCTGAAGTTGTCTAGGCCAATTACAATTTGATTTAATTTTAAGAGCTCCTCAAGAATATTGCTGCCTATAAAGCCAGCTACACCTGTAACTAACCATTTGTATTGATGATTAAGAAGATGATTTTTTAGATTTATATACTCTGTCATTATATTAAAAAAGATTATAAACGAAGATCAGTATCCTCTGCTGAAAACATAAATTTTAAATCATAGATTATGCTGTTCTCTGCTCCAAATGACCGTACCTGGGTTATCCCAATTTTATGAAATTCATCATGTGCGACTGCTAGAATAATACAGTGATAGTAGTTCGTTTTGGGAAATTCAATTAAATTAATAATCGGATTATCATCAAATTGTTTTAATGAAACCCAAGGATCATATACCTCAGTTTCTATACCTTTTTCTAAAAAAAAATTAATCATATCAAATACTTTTGAGTTTCGAGTATCTGGGCAATTCTCTTTAAAAGTGAGACCCATAATTAGAACTTTTGTGTCATCAAGATCAAAACCTCTTGAAAGCATTAGCTCAATTGATTGATTTGCAATATAAACTGACATTTGATCGTTTAACTTTCTGCCGGCTAAAATAATCTCAGGACTATACCCAACGGATTCTGCTTTTTTGGTTAAGTAATATGGGTCAACTCCAATGCAATGACCTCCAACTAAACCAGGTCTAAATGGAAGAAAATTCCATTTAGTGCCAGCTGCTTCAAGGACTTCTTCTGTGTCTATTCCTAGTTTATTAAATATTAATGAAAGCTCATTAATTAACGCAATATTTACATCTCTTTGAGTATTTTCAATAACCTTTGCAGCTTCTGCAACTTTTATGGACGAAGCTTTGTGCGTGCCAGCATGAATTATTTTTGTATAGAGATCATCAATCAATTCAGCTACCTCGGGGTTTGATCCTGAAGTTATTTTTACTATTTCCCTAACCGTATGTTTTTTATCACCTGGATTAATTCTTTCTGGACTATAACCCAAGAAGAAATCTTTATTAAAAATAAGCCCAGAATATTCTTCAATTACAGGTGCGCAATCTTCTTCTGTTGCGCCAGGATAAACAGTTGATTCAAAAATTATAATGTCGCCTTTTTCAATAATTTTACCTAGCATTTTAGAAGCAGCCAATAAAGGCTCTAAATTTGGGTGATTAAAATCATCAATTGGTGTTGGGACGGTTACAATATAACAATTACAAGCGGTCAAATCATCAACATTATCTGAAAAAACCAGATTTGTGAGATTTAAAAGATCATTTGCATCAACCTCATTAGTTACATCAATACCCTGTATTAAATCTTTGATTCTCTGTGAATTGATATCAAAACCTATTACAGGCATCTCTCTAGAGAATTCTACACACAGAGGTAGGCCAACATATCCTAGCCCTATTATTCCAAGTCTAATATCTTTTAAATGCATATTAAATTAACGTAAAAGAAGCCTTCAATGACTTCAATCTTGGGAGTTAATTATATTTACTTTACCGAAGCCATAAAAACTAAATAAATTTAAAAATATAGCAATTAAAAGCCCAAGCAAGGAACCAAAGAGAACAATCTTTGTTCTTACTGGACTAGCTCGCTCTTCTGGAACAAAGGGAAGATCAAGAGGCTCTAACAAGTAATTGGTCTTAACGCGCGCCAACATTTTTTTCTTCATTTGTGATTCTATAAGTTGATTTATAGATAACCTCAGGTCTACGTCCTTAGTTTTTTCAAGCTCTTGATACAAATAACCCAATGTTATCTCAGCTTCTTGTAAATCTCTATCTCTTCGGAGTGTATTAGTTTCCTGAATAATAAGAGTAAGAAGATCATAAGCAAATATTGGTGAAATATGAGTGATAGAAATATCTAGAAATTGGGTTTTTTTGTTAATTGATACTGTAAGAATTTTATTATAACCTTTCATTGCCTCAAGATATGATGGTTTTTCTACCAGCCACCCTGACTGAGGGTCAAATTTCTTGCTGTCATATTTTATTTGCTTTGAGTGCTTATCATAAGATTCAACAGCCATTAGATTAGGCAATATGTTTGGGAATTCTAAAAGGTGTTTTAAAAAATCCCTTGACTTAATTGTTGCCAATGCAACTTCTGCCCTATCAGGACCAGCAGTTGAGTTAGAGAGACTGATTCCAGCTATTCCTGCTAGACCAGACATAGCTGACCTACTTGAACCAATATTAGAATCAGCAACAACAGTAAGAGTGCTTGAAGAAGTCCATAGATGGGTAGCGGTTAAAGCATAAATAACAGAGCCAGAAAAAAAAGTTAGTAAGAGCAAAATAATGCTAATCTTACCTCTCCAAATTACTTGAAAAATTTCTTTTATATTTAGCTCTTCTTCATCAATATGAGGCGTGTCTTTGAGGTCATTCATTTGATTTATAAAAATTTTAGTTTTAATAATTGATATTTTAAACTAAAAGATTCTCTATAGGTGATATTTTGGACTGTAGCAAATAATAGAGTGGTTGCTTTCTTAGGTGGAGGCTGAAGCCGGAATCGAACCGGCGTAAACGGCTTTGCAGGCCGCTGCATAACCACTCTGCCATCCAGCCGCTGCAGGATTATATCAATAATTTAATTCAAAAAGCTTATTCAAGAAAAATTAAGTGATTACAATCTTCATCTGTAGTTTCTAATCACTCTTTTGTCATGAAGTTTTTTTTCAATGTGCTTGATTTGAGGAATGTATTCTTAATATTCATCAGTTTTTTTGAATGTTGCTACTGTATACGATAGTCCACTTTGAAGGGTAATTATTAGCGCTAAAAATAATAAGAAATTTGATACAAAGATTACCAATGCACTATTTAAAAAAAGTCCAAATAAAAAACTAAAAAGTGCAATGAATTGAGTAGCCGTTTTTATTTTTGCAAGCTGAGAAACTTTTGTAGCTTCGGTGTTATTCTCTCTAGCATTTAAATCACGAAGTGCGCTCACCCAAAACTCTCTCACAATAATAATTCCTCCAAGAAATGCTACATAAGGACTATATAGCTCAATGCTTAATGCGAGAATTAAAAAAGTTAAAAGAATTTTATCTGCTATAGGGTCTAACACCGCGCCAAGCATAGATTCAAGGTTATATTTTCTTGCAAGGAAGCCATCCCAATAATCAGAAATACTGGCAATAAAAAAGAGTAGCAATGCCCAGCCATAAAAATCAAATAGCGTAATTAATATGAAAATAATTGGAGCAATAAGAATTCTAAAATATGTAAGA